>Ga0307488_10001030_pt1 | contig 23337 bp, 17 predicted proteins | sample SB02metaG_FD_202248 | JGI IMG/M metagenome (GOLD analysis project Ga0307488, IMG submission 202248) | Sea-ice brine microbial communities from Beaufort Sea near Barrow, Alaska, United States - SB 0.2 | ecosystem: Environmental > Aquatic > Marine > Coastal | place: USA: Alaska | collected... | reverse complement strand
GATGGAGAGCCCTTAGCTGATGGAGAGCCCTTAGCCGATTCAGAGCCCTTAGCCGATGGAGAGCCCTTAGCTGATGGAGAGCCATTAGCCGATGACTTAGTAGCTGAGCTGGGCTTATCCACCACAGGTGAGCTAGTCTTCGCTGAACCGGTCTGGTCGCTCGCCGCAGGCGCAGCTGGTTTTTTATCAGTCACCGTTATTCCTCTTTTATCGCTTATCTATTGAACGCCCAACAATTCATCTATTAATCAAAGAGTAGCCCGTCAGCTGCTTTTGATGCAATAAATTAAAACGCCTTTGCCACCGCAGCCAACATTGACTCTGGCAGTGCATTCGCAGCACTGACAATATTTTTATAACCCAACTCGCGGGCAATCTCCGCCACTCGCTCACTGGGAACCACAACGATCGTGTCAGCACCCGGCTCTCCCGACACATCACCCAAGGCAGTCAGCAGCTCGCCACTATGGGCCACCAAACAATCATTTTGCGACAACTGTTGGCGTGCCAACAGCGCCTGCTCTGCGTTGATCACGCGTTTATAAAGCTCGCAGTAATCAACCCGTGCACCGCGCTCAATCAACGTATCACCAAGAATTTCTCGACCGCCACAGCCGCGAAAAATAATCACTCGCTGACCACTCAAGTCCTGCAACTCAGTAAGCGCCAAAAGTGCTTCACTATTTTGTCGCCCCTTGGGCGACAGCGCAGCAATATCCGCGGCACCAAGAATATCTGCGGTCTGCTGACCCACAGCAAAAAAGTCTATGCCCACTGGCATCATCGGCCAGTAGCGATCCAACCATTCAATAGCCAGTTCAGCCGCATTGCCGCTGACACAGATGGCCTTATCAAAATTATCCACTTCGAGGATCAGGTTTTTAATCGCCTGACCGTCGACTATAGGTTCGATGGACATCACCGGGGTATGACATAGCTGGGCACCCGTCCGATCTAGCAGGGCAATAAATTGGTCCACCTGCCGCGAGGGTCTAATCACTAGGATGCGTTGCGACATTAGTCTGCCCCGTACACCTCGGCGAGAATTTCACCTGCACCTGCGGCCAGCAAACGCTCAGCCAGCTCAATACCTAACTGCTCTGCTTGCTCTACAGGAGCTGAGAGCTGGTCCTGGAGAATACGTGTGCCATCGATGCTGCCAACCAAACCGCGCAGTTGCAGAGACTCACCGGTTTCATCCAGCTCGGCGTAACAGGCAATCGGCACCTGACAGCCGCCTTCTAGGCGCCGATTAAGCGCACGCTCAGCCGTCACGCGAATGCGCGTCTGGCGATGTTCTAAAGGTTTTAATAATTCGATGGTGGCCTGATCGTCGAGACGGCATTCAATGCCCACAGCGCCCTGGCCGCCAGCCGGCAGGCAGAGCTCGGGTTCGAGACGCGAGGCAATTCGCGATTCCATGCCCAATCGGATCAGTCCGGCACTGGCGAGAATAATCGCATCGTAATCACCATAGTCGAGCTTGGCTAAACGGGTATTAACATTGCCGCGTAGGTCTTTGATCTGCAATTGCGGGAAGGTAGCGCGAATCTGGCATTGACGACGCAGACTGGAGGTTCCCACCACTGATCCAGGAGGCAGCTCGGCAAGGTCGGTGTAGCGGTTGGAAACAAAGGCATCGAGAGGGTCTTCGCGCTTACAGATGACCGTTAAACCAAGTCCAGGAGGGAATTCCATCGGCACATCTTTCATTGAGTGCACGGCAATATCTGCGCGGCCTTCCAGCATCGCCACTTCGAGTTCTTTGACAAATAGACCTTTGCCGCCGACTTTTGCCAGCGGCGTATCCAACAGCACATCGCCACGGGTGGTCATGGCCACAAGCTGCACATCAAGGTGCGGATGATTCTCAAGTAATTTAGCTTTTACAAACTCGGCCTGCCAAAGGGCTAAAGGGCTCTTTCGCGTCGCAATTCGGATCGTCTGAGGCACTGAAACTCCATCATTGTGATTAACTAGGCAAGCATTATCGACCATTTGACTGCGCTTGGGCAGCTCTAATACGGGGAATTGTATCTCCCCTAGATAGCTTCAAAGCTGTGGTATTAACTGTCGCAGCTTCGACTCTAGGCGACGGCTGACAATTGGCTGAATAGCGATATCGCGCAGCTTGACCGCGAGGTGTCCCTCGGCATAAGTAAGACCCTCAATCGCACTGCGGGCAACCAATGCACTGCGATGCACGCGAACAAAAAGCTGCGAGAACTCCTGTTCAATGTCTTTAAGTGTATCTGAGAGCACAGTTTCACCATCAGCAGTATAAGCAGTGACATATTTTTGATCGGCCTGCAGCAGTTGGATTTGTTCCACTGCGACTAACTCAAGACCGTTGTGGGTCCTGCTACAGAGATGCCGCCTGTGACTTCGGGTCTGGCCATTAAGTTGCGCCCGGGTTGCGCTTGTTGCTCGCTGCAGCGCGGCATCCAGTTCATTGACTTTGATCGGTTTAAGCAGGTAGGCGAAGGCTTTGGCATCGAAGGCGCGCAGCGCAAAGTCCTCAAAAGCAGTGCAAAAGATAACCGCTGGGGGCGGAACCATTTTGGCGATCTGCCGCGCGGCCTCGAGTCCGTCCATCTCCGGCATACGCACATCCATCAGCACAATACCCGGCAAATATTGGTGTGCCATCTGCACCGCTTCAAGCCCATTTTTTGCTTCGCCAACAATGGCTATATCAGTTCTGTGTTCAAGCAGACTCTGCAGACGGATTCGTGCCAGTGATTCATCATCTACGATCAATACCTTGATCATCTCCAACCCTCCAATGGTTTAAATAGAATCCTCGTATGGTAGTGATTTTTGAATACAGTTTCCTGTAACTCGGCATTGCCATTAAAATAGGCGTCGAGCCGACAACGCAAATTATCCAGTGCCAGCTGGTGCCCAGAGGTAATTCCAGAAGGCGCTGTTTTATTAGCCCTGTCAGGAAGGCTATTCACCAGGTCTATAATTAGCCAATCCCCTTGCCGATAAATAGTAATGTAGAGACAACCACCCTGACGAGCCGGCTGCACACCATGGAAAACCGCATTTTCAATTAATGGCTGCAAGATCAAGGGCGGAACCTGGACATTATTGAGTTCGACTTTGATATCCCAACTGTACTCAAGACGCTCATCGAGGCGCAGCTTCTCGATTTCCAGATAGCCCTCGCAGGCATTCACCTCCTCCTGCAATGTCACTGAAACGCTGTCTTTCAGGGCATAACGAAACAGATCGCAGAGGTTCTCAACGGTTTTTTCTGCCTTGTCCGCATCAATCCGAATCAGCGTCGCGAGGCTGTTCATGCTGTTAAATAAAAAGTGTGGCCGGATGGTTGATTGCAAGGCCGCCAGTCGCGCTTCCAGAACGGCACTTCGCTGTTGATGCAAGCGCTGCTGCAAATAATAAAGTCGCAGCACGACGCCGGCGGGCAGCGCAGCGAGCAGAACCGTATCGAGTATGGAGACCGGATCTACATGCCAGATCCCGCTGAGAGAATAATTATTCCAGTATTCTGCGGCGACGGCACAGAGAGCTGCGGCCAATAAAACCAACAGATAATTAATCAGCGCCACGCGAGGCAGGGTAAGATGCAGCAAATAGGGTCGCGCACGACATAAGAACACCGCACTGATTAAGGCAATCCAACCTATTAATAGCGCAACCTTGCCCAACCAGAGAAAATCGAAGTCAGCAATACCACTGTGAAGCAGCGCCATCAGCACCGCCGATAAGGCGGCAATAACGCATATTCCCAACAATCCCTGCCCGCGACAGAGGTCAGGGATAAAATAATCGCCTATTTGAGTCTGATTGTCCCCTGAATCACGCATTCTAGTTATTGCTCATCCCTGTGATTAGCTATAATCCTAGTCGCGATATAACCACTGAGCAAACAAGTCGATGAGTAAAAACGAAAACAGCGAGACCAACAAAACCGCAGCCACACAAACCAATCAAGCTTGGGGTGGCCGTTTTAATGAACCGGTAGATGATTTTGTCGCCCGCTTTACCGCCTCGGTGAATTTTGATCAGCGCCTCTATCGCCAGGATATTCAGGGCTCTGTCGCCCATGCCAGCATGCTCTGTGAAGCCGGCGTATTAACCGCCGCCGAGCGCGATCAAATCATTACCGGACTGCAAGAAATTGCAGCACAGATCGAGGCTGGTGAATTTCCCTGGTCAGTGGTTCTGGAAGATGTGCACATGAACATCGAAGCCGCTCTGACCGCTAAAATCGGCATTGTCGGCAAGAAACTGCACACCGGACGCTCGCGAAACGATCAGGTAGCAACCGATATCCGCCTCTGGCTGCGTGATCAGATCGATCATATAGGGCCTATTTTGACACGTTTACAAGAGGGATTGATCGGCCTGGCAGAGCAAGAAGCCAACACCATTATGCCCGGCTTCACCCACTTGCAAACCGCCCAGCCGGTGACCTTTGGTCACCACCTGCTGGCCTGGAATGAAATGCTCGAGCGTGATTACAGCCGCCTGCAGGATTGCCGCAGGCGACTCAATCAGAGCCCGCTGGGTGCAGCGGCACTAGCGGGAACCACCTATCCTATCGACAGACAGTTTACCGCTCAGGCACTGGCCTTTGATAAGCCTACCGAGAACTCTCTCGACTCGGTTAGCGATCGCGACTTTGCCATCGAGTTCTGCGCCTTTGCCAGTATCTTGATGACTCATATGTCACGTATGTCTGAGGAGTTGGTGCTGTGGACCTCGGCGCAATTTCAGTTTATCAATTTACCCGACCGCTTCTGTACCGGCTCTTCGATTATGCCGCAGAAGAAAAACCCTGATGTGCCAGAACTGGTGCGCGGTAAAACCGGCAGGGTCAACGGCCATCTAATCTCCCTACTCACCCTGATGAAAAGCCAACCGCTGGCCTACAACAAGGACAATCAGGAAGATAAAGAACCGCTGTTTGATACCGTGGATACAGTGCGAGACTGCCTGCGTGCCTTCGCCGATATGATCCCGGCCATCGAATCGCGCAAAGATATGATGTATGAGGCTGCCCGTCGCGGCTTTTCAACCGCTACCGATTTGGCTGACTATCTGGTTCGTAAAGGCATCGCCTTTAGAGATTCACACGAGATTGTCGGCAAATCCGTTGCCTATGGACTGGCTGAAAATAAAGATCTCTCAGAAATGTCCCTCGAAGAGCTACAGCAGTTTTCCACTGAAATCAGCGCTGATGTGTTTGATGTTCTCACCTTAGAAGGATCAGTTGCCGCCCGCGATCATCTTGGCGGCACAGCGCCGGTTCAGGTTGTGGCAGCCGCTAGCCGCGCCAAAGCGCGTCTTGGTGAGCGTTAAGAGTAGTGCAGTCTGGCGCCTAGAACTCTAGGCGCCGAAGAACAAAGAACCCCTAGAAGTCGAAACTGACGGCTTCACCTGACTGGGCGAGGCAAGCTTGGCTGAGCATATCGATAAGCGGCTCGGCACTGACGGTATTGCGCCAGGCGCCCTCTTGCAGCTTAAAGTGAAAACCTCCGGATTTCGCCGCCAGCCAAATTTCACCCACCGCAGCCTGGCGTGACAGGATAATCTGCGTGCCGTTGGTTTCGCAGGTAATGGTCAGCATACCCGCACTGTTCTCGTAATCTATATCCGTACCACTGTCATCAATGCTCTCTTCGATGGAAAACATCAGGTCGTCTACCAACTGATTAAACTGTGCTTCATTCATTCATTACATCCAGTGCCTGGCCAATGCCAGGCGAGTTATAGATTGGGCTCGCGCCGCATATTAGTTTGAGTGTCATCCGCCACTGCCGCTATACTGACAGCTTTACGCTAGATAGGCATACCGTCCCGTCAGCGGCAGGAATTATAAACCATGTACTTTTATTTATTTGCGCAATTATGCAGCCATTTCTCGCTGATCAATCGACCGGCAGCAATCCGATTTGCCGGCGTTCTTTTTGTCGCCACGGTTTTATCCGGCTGCGGTAATAAAGGCGACTTGTATCTTCCCGAAGATGTCGCAGCAACCTATCAATCACCCGTCGACCAAAATAAAGACTAAACCATTATGCACCATGCCGTTAGCTCCCAGGATGGGAATTTGTTTATCGAGAGCACCCCGCTCTCCACTATCGCCAGTCAATTTGGTACGCCTTGCTACGTCTATAGCAAAGCCGCCATCAGCAATAATTTTCTCGCCTACCAATCCGCTTTGGCCGATAAAGAACATCTGATTTGTTATGCGGTAAAAGCCAATTCCAATATTGCCGTTCTGCAAACCCTTGCCGAACTGGGTGCGGGCTTTGACATTGTCTCTATTGGTGAACTTGAGCGCGTGCTGCGCGCCGGTGGTGATCCGGCCAAGGTGGTGTTTTCCGGTGTCGCCAAGACCGCCAGCGAGATGCAGCGTGCTCTCGAATTAGGTATTCACTGTTTTAATGTCGAATCCGAAGCCGAGTTGGAACTGCTCAATAACACTGCAGCCAGCTGTGGCTCGATAGCGGCTGTGTCGCTGCGGGTCAACCCCGATGTCGACGCCCAGACCCATCCTTATATTTCTACGGGTCTCAAAGAAAACAAGTTTGGTATAGACATTAATTTAGCCGCGCAGGTCTATCAGCGCGCCGCCCAGATGACACATATTAAGGTTGTCGGCGTCGATTGCCATATCGGCTCGCAGCTAGTGGATATAACACCCTTTGTTGCGGCCCTGGAGCGTTTGCTAGCACTGGTGGACGAACTGGCCGAACTGGGTATTGCACTTGAGCACATCGATATCGGCGGTGGCCTTGGCGTGCGCTATGACAACGAACAGCCGCCCACTCCGCAGAGCTATATGTCGGCGATCCTGCCACTCTTGAGCGATCGCAGTGAAACCCTGGTGCTGGAACCAGGCCGCTCGATTACCGCCAACGCTGGAGTAATGTTGACTCAGGTGCAGTATCTAAAAAGCAATGGTGACAAAAACTTCGCCATTGTCGACGCGGCGATGAACGATATGATTCGCCCAGCCCTGTATCAGGCATGGATGGATATCCAACCGATTTCTAGCGGCAGTTCTGACAGCGCCGTTTACGACGTGGTCGGACCGGTCTGCGAGACCGGTGATTTTCTTGCCAAAGATCGCTCCCTAGCGATCTGCGCCGGCGATTATCTCTGCCTAATGTCAGCGGGGGCCTATGGTTTTGTTATGAGTTCCAATTACAACAGTCGCCCACGCGCGCCTGAAGTAATGATCGATGGCGATCAGATACATCTAGTCAGACGGCGCGAGACCATTGAAGATTTACTCAGTGGCGAAAGTTTGCTGCCCGTGGCGGTGAGATAACTCTAATGTTAATGAAATTCACAAAAATGCACGGTCTTGGCAATGATTTTGTGGTCATTGATGCGGTTACCCAGAATGTCCGTATCACCGCTTCCATGGTGCGACGCCTGGCAGACCGAAAGACCGGTATCGGCTGCGATCAGGTATTGGTTATCGAACCGCCCTCGGCAACCGATATTGATTTCGACTATCGCATTTTTAACTGTGACGGCGAAGAAGTTGAGCAATGCGGCAACGGCGCTCGCTGTCTGGCGCGCTTTGTCCACGACCGCCAATTGACCGGCAAGAAATCGATTCAGGTACAGACCTCAAATCGTGTTATGACATTGAATCTGATTAACAAGAATCTGGTTGCCGTGGATATGGGTATTCCAGAACTGGATCCACCGGCTATTCCCTTTCAGGCCAGCGAACCCTCAGTGCTCTATGATATAGAGGTTAACGGGCAAGCAGAGCGCATTGCTGCGGTCTCTATGGGCAATCCCCATGCAGTGCTAAGCGTTGCTGATGTAGCAACTGCGCCAGTGGCTGAATTGGGTGCAGCGCTCGAGTCCCACCCGCGTTTTCCCAACCGCGTCAATGTGGGTTTTATGCAGATTGTCGATCGCAGTGAAATTAAACTCAGGGTGTTCGAGCGCGGCGTTGGGGAGACCGAAGCCTGTGGCTCAGGTGCCTGTGCCGCAGCAGTGGCAGCCATTCAACAAGATCTAGTCGACTCACCAGTAACCGTGCACCTAACCCGCGGGTCTCTAAAAATAGACTGGAAAGGTGCCGGCCATGCACTGATAATGAGTGGACCAGCGAAGACAGTTTTTCACGGACGTATAAGAATATGAGCAAAGACGTAGAAGTAGCAGCTGATCCAATCGAAAAGGTAGTGCGTGAATTCCTCCGTGATAACCCGGACTTTTTGGATAAAAATACCGACATTCTTGAAACTATGGTTCTGCCCCACAACAGTGGCAAGGCAGTGTCCTTGGTTGAACGTCAGGTTGGCGTGTTGCGTGACCGCAACAAAGAAATGCGCTCGCGATTGGACAATATGCTGCAGACAGCGAAGGATAATGATCTGCTGTTTGAAAAAACCAAACGCCTAGTGCTAAACCTCCTCGAAGCCAAAACACTCGGCAGCCTAGTCGAAGCAGTCTATGACAGCTTGGGAAAAGATTACGGTATCGAGTTTTACAGCCTGACCCTACTCGGAGATGAGAAAAAACTGCCGCGCACCATGGCGCGGGTTGCCACCACCGAAAAGGCCAACGACCGTGTTGGCACGCTGATCGGTGCCAACCGTGCGGTCTGCGGCATACTGCGCGAAGACGAAATGATGTTTTTGTTTGGTGAGCGCGGCCGCCAGGTCGGATCAGTGGCCGCAGTGCCGCTGCGCTATGACAGTCTCTATGGCATTTTGGCGGTCGGCAATCGCGACCCCAACTTCTATAAGAGCAGCATGGGCACGCTATTCCTCAGCTATATCGCCGAGATCCTCAATCGAGTATTGCCAAACCATTTAAAATAGTACTTTTAAGCAGGTAAGTCTAAAAGCTGAAGGCAATCCAATCAGCTTTTAGGCGTTTTCTTGCTCGCGTCACTTGGCCCTTTAGTACCAGTCCCTTTATTACCCTGCCCTGCGGCCTTCGGCGCATTGCGACGGCGCTTTGAGCCCGGCGCTGAGTCCTTGCCTCCAGATCGAGCACCAGCACCACGTTTACTTTTACCTTTGGGGCTCTTGGCATCTTGCTCGCGTGGCTTTCTAGCAGATTTTCCCGCCGGCCTTTTAGCCCCTGAATGGTTGCTCGAATTCTCCTGTCCGGCCAATTCAAAATCAATTTTGCGCTCATCAAGATTGACCCGAACCACCTTCACTGTGAGCTTGTCCCCCAAACGGAATATACGACCAGTGCGTTCACCAACCATGCGATGCTGAGAGGCTTCGTGATAATAATAATCTTTCGGTAGACCGGTGACGTGAACCAAGCCCTCGACGTAGAGTTCGTCGAGCATGACAAATAGGCCAAAGCCTGTCACAGCCGTCACTACACCAGAATATTCGTCACCGACACGATCAACCAGATATTCGCACTTAAGCCAGTTAACCACATCGCGAGTCGCCTCATCGGCACGACGCTCAGTAACCGAGAGATGTGCACCGGTCTCATCGAGACGGGGCAGCTCGTAGGGATATATGTCACTTTTGGTAATCTCTTTGGCTCCCTCAACCCGCACCACACCGGAGACTTTTTTGTTGCTGCGAATCAGGCTGCGAATGGCGCGGTGCACCAATAGATCGGCGTAGCGGCGAATCGGGGATGTGAAGTGGGTGTAGCCTTCAAAGGCGAGTCCAAAATGACCGAGGTTTTCAGCCTGATAAACCGCTTGGCTCATGGAGCGCAACAGCACAGACTGAATAACCGACGCATCATCACGACTTTTAGCAGACCTTAAAACACGCTGATAGTCCTCTGGCTGCGGATCGTCGCCGCCTCCCAAGCCCATACCCAGCTCGCCGAGAAAGTCCCGCACAGAGGAGAGACGCTCCGCGCTGGGGCCTTCGTGGACACGATAGAGCGCCGGCAGTTTGGATTTCTCAAGGAATTGCGCGGTGCAGACATTGGCAGCTAGCATGCACTCTTCGATAAGACGGTGCGCCTCGGTGCGTTTAACCGGAATAATCTGGCTTATCTTGCGCTGGCTATCAAACAGGATACGGGTTTCCTGGGTATCGAAGTCGATGGCGCCACGGTCGCTGCGACGCTTGTGCAGCACGGCATAGAGATCATGCAGTGAATCGATCTGCGGCAGGATGGCGGCAAACTGATCGCGGATATTGGCGTTTTCTGCAGATCCTCGCTCTTCAATAATCTGCGCCACCTGGGTATAGGTCATGCGCGCATGAGAGTACATCACCGCTTCATAAAACTGGTATTTAGTCACATCGCCATCGCGACTGATCTGCATCTCGCAGACCATGCACAGACGATCTTCCTGGGGATTCAAGGAGCAGAGACCGTTGGAGAGTTTCTCCGGCAGCATTGGCACCACATGATTGGGGAAGTAAACTGAGTTGCCGCGCTCAAATGCCTGAATATCCAGAGCACTGCCAGGCTTTACATAATGTGACACATCGGCGATGGCGACAATTAGCTTCCAGCCACCCCGTGGCTTGGGCTGGCAGTAAACCGCATCATCAAAATCCCGAGCATCTTCACCATCGATAGTAACCAGCGGCAGAGCACGCAGATCAACGCGAAAGTCTTTATCGGTCACATGGTCTGGTATGGCATCAGTTTCCGCTTTAACCGCATCGTTCCACTGGTGGGGAATGGCGTAATTGCGAATCGATACTTCGATCTCCAGACCGGGATCCAAATGGTCCCCCAACACTTCAGCAATACGCCCACTGGGCGGGCTGTTGCGCGACGGCGCGTCAGTGATGGCAACTAATACAATCTGACCGGGCGCAGCGCCATTCAGCTGGTCCGCGGCAATTAGTATGTCCTGGCTGATACGGGGATTGTCTGGGCGCACAAAATGAATGCCACTCTCGCAAAAGTAACGCCCGACTAATTCTGTCGTCTTGCGCTCAACCACATCCACCAACGTCCCTTCAGGGCGACCACGGCGATCTTGGCCCGAGATTCTTACCAGCACAATGTCGCCGTCAAAGACGCGGCGCATCTGGCGGCTGGAGAGATAGATATCTTGCTCGCCTGCCTGCAGTGGCGAGACAAAACCATAACCTTCCGGATGACCTATAACACGCCCTTTAACCAAATTTAATTTGTCCAAAGTGCCGTAGCCATCCGCTCGATTGCGGGCAACCTGGCCATCGCGCTCCATAGCTCGAAGTCGACGACGCATGGCTTCGATCTGTTCGTCGTCAACCAACTGTAACCCCACACAAATTTCCTCGTGAGTCAGCGGCCCAACACTTTCGCGCAGGTAATCGAGTACAAATTCTCGGCTCGGCACAGGCCTCTGGTACTTGGATGCTTCACGGCTGGCATAGGGATCGGTCGGTTTTTCTTTTCGAGACATAAAAATTTTGGTATCCATTGAATAAGTAGGCAGTCTATGTCTTATAGCCTATGGAGTAAAAGAAATTCGACGGCCAAAAAAAACCCGGACTTGGCAAGTGCCTTGTCCGGGTTTTAAGGGGTACCAGTGATCTTTGTAAATAATGACTTGCACCATCCATGGCGCACAACTTCCTTGTCGTCATCAATACATATAAAATCGGTAGTGAAAAAGACGGCGAGGCTAAATTGGCCTGTTTCCTTAACTAGCCAACTCCCTGTCAGCTATGCCTTAAGCGTCCTGCTTATTAGCACCGTCTGTAAAATAAATATTGACTCGCACCATCCTTAGTGCACGACTTCCTAGTCGCCATGTACTCACACAAAATCGGTAGTGACAAAACGGCTAATGCTAATTTGGCCTGTTTCCTTAACTGGCCAACTCCCTGTCAGCCATGCCTCAAGCATCCTGCTTATTAGCGCCGTCTGTATAAAAAGCAGTGTAGGACTGAAATCTATTCACCACATACCATCCCTTTGTACGCATCATGCTAGGGAGCCAATACAGGTTGCTATATTAGGCCTGTGATTTACAAAAGGAAATTACACTGACGAACTAGTACTAAAGGATTAGTTTTGACATTAAAAATGCCTAATATTTTAGCTTAAGGAGCGAGGAAATCTTCGATATGTTGGCGAATTTTCTTCACTCGCTCAAGGTTTTTCTGTGCATCTAGTGAGCCGTAGTCAGCTCTAAAGGCCAGCACCATGTCCCGCAATTCAGTCATACCATAGAGACCGGAAAGACCCATTAGATCGTGAACTATTTCGCGCAGGCTACCGTTTTCATTGTCTCTCAACTGCTCGTCGAGCTTATCAAGGTTTTGGTAAAGCGCCTTTTTCAGCTCTTCTACAGGCACTACCTTAGAGAGCAGGCCCGCTCCTTTAGACGCCGAGGCATGTGAAGAACTGGCGACAACCTTAACCAAGCTATTGATCAGCTCGCTCTCATTAACCGGTTTGAGTAGCAGCATCACCGCACCAGCCTCGGTGATTCGCTCTCGCTCGACCATGGTGACATCTGCAGTCAATGCAATAATCGGCGGACTCTCGCCAGCCTGCTGAATAATTGCTTCACTGGCGCTGACACCATCGACAATTGGCATATGGATATCCATCAGAATCGCGTCCACATGGAACTCGCTGGCGATTTCAATCGCCTCTTGGCCATTGTTCGCAGTCAAGCAGTCTGCCCCGTAGCCTTTTAGCAAGCCGACGATCAGCTTCTGATTAAAGGCGTTATCTTCGGCAACCAGAATCGTCATTCCAGCCAACACCGTTTCAGGCGGTGTAGTGTCACTCGAAATGCCGACAACAGCCTCGGTATCGGACGTAACACTTACCGTTAGCTCGCAAGTAAATGAAAAGATCGATCCTTCTCCGACCCTACTGCGAACTTGTATCTTGCCGCCCATCGCCTGAACCAGGTTTTTGCAGATTGACAGGCCCAGTCCAGCGCCGCCGAAGCGCCGATTTATCGATGTATCTTCCTGGGAAAACGGGTCAAACAACGTTGGGATCTTATCCTCTTCAATACCTTTTCCGGTATCAACAACAGAACATTCCAATGCCACGTTGCCATCTAGGTTGCTAAGACAGCGAATGTCGACGCTGATAGACCCGGCGTCGGTAAACTTGATGGCGTTGTTTAAAAGATTGCTGATCACCTGAGTAAACCTCACCGGATCACCCACCAGAGCCTTAGGAATTTTTTCATCAATGGTGTAACTCAAGGTTACCCCTTTTTCTTGCGCTCGCTGGCGCTGAATCGACATCAGATCGGCAATCCAAGACTCAACATAAAAAGAAACTTTTTCCAGCGTGAAACCACCTACCCGCGCTTTCGAGAATTCGAGAATATCGTCAATCATAGTCAGCAGCATATTCGATGACATATTGATAATGCGTAGATTCTCTTCGCGCTTTTCACTGTCGGTCTCAATCGAAAGCAATTTCGAGAAACCAATTACGGCAGTTAAGGGTGTCCGCAGTTCATGGCTCATCCTGGCGAGAAACTGATCCTGAGCCTCCATAGCTTCCTCGAGCTCAATCAAGGTTATCTGCAGCTGTGCGGTTGCTCGAGCCACTTCACTTTGCATGCGCACATTGGATTGACGAACACTGGTCGCCAGCTGATTGATACCCGAGGCTAGCTTGCGCACCTCCACAGGCCCGGTTTCCACTGCTAAGTTATTGAGGCTACCGGCCTCCATGGATTCAACGACGCCGGTTAATAATTCAACCGGTCGAGAAATACTTCTCCCAATTCTCATGGATAGCCAAGCAGCCATCAGCAACCCAAGTGTGGAGACCAGTACAATGGCAAAAATGCCTTCACGATACTGCTCTTCGAGTATTTCATCGGTCAGCGAAACAACCACCCAGCCCAAAATTTCGGCATTCGGCTGCTGACCCTCGTCATAATATTCCAGCACCGGTGGCCTCAATGTCACTCGCGAGAAGAAATACCAGTTGTGATCTATATAGATCGGCTTGCCAAACTCATCGTTTTGGGGACTGACGGCCACATCAAGGTCGAGCTTGCCGATAGCGACACTGGTATCTAGACTGGCATTGTAAAAAAGTAAGCCATTGACCGCCGGAATATCAAGTACCGAGTCGCCGAGATCCCTAAGCATTTTCTGGTTATTGGAATACACCGCAAATTCGGCATTGGATGAAATCTGCTGCGCGGCTACGGATCCTGTATTGAGGAGGTTTTCCAGGAGCACTGCGCGCTGACTGGTGATCATATAGCTGGCTAAGACAACGCAGAGTAATGTCAGCGGCAACAGCGATGTAACCAGTAGCCGCGAGTGAATACTTAAAAATTTCTTACTTGCTGCCACCTATTTTGCCCCCTCGCGCAACTGCTCACGGTAATGCTGTTCACTCTTTATTGGTACATTGAGGCTTGCGGCTACCGAATAATTAAAGTGTATGGAATAGTATTTTGGCGGGTAGGCTTGACCGGTCTTACTGCCCTCCATTGCAGCGCCAGCCAGTAATTCGACTGCCTGCATCGCCACATTGTCCGGCGATGAATAGATCGCAGCCAGTGCCCCGGCCTTCACGTAAGTGCGTGAGAATGCGATAACGGGCACCTTGTGGCGATAGCTCAGATGCAATATCCACTTCGCCGTTGCAATATTAATGAGGCGACTGTCAGGTACCGGAATAAACACGTCAGTGTTGCGTATCACCGGCTCGATTTTGGTAATAGGATTGTCTTTGGCGTCAATGGTGACAAATTCTGGTGTCATGCCCGCCTCATTAATACTGTTAGCCAACTCCTGCTGCCGCTTAACCGACGAATGCCCCAGCATGACCCCGGCCTTTTTGGCTTTCGGCAAAAGTAACTTTGCTAGGCGAATACTGCGGCTGGTAGGCTGATCAATACAAATTGCTGACACCCGCTGGGCAAAGGCCTGATCAAGGGAACCAAAATATTTGTTCGCTAGGGCGACAAAAGAACTGTCGGTTATCAGCACACTAACAATCGGTGCTCCGAGCTTCGGCTGGCGGGCTTGGTATTGATAGACACTGTCCGCCGCCGCTGTGCCAATAGTCACAATCAGATCAGCGGTTGGTAGGCTGACGGATGGTTGAGAGGCCGTCTGTTTAGAGATAAATTCAACGGTATACTGATACTTGTCGGAAAAATTTTTATTTAGTTCTTCTTGAACAGTCGTTAATACATCCACGTAGTCTGTTGTCGGCTTGCTGACCAAAAAAATCAGATTTATGGGGTCAGCCACCGCAATGGCACTGCAGAACAGTGTCACGGCAAAAAGCACGTATGTAGACCAACCTGAGTTAGGTTGACCTCCAGGATACGCCTTATTCTGTGGCAGGGTGATTCTCATATATGGCTCAATAATTCACTTGAATTTACAGCTATCCTGATCCAAAACTCAATAGTTTTTTACAGGAAATTTCTAAGGCATTAAAACCTTTAATCCTAGGACATATTGCGTTTTAAACTGGTTATAAGAATAAAATTCACTATAGGGCTCACCGGCATTCTGGACAATCAATGACAGATCAACCTTTGAGCTATTCATAGTCCAGCGCTTACTAGCTTTAAGATCGATGCGCGTATGATTTTCTACGGCAGTGCCACGATAATGTTCTGTTGCCGAACTGTAAGAGGCCATCGAGCTAAGTGTGACACCGTTATCAAAATAATAACTAGCGAGCAGACCTGCACCATGCTTAAGGCTATGTATTCCAAGATCGCGAATTTCAAGTGCTGGCGGCGATCTATAAATAGTCTCGCCGTCGATATCTGAGTAGCTGTAGTGAGCGCGCAACAAAAAACGCTGATTGGGTCTGTACTGAGTTTGTATCTCAAACCCATCGACATTAAATCTGTCAGTGTTATCGCGAATATTGACGAAATTATCCAGGTCCGGATAACCTGAACGGCGCTCGTTAATCACGTCAGTTAACTGTTCACGAAAAAGTCGCATATCAAAACTCAGCTTGCGGTTGAACAGGTAACCTAGGTAGCCGACTTCGAAACTTCTCAGTCGTTCATTGTTAATCTCGGCATCTGAAATAACACTGGCATCAAGAATGATATTTTCGTTATAGCGAATAACCTGCTTTTGCTGAGCTTCTAAAAGCGTCGGCGATCTCAAGCTGCGACTAAATGCTACTCGAATTATATGCTCAGGATGCAGTTGATAATTACCGGCTAGGCGATAGGAAAAATAACTGTCAGCACTGTTTTTTTGCTCCAGAATCAAACCGCCGTTAAGAACCAGCCTGTCAGAACTAGTCCACTCAAGATTAGTGTAAGCACGATGCGATGTTTCGCTGAGTGAGTCAGGCCTATCAAACAATTCCTGACCCTTAACCCGGTCATAGCGCAGCGCAATACCCGTCACCGCACGTAGATTATCCAAGAGACTAACGATGCTACGCAGCTCAAGGTCCCAGCGCTCGGACTCAGATAGAGTGCTCTCATCAATCACCAACTTATCCGGCAGCCCCGGAAGCGGCCAGTACGGTGAGGTGTCGGGCACGCCTAGGGCCTCAGATAAAAATAGCGGTGTTAGCTCGTCGCGGACATCCATATCATTATGATAAAGCAGCATCTGCAGCTTGCTGCCACTCGCCATTAAGCGGCTCCAATTGACATATTGATATTTGTACGAGAGATTGCGCGTAATATATTCGCGCTCGCCTATCCCTAAATCACTGTCACTGATACCAGCCTGAAACTCTAGGCTATCGCTGGCGCTCGGCGTCCACAAACCTCTAAATGTCGCGCTAACATTTTCCGAGCTATCATCGGCTTTAAGCGGCTGGCCATTAAGAAATGTATCGTCAAAACCATCGTTGCTGCGGAAACTAAGGGTAGTGCGATGGCTGACCGGACCGAGAGCGCCGGTGTAGGCCAGGTTTGCATTGCGGATAGCGCCACTGCCCAGCTGAGAATTAAGCATCCAGCCGCTATCAACCAAAGGGGATTTAGTGACAATATTGATCGATGCGAGAAACGCGTTACTACCGTCGGCTGAGGCATTGGCACCACGAACAATTTCAACATACTCAATGTCGTCCAATGTCACACCCAGTGATGACCAATCAACAGCTGAAAACATTGATTCATAGACCGACCGGCCATCGATCTTGACCTCAAGACGCCGCGGAAACTCATCGCCCAGTGCATGGTAGGTGGTTCCCATTCTACTGCCGTCGACAAAATAGGTCTGAAACCCCGGCACCAGCCGAAACAGGTCTATCACACCAACCGCTGCCGAGGCCTGAATGGTTTGGCGATCAATAATGGTGACCGACACAGGTGTCTGTGCCAGCGTTTGATTCATATGCGTAGGACTCTCAACGATCGGGATTTCGACTAGGAAGTCATCCTCTGTGAGTACCACAGAAGTCGAGATCGATGAAGCCTCATCAGACAGAACCGCAGCGGCACTAAATAGGCTCGACACTAGCAGTAGCGAAAAATATATGGGCCTGTTACCGCTTATCAAAGCAATCAAGATAAAAACTCCTTTTATTTTTATGGTCGGCTAATTGCTGGCATCTGCACTTTCATCAAGACCCAGCTTTTGGCCCAAAATACCTGCCTGAGTTCGATTAGTTAACCCCAGTGCGCGCAGCATCGCGCTGACATGAACTTTCACCGTATTTTCCGAGAGGTCCAAATCCCTAGCGATCTGTTTATTTGAGCGACCATGAGTAATATGACGCAGGATATCCATCTGCCGTTTGGTCATCAGTCCAGAGATGATGTCAACGTCGGCGCCCGAATCGACTTCATCTATAACTTTCGCCACATCAGGCATCGACTCGCGCAGCGAATCCGGAACATATTTTTCGCCCTTCAAGGCACGTGAAATAGCTTCAAACAAAGCGTCTTTGGGGGCAGATTTTGTGACAAACCCGATAGCACCAAAATCCAAACATTTACGGATATGGGCGGGATTTTCAGAAGCGGAGAGAACAATCACTGGGAGGTTGGGATAACTTTCACACAGCATCGCAATAAAGTTAAAGCCACCCCCGGCTCCCGGCATAAACAAATCGACAATAACTAGGTCGATAGTATCCCGAGCGAGAATAGTCAGGGCGGTATCGCCATGATCTGTGGTGGTGACGTCAATGCCCTTGTATTCATCGAGCAGTGTCGCCTTTAATCCAACGCAAACAAAAGCGTGGTCATCAACTATAAGAACGTGCATGTTTTCATTCCTTATCTTCACGTCCCTGCGTATTTGACTTTAGCTATTCCATAGCCGCGCCTAAATATAGTCCTAAATAAAAAAACAAACAACACAATGTTATTCACGATCGAATTGACTGCTTAATATAAAAGAGCCTCTCCTGTGACTTGAATTTCTAGTCTGCGCGCTAAAACTCGCTTAGCGCGACGGATATTTGAGTCTGCAACCAAGCATCCGATGACCCCAAATCTCTGGCCCGCAGCAGAGATTCCTTCGCTTCATCCTGACGCCCCAGTCGACTTAAGCCAACGCCGCGGTGATAGTGAAAAATCGCAATCGATGGGGCTACTTCGGTCACTTTGGCTAACAGTGGCTCCGCCACCTCTGGCAGACCCGCCTTGATCAGCGCCCAGGCATAAGTGTCGACAAAGTAAGGTTGCTCTGAATCGGCAAAGCGTTCTGTGAGCTTGACCGCACGATTAATATTTTCTGGAGATGCATATTCATCGGTGAGCAAACTGGCAAGATTATTGATCACCGCCTGATGATCAGGATTAGCCTTGAGCACTTCTTCATAGAGCTGAACGGCTCTGGCCTTGTTATCAAGCTTCTCATAGGTGGATGCCAGTAACATCTTTAACAAGTTACTCTCGGGCAGCGCCTTAAGACCGCGCTCAAGACTATCGAGTGCAGCATCAGGATCACCTGCAGCACGATAATTGGATGCTATTGCCGTGTAGCCATTGACCCAATTGGCATCTTGCTCAAGCCCCTGTTCCAACAGTTCCAGAGCAGCGGCTCGGTCACCGCGTTTACCGTAGACCGACGCCATAATCGATAAGGCCATCATGTTGTCTGGATTCTCAGATCTAAAGCTCTTTAAGTATTTCAGCAACTTGGCTTCCTGACCAATGCGAAGATAAGAGGTTGTGAGGCCCTCAAGTGCGCGACCCAAACCGGAGTTGATCGTCAAAGCTTGCTGATAATTTTCTATCGCAGCCTTGTAGTCTCCTTGGGCTTGCAAAGAACGTCCCGATAGATAGGCAGCAAAAGCCGGGTTGCGGCCTATTTTGCTGATTTTCGATACAATTTTTTGCGAGGCTTCAAAATCCTGCTTCGACAATTTAATTTGCGCCAGAATCGACAATAAAATATCGTTGTCAGGAGAGCGCAGCAAGGCATTTTCGATCAGCCGTTCTGAGCGATCGACATCCTTTTTCTCAAGAAGGCTTTGAATAACCGGCACCGCGGCTTGGACATTGCCCGGATTGATATCCAAGACTTTGCGGAAGGTGTCATCCGCCAACTGGCCCGAGCCAGAGGATAAATAAGCATTCGCCAGCATCACTAGCGCCTGTTCAGATTCCGGGTTATTGCGCAACACGGTACGCAGATCACTGACCACAGCCTCTATGTCCTCAGCTATAAGATGGTAACGGGCGCGTACTAACAGCGCCTGTTCAAAGTGCCTATCGACACGCAGTACCTCATTAACTAATTGCAGGGCTTTGTCCTGCTGCCCTGCTTGAAGTTGTAAATCGGCTTTTAACGCTTTGGCGCGAAATAGATACTGATCTTCAAACTCACCCCCGATAATTTTTTCTAGCTCGACAAGTACTCCCGCACTACTGCCCGTGGCCATCAATCGATTAATCCGAAAGAAACGTAACTCGCCGTTTTGCTCATCTCTGGCAATATAGTGGTCGAGCAACTCGTCACCCGCTATGACGTCTTTACTGGAGAGCAAGTCGACAATCACCATACGCACTTCGGTGTCACTGCTGTTGCGTCGCAAATAATCCTCTAGCACCTTAGCCGCGGCATCAATACGCTGACTATCATTGAGTAATTTCGCCAGTTTCAGGTAAAAGGCCTTTTCGTCGCGATTACTTTTAATCAGGGTGCGATAGTCTGCCTCCATTGCGGCAACATCATTAATTTCCTGATTGATCTCGGTGCGCAACAGCAATAAATGTAAAGTGTCGTCTTCCCGTTCAATCAAATCTGAGAGCATTGCCAAAGCTGACTCGGTGTCACCCTGTTTATGCAGAATTGAAATTTTAATCGAGGCGATTTCTGCAGATTCACCGTCCTGCTCCATGGCTTTATCAATGTATTCCATGGCCACGTCATAGAGGTCTTTTTGTAAATAGGCAGACGCCTTAATGGCGTAGGCCTCAGCATTGTCGGGATCCAACGCGAGGATAAAATCCGCTTTTTCCAGGGCCGTGTCCGCCTGTTTAGCCAACAAAAAAAGATAGGCGAGTTTTATCTTTGCCTGCACATGAGTCGCATCCAGCTGTTCGACCTTCGACAGATTTTTAAACAGCGCCTTCCAGTTTTGCTGGCTCTCGGCAATCAAACCGAGATAGTAATAGGCACTGGCCAGTTTCGGGTCGATTTGCAGTGCATTACGCAATTCGACATTGGCCTTCGATAGCTCGCCCTCGGTGTAAAGTTCTATACCGCTAGTTAAATAGCGATTGGCAGCCTCTTCTTTTGAACCGCTGCATGCGGATATCGACAGCAAAAAAACACTGACCATAAAAAATCGACTAAGCGTCCTTATTGCTTGCGCGCTCATTGGGTTCCCTCCAGGCTTTTAGCCGGCAAAAGTTGTAACAATTGATTTCGACTCGAACGAATAAACGCCTGTGCACGCTGATCGGCATCAATGACGCTTTCATCAGGGAGCACCGGAGTCGTGACTCTAATTAGCGAGCCATCGGTACGATTTAACAAAAGTGCATCCTTAAATAACATCCACTTTTTAATGTATTCATTGGCGATCGGAACACCGCGTTCCTCAAACCAATAATAGACAATCTGATCTTGAACGCCCTTGCGAATTAATACCCGATTGACCGGTATTTGATCCACTGTGGTACGTGAAAACTCGGCAATCTCCCAGCCACCCCCGGGAATGCAAACCTTGGGAGAATGGGGCGACACCCCTTTGCGCTGAGAGGCATAATAGGCAACATAAAAATTAACCGGTCGCTGCTCAGGGTTGTGATAATTGATCATCACATATTCGGTAAAGCCAAGCTTATCGGCCACCTCGTTTTCGATACTGCCATCAAGCCCCGTCCACTCATCCAGCTGTAGCGGAAAAGTTGCCAGATTGGTCTTTCCTAATGACTTTTCCTCCTCGCGGGACTCAACCGACATCAAACCCATCAGAGCCGCAAGCAGCAGAGGCAATGCTGCGACAATCGGCAGCGGACATTTCAGTCGAGTCATATCACTAGCAACATACTGATCGGCACTGACAGAGACTGGCACCGCAAATGCCTGACGGATACTCAGGCGCGTGGTCAATAATTCCATCACCAGCACTTCAAACAGCATCAGGCCACCGCAGGCCATAAAGATCAGCCAGCCTTCAAAGTCATGTAAAAACCCCTCAGCCATCTCGGTGCCCCAGTTATCCACCAGAACACCAACAATCGCGATTCGTAGGCTATTCATAAAAATGGTGATTGGCACAGTCGATAAAAACAGGACCGCCTTTTTCCACAGCGAAGCCTGATACAGATAGGCGCCAATGAAACCAATACTCATCAGTGGGAACAGGTAACGTAGCCCACTACAAGCCTCGACCACCTGTAACTGATAGTTACCCAGATCGATAATATTGCCGCTCAGAAACACAGGAATACGGCACAAGCGGATTATTTCAACACCCAGCTGCGAAGACAGGAGTTGTAGTTTTGAGGTCAGTACTACCTCAATAAAATAGGGCAGCGGCACAGCAAACCCCAGCAGCGCAATCGCCACCCAGGTATGGCGAGTAGCCGAGCCCAAAAAGGCAATCGACAGGCCCAACAATAATAAAATAAACGAGTAGTGAATCAGCATATACAGCGCACTGATCTCTCCTACCAAAAGAACCGCCAGCGCCAGAGCGATAATCGGCAGACCCCACCAGGAAAAACTCTGGTAACTGGCGGCAATCTGAAAGCGCCGCTCCCAGAGAATATATAGCGACACCAGTGGAATAATATAGCCGTGGCTGTACTCTTCCTGCAGCTGCCAGCGCAACACAGCTTCCGCCAGCCCATCCCAATACAGCCAAAAGCTCAAACCCAATACCAAGGCAAACAGAGCTATGCTCAGTTTAGGGGGCATATCTATAAGCTTGTTACCTTTGGGCTCAGACTGAACTGTAGTAATATTTTCGTCCTTAGAAACCATCCGTTACTCCAATAAAAACGCTTCAACACCATGCAAACGCATCAGACGACGGATCCGTCTACTGACTCGAAACAGGCCTAATGCGCCTCCGCGACGCAAAATATTGGCTTTTAACAACATCAGAGTTCCCAGCGCGGAACTATCAATATAGTCCAAATCAGCGCAATTGATCGAAACTCTGGGGATAGCCTGCAATTGATCTAGTATCCTGCGACAGCCAGACTTCAGAACGACCCCATTTACCGCTGTCGCCGAGCCGCCCAACTGCATCTCGACACTACCGCCATCGGCATCGCTAACAATCTCCATAAACAGGTTTTTATCGGCCCGGCCCTGGAGTAATTTTTGATAGAGCGCCAGCGGCAGCACATGAGTAACCATAAAACGCAGAAACCAGAGGCCATCAATAAAATAGCGTTTCCACAACAGCGGCTCTTGGACAATCCGCCACAGCCACTCCAAACCCATATTCTGCCAGCGCTGAGGTGCGCGCTGGACAGTGTCGCCAACAAAATTCACCACCGCGCCAAGATGACTGATCACCGAAGCATTGAGCTTCTCGCGATTACGCATAATCCACTGTTGACCTTTTTTCGCCCCCAGCGCCACCACCAGAAAATCCGGCTGTGCAGTATTAATCTGTTGGATAATCTCATCGCTACTCATGCTTTCCACGGAACCGATGCCGGGGTTCAGAGCACCACAGGCGACCATACCCACAGAGGTACGATTAAGGTTATCTGCGGCCTGTTGCGCCACATTGCCCTGACCACCAAAAAAGAAGACCGAGATAGGCTTGTCGCGCTGAGTGTTCTGAAGCCGTTCAAAAAGAGATGACCCGGCAACCCGACTGTGCAAGGGAATACCCAGCAGCTTTGCCGTCCAGATAACCGGCATGCCATCAGCAATAACCAAATCGCTATAAATCACCGATTCATAAAAGGACTCATCACGTGCCGCCTGAACAATAAAATTTAAGTTCGGCGTCGACAGAAAACATTTACTCTTGGTCGTAATGGCCTGATCAATTATCTCCAGCGCTTGATCGACATCGACC
>Ga0307488_10001029_pt1 | contig 23346 bp, 19 predicted proteins | sample SB02metaG_FD_202248 | JGI IMG/M metagenome (GOLD analysis project Ga0307488, IMG submission 202248) | Sea-ice brine microbial communities from Beaufort Sea near Barrow, Alaska, United States - SB 0.2 | ecosystem: Environmental > Aquatic > Marine > Coastal | place: USA: Alaska | collected... | reverse complement strand
ATTGGTGTGTTCATTAAAAAAGAATCAGCGTTTGGTGGCCCTTATGAAACCATGGCGTTGATCCCCAGTTCGACCTATACAGAAATTTATGGTTCAGTTAATAGTCAAGGCTTTCCTCGTTCTACTAATGTTACTATTCATTCAAAAACGCCAGAGTTACTTGAAAATGCCATTGAAGAAACCCGCCATGTAATAAGAAAGGCTAGAAAGTTAAAGCATAATGACGCAGATAACTTTTATTACTTTACCAGCGTTAGCCAAATTGAAAACTTTAATCAAACTACTCAGGGTGTAAAAACAGGAGCCTTTATACTAGGAGCTGTATCGCTGATTGTTGCAGGCATTGGTATTATGAATATTATGTTGGTATCTGTGACAGAACGCACCAAAGAGATAGGTATCAGGAAGTCATTAGGGGCAAAAAGAAAGGATATATTACTTCAATTTTTATTTGAAGCTGTAGTGCTTTGTAATGTCGGCGGCATTATTGGAATTCTACTTGGGTTTATTTTAGGTAACGTAATGACCTTGATGACCAGTTTTGAAGCGAATATTCCTTATGAGTGGGCTTTTATTGGCATGGGCTTTTGTAGTGTCATTGGCATTACTTTTGGTATGATTCCGGCAATTAAGGCGTCAAAACTCAATCCTATTGATGCTTTACAGTATGAGTAAGTTCAGTTGAGAGCTAAGGCTTAACAGATAATAAAAAAGCGCCGTAAGGCGCTTTTTTCAAATTAGCTATTCAATAGTTAAGGAGAAACTAGGTGTTGACCTAAGTTAATGGCCATTTCTGACAACTAATTTAGGCCTACTAGCAAAAGTATTACCAATGCTATCAACCGATGAAAAGACGAGCATTACGGAACATTCTTACCCATGGTGAATCTTCTTGCCACTCGTCTGGATGCCAAGAGTTAGCGACTGTTCTAAAAACACGTTCAGGATGTGGCATCATAATAGTAACACGGCCATCTGTTGTCGTTAGAGCAGTAATACCATCTGGAGAGCCATTCGGGTTTGCTGGATAGGTTTCAGTGATTTGACCATAATTATCAACAAAACGCATTGATACTGCAGCTGAATCATTCGCTTCGCCAATAGCTTCTTCTGAGCTAAACTCTGCATGACCTTCTCCATGAGATACAGCAATTGGCATACGAGAACCCTCCATACCTTTAAACAATACTGATGGGCTTTCTTGGATCTCAACTAATGAAAAGCGAGCTTCAAAACGTTCAGATTTATTTTGGACAAAGTGAGGCCAAACATCAGAACCAGGAATAATCTCTTTTAGGTTTGATAGCATTTGACAACCGTTGCAAACACCTAATGAGAAAGTATCTGGGCGTTCAAAGAAGGCTTTGAACATTTTTTTTGCGTCTTTGTTGAATAAAATAGATTTTGCCCAACCTTCCCCAGCACCTAATACATCACCGTAAGAGAAACCACCACAGGCAACTAACCCATTAAAGTGAGCTAAGTCTGTACGGCCGGATAAAATATCAGACATGTGCACATCAATAGCTATAAAACCAGCACGGTCAAAGGCTGCAGCCATCTCCACATGAGAGTTAACGCCTTGCTCACGTAAAATTGCAATCTTAGGGTTGGTTTGATTTCGAGCATCTTTTGCAATTAACTGAGCAACAATATCTTCATTGATGTCATAAGTTAATTCAGCATGTAATCCCGGATCTTCAGTATCAAATTTAACATCATGTTCTTGCTGTGCACAAATAGGGTTATCTCGCATTGATTGCATTTTCAATGTGGTTTGTGCCCAAGTTGTCCGATAATAAGTACGAGAATTTTCCAGTACCACCTCGCCATCACGGCTAAAACGGATGGTATCTTCATTATTGATATGGCCAATGTCAGTGCAACAATCTAAAATATTATGCTTAGCTAATATAGTATTAATGGCATTGACATCGCCTTGACGAATTTGAATTACGGCACCCAGCTCTTCGTTAAACAAGACATCTACATCGTTGCCTGAGGTTGATGTGAACTTAGTTAGGTCAATATCAACACCGGTACGACCAGCAAATGCCATTTCAACTATTGAAGTGAATAAACCACCGTCAGATATATCATGATAAGCAACAAGTTTTTCTTCACGAACAAGTGCTTGCATAGCATTAAAGAAGCCTTTTAATGTCTCAGGGCAATCAACATCAGGCGTTTCATTACCAAGTTGTTTGTACACTTGTGCTAAGCATGAACCACCTAAACGCATTTTACCTTTTGATAAATCAATCGCTACGATCCGTGTATCACCTAAATCAGTACGCAGCTGAGGCGTCACGGTTTTACGAATATCTTCAACAACACCAAAAGCGGTGATGATTAATGACATCGGTGATGTTACTGATTTTTCAACAAGATTAAGCTCACCATTTTTCTTTACTTCTTCTTCGGTCCACTGGGTACGCATAGACATTGAGTCTTTACCTACAGGGATAGTTAAACCAAGTGCCGGACAAAGCTCTTCACCAATAGCTTTAACTGCTTCATAAAGACCTGCATCTTCACCTGGGTGACCAGCTGGCGACATCCAGTTAGCCGATAGTTTAATACGGTTTAAGTCGCCAATATCAGTACCGGCAATATTAGTTAAAGACTCAGCTACAGCTAGACGAGCTGAAGCGCCAAAGTTCAATAAAGCAACAGGTGTGCGTTCACCCAATGACATCGCTTCACCGTGATAAGAATCAAGTGCGCTCGCAGTAACACCACAATCTGCTACAGGTACTTGCCAAGGACCTACCATTTGATCGCGATTAACCATACCGGTTACTGAACGATCTCCAATGGTAATTAAGAAGGTTTTTTCTGCTACGGTAGGCAGTAATAAAATTCGGTCAGCAGCATCGACTAGGTTAATATCAGTAACAATTAGTTCATCACCTTGTGCTGTTTTGGTCGTGACATCTTTATAAATTTTTGGTGTTTTACCTAATAAAACTTCAAGGGGTAAGTCGATAGGGGTAGCTAATTTATCATTATCTTTAAAGTGGGAGTCTGTCACCGTTAAATGTAGTTCTTCAGTTGCCCGACCAACAACCGCAAACGGTGCCCGTTCACGTTGACATATTTCTTTAAAGGTCGATAGGTCTATATCTGATACGGCGATGACATAACGTTCTTGAGATTCATTACACCAAATTTCATGTGGTGCCATACTGCGCTCATCATTGGGTACGTTACGCAATTCAAAAACGCCCCCTCGACCACCATCTGAAACCAGCTCAGGGAAAGCATTTGATAAACCACCCGCACCGACATCATGAATAAAGGCGATAGGATTTTGTTCACCTAATTGCCAACATTTATCAATAACTTCTTGGCAACGACGCTCCATCTCTGGATTTTCACGTTGTACAGAAGCAAAGTCTAAGTTTTCAGCTGATTGGCCTGATGCCATGGAAGAGGCCGCACCGCCACCCAAACCAATATTCATTGCTGGGCCACCAAGCGCAATTAAATGAGCGCCAACAATTATTTCGCGTTTTTGTACATGTTCATCACGAATGTTACCCAAGCCACCAGCAAGCATGATGGGTTTGTGGTAACCACGGACTTCAACACCATTAAATGAGTTAACTTGTTCTTCGTAAGTACGGAAATAACCTAAGATAGCAGGGCGACCAAATTCATTATTAAATGCCGCGCCACCTAATGGGCCTTCCATCATAATATCTAAGGCTGAAACAATACGATTTGGCTTGCCAAAATCGGTTTCCCAAGGTTGTTCAAAATTTGGAATACGTAGGTTTGACACTGAAAAACCCACTAAACCTGCTTTAGGCTTAGAGCCAATCCCCGTGGCGCCTTCATCACGAATTTCTCCACCACTTCCTGTTGCAGCACCTGGATAAGGGGAAATGGCGGTAGGATGGTTGTGCGTTTCAACCTTCATTAATATTTGAATGTCTTCATGGTTATAACCGTAAACATTAGTCTCAGGATTTGGGAAGAAGCGACCACCTTTATTACCCACCATAACAGCTGCGTTGTCTTTATATGCACTTAAGACAAAATCAGGATTGATTTCATGGGTATTGCGGATCATTTTAAACAATGACTTAGATTGTTTAACACCATCAATGGTCCAGTCTGCATTGAAGATTTTATGACGACAATGCTCAGAATTAGCTTGCGCAAACATGTAGAGTTCAATGTCGTGAGGATTCCTGCCTAATTTAGTGAAGTTTTCAAATAGATAATTAACTTCATCTGTTGCTAGCGCTAATCCTAGATCAATATTGGCTTGAACCAAGGCGTTTTTACCACCAGTCTCAATATCAATAGCGGTTAATTTGTCTGGTTCAGCCGTAGCAAAAAGAGAAGTGGCTTGGGCCATCTCGATGAATACCACTTCCATCATCCGATCAGAGAGGAGATTATTTAATTGAGATTGCTGTTCTGGGTTTAATTCATTATTACTTCCTGGCAAAGAAACGTAATAAGCAATACCACGTTCTAAGCGGGTGATTTTTTCTAATCCACAGTTATGAGCGATATCAGTAGACTTTGAAGACCAAGGTGAGATGGTTCCAGGGCGTGGTGTGACTAATAAGAGTTGGCCAATAGGTTCATGTTCTTCAATTGTTGGTCCATACTTTAGTAGTTGTTGTAATACATGAGACTCCTCATCACTAAGTTCTGAAGTAAGGTGAGCAAAATGAGCAAACTCGGCATAAATATCAGTAACAGGTAGTTGTAATTCAGCACATTGGGCTAATAATTTTTGAACTCTAAAGTCTGAAAGTGCCGGAGCGCCACGAAGGGTTTTCATCAACATCGTCATAAACGGTATCACCACTGGTTGGTTAGGCTAACTACTTTAATAATAAAATAAATATAAAGTAGCAAAAAATCGCGCGTATTATAATAGAAAACCGCCCATTTGATAAGTATTAAAAACCGCCCATTCTAGCGAAAGTATGAAATCAACGAAAAAAAGTCTTTATGTGTAATCTAATTAGCGACACAATGAACAATATGAATTTATTTATCAATAAAAAGCAGCGATACTCGATTTTTTTCTTTAGCATCTTTTTGCTATTGCAAATAATGTTGACGGGCTGTGACTCAAAAACCAATGAAGCGAGCCTGCAACGAGTCATCGATCGCGGTTATGTCAACGTAGGGACGTTATTCGGCCCTAATAGTTATTATATTGATGCTCACGGGCCTGCTGGCTTTGAATATGAACTGGCTAAGGATTATGCTGATACCTTAGGCGTTGAGCTAAGAATTATGCCTAGTTATAACCTTGAAGAGTTGTTTCCAAAACTCAATAGTGGTGAAGTAGACTTTCTTGCTGCAGGTTTAGCTGTTACCAATAATCGGCTTGAAAATTTTGATTTCTCACCAAGCTATCATCAGGTTAGTCAAAAATTAGTATTTAAGCAGGGCAATGAATGGCCTCGTGAGTTAAAAGAGTTATCGGGCAGCTTGATGGTAACCTCTAGTTCAAGTCATGTTGAGAATTTACAAAAAATTAAACTTACTCATCCAGAACTAACCTGGCAAGAAACTTCTGAACTTGATAACGAAGAACTATTAATACAAGTACTTGAGGGGGAAATTGATTACACCATTATCGATAGTCATGTGTTGGCGATGAATCGTCGTTATTACCCTGAGCTTAGCATTGCGTTTACCATTAAACCGGAAGAACCACTTGCTTGGATAGTGAGTAAAAAAAACGACGCTTCGATTCTTGCTAGCCTTATCGAATTTTTTGGCAAAGTCCATCATGATGGGACCTTATTGGCACTCGATGATAAATATTATGGTCATGTTGAAGAGTTTGACTATGTTGATACTCGCTTATTCATTCAAGCGGTTGATAATAAACTACCAAAATATCAAGCATTGTTTGAGAAACATGGACAAGGTATTGATTGGCGATTATTAGCCGCCATTAGTTATCAAGAGTCACATTGGGAACCACATGCTCGTTCGTATACCGGGGTCAGAGGTATGATGATGTTAACACTGATCACAGCCAAACAAATGGGCATTAAAAGCCGTTTAGATGCGGAACAAAGTATTTTTGGTGGTGCTAAGTATTTCAAGCGAATGATTAATAAAATGCCAGAGCGTATTCCTGAGCCTGACCGAACATGGTTTGCGCTTGCTTCATATAACGTTGGTTTTGGTCATTTAAATGATGCTCGAATTATTACTCAGCATCAAGGTGGTGATCCTGATCGTTGGTTTGATGTTAAAACACGCCTACCACTGCTTAAACAAAAAAAATATTACAAAAACACTAAGTATGGTTATGCCCGTGGTGATGAGCCAGTTAAATATGTACAGAGTATTAGACGTTATTATGAAAGTTTGTCGTTTTTAGATGATAAAGCTCAAAAAGAAAAGTTGTTATTTGATGAGCTCGAACAAGAAAGTAGTAACGATGAGTCATTAGCTAAAAATTAAGTTTTAACGTTGTCATTAAAATGTCATAAAGTTAGGTGATACTTAGTTGAATTTATCAAATAAAAAGAGACAGTCAATGAAAAATAAAAGGCTCACATCAACACTTCAGCGGAAGCGTCAATCTGTTCGTCGGTATCAAAAAGTAGCGACACGTCGCCAAGAATTTTTTCTTCAGACCCTTGATGAAGAAAAGTCAGAAGACTGAATATCTAAATTTCCCTCTGCTTTTTCTCTGTTTTTCTCTCAGCTCGCCGCCTTTTAAAAAAGGCAGAAAGTAGGGCGCTACATTCTGCCACCATGACTCCCTTATTCACTTCAACTTGATGGTTTAATCCTTGGTGATTAACTAAATCAAGCAAGCTACCTGCAGCACCAGTTTTCCGATCATTTGTTGCATAAACTAACCGTTTTATTCGACCATGGACCAATAAACCTGCACACATAGGACAAGGCTCTAAAGTGACGTACAAAGTACAGTCTAACAGTCGATAATTTTGTAAATATTTACCGGCTTGGCGAACGGCGATCACTTCAGCATGAGCTGAGGGATCATTTAACATAATTGATTGATTAAAGCCTTCACCAATCACTTTGCCATCGGCAACTACAACCGCACCAACAGGAATTTCATTGTGAGATTCTGCTTGTTGTGCAAGTTGATAGGCGTGTTTCATAAAATTGGCATCAAGTCTATCTTGTTCTGTTTTTATCTGTTCTTTTGTCAGACTCATAAAAACATTTCCAACAAATCATTTAAATAACGATGACCATGTTGACTGACCTGCCAAGTGCCATTTTTTTGTTCCATAAGCTGTTTTTTTTGCGCTAGCTCCAAGGTGGGCAATACAGACTCAACTCCTAGCCCAGTAGCTTTTTGATAATCATCTAAGGTAAAGCTTGAGTATAACCTTAACCGATTCATCATATACTCAAAGGGTAATTCATCATCTTTGACAGTGATCAGGTGATCTAAATGTTCACGTTCATTATCTAAATAGCCTTTAGGGTGTTTCACTTTGACCGTACGAAATATTGAGTTGTTCTTAGCATCAGTGATCTTGCCATGAGCGCCACAGCCAATACCTAGATAGTCGCCAAACTGCCAATAGTTAAGATTATGTTGGCACTGAAATTCAGGTTTACTAAAAGCGGATATTTCATATTGCTGGTAACCTGCTTGAGCTAACAGTTCGATGCCTTTATCTTGAATGTGCCATAAAATTTCATCTTCAGGAAGCGTTGGTGGCTTAGAATGAAATGGCGTATTCGGCTCTATAGTTAATTGATACCAAGAAATATGAGTAGGATTTAAGTTAATGGCTGTTGATAAATCATCTAAAGCATTATCGATATTTTGCTGAGGTAAACCATGCATTAAGTCTAAGTTAAAACTTTTAACGCCACAGTTTTGCGCAAGAACTACCGCATTTTTTGCTTGATTACTGTCGTGAATACGACCTAGTTTAATAAGTTTATCTGATTCAAAACTTTGAATCCCGATAGATAATCGTGAGACACCCCCATTGAAAAAGCCAATGAATTTGTCAGCTTCGACCGTACCTGGATTAGCTTCTAGGGTTATTTCTATATCACTTTTGTGTTCAAAACGCTGCAATACTTGTTGTAATAAGCGCTCAATCGCAGGAGGCGAGAATAAACTAGGTGTACCGCCACCAATAAAGATACTGTGTAGAGGGCGGCTTAATAAATCAAAACGTTCAATATCACAGTCTAAGTCAATAATGAGTTGCTCGATGTATTCTTGCTCAGGGACCTCATTTTTTAATGCATGGGAATTAAAATCGCAATAGGGACACTTTTGCACACACCAAGGAATGTGAATATATAAAGATAAGGGGGGATTAACTAACACGTCATTCCTTTAACTAGTATGTGAAGTTTTAGCTAACAGCAAAGGCACTAATTGGGCTAATGCTTTACCACGATGACTCAATTGGTTTTTTAAGTCACGTGGCAATTGTGCTGAAGTGAGCTGGCGGTCTGTTTGCCAAAATACTGGGTCGTAGCCAAAACCTTGGTCACCCTGTTTTTCTCGGCAAATACTGCCTTCCCATACTCCGTGACAAATTATTGGCGTTGGGTCTTCGCTGTTTTGCATATAGACCAATACGCAGTGAAAACGAGCACTACGTCTGTCATCTCCTACGTTTAATAATGCGGTTAATAGTTTTGAGGTATTATCCTCATCACTTGCATTTTCCCCAGCGTAACGAGCGGAATAAACACCGGGTGCACCGTTTAAAACGTCAACAGCTAAACCCGAGTCATCAGCAATAGCGGGCAGGCCAGTTATTTTAGATGCATGCCGTGCTTTTATAATGGCATTTTCAACAAAAGTAGTCCCTGTTTCTGCAGCATCAGTGACATTAAAATCACTTTGAGGCACAACAGTAATGCTATGTTTTTTGAGCAAACCAGCTAGCTCTTTAACTTTACCTTTATTACCTGTCGCTAATACTATCGTTGACATTGCTACTCTTTAATTGCTCTATTGTTTGCGAGGTCTGCATAATACCTTAAAGAACCAATCATTGAAAATAATGATAGGGATGTTTGTTATTCAACGATGATTAAATAGATTGTTTTTATTTACTGCCATTGTATTTTATATGTCAGTAGGATCGGTCTTCTTATTTTTACAATTTCAAGTGCATTGTTCACCGGGTTAATTCTTACCCTTTTAACATTTTTCGATACAGTCTAGAGCTTAAGTAACAGTGGTTGGGTGTTGTTTTTTGTTATTACAGTGATTAATGATAAAACAAGGTTAATCATTTGAATGACTTGCCTCATCTTACCGGATTAGTTGACATCACTAAACAGAATGGCCAATCAAAAATAGTTAGTCGACGTAAAATTTTTGCTTAAATTTCATTTTGTGACTCTCTTTGCCGTCAGTAATTTCTAATTCGAAATAATAGGTTTCTTCATTACTATAATTCACCTGTGCGAGGTAATAAATTGCTTTGCCCTCTTTGACTTCTTGAAATTCTAGTGATTTAATTTGTCCTAAATCATTACGAGCTGTACCTGAGATAGAAACAGTTTTTGCTGGCATATTTTTTTGAGTATTATCGAGTACCGATATATTAATTAAGCCATTATATCGACTCCGCTCAATACCATAATTTTTAGCTATTTCTGGTGTTAAAAAGGTTGCACCAATTGCCATATAGTGGATATTCATCGAACCTAACTTTTTCATGTTTTCAGCCATAACAGTACTTGAAAAACAACTGATAAAAGAGATAATAAATAAGGCGCGTAGTGAGAAGTTTTTAGACAGGGTATTCATAGCTTCCTCCAAAAAAGGGTAAGTTATTTAGTATAGACAATCGATATTGAGTTCGACAGTTTTAGTCTTAAAACTGTCGAAGAAAAAACTATATCTTTTTATAGTTGCGCCCAATAAGGTAATAAGTCTCCGAGAAATATATTAATAACATTTAACAAGAGAAAAGCGATCAGTACTGATAAATCTAAGCCACCAATACTAGGCACTATTTTTTTAATTGGTTTTAAAAAGGGTTCTGTTAGTTGATGAAATACCATTTGAGTAGGGTTGTAGCCTTGCACTACCCAGCTCATTAATGCCATTGCTAACATGATAATAAATATCAAAAACCCTATTTGCTTGGCCAAAATAATCAAGCCTACATAAACAGAGATAACAAGATCTAATTCGCCACCACTAAGGAGAGTAATACTGATAAATTTAGCTGTTGCCATGATAAATGCTAACAACACTGTTGCCAAATCAATGCCACCAAAACCAGGAATGATCTTTCTACATGGAATAACTAAGGGGTTACTCACTTTAACGATAAATTGGCTAAGTGGATTATAAAAGTCTGCTTTGACTAGTTGTAGCCAAACTCGCATAATTAATATGGTCAATAATGCGTCAAAAGCAAATCTTAATAAATATATTAGGGCTTCCATAAAATCTCCGGTTATGAATTTTGTTTAGCAATTTCTTGAGCACGGTTTAATGCAGCTTGCATGGCACGCCCGACTAATGGTGTTAAACCGCCGTCAATAAGTGTGGTTAATGCCGCTTGTGTAGTACCACCCTTAGAAGTAACATTCTTACGCAACTCGCTAATTTCAAGTTCAGCATTGCAAACAACCATGTTTGCAGCCCCTAATGCGGTTTGTTGCACTAGTTTTCTACTAACAGCCTCAGAAAACCCGGCTGCTTTTGCTTGTTGCTGCATTGCTTCCATAAATAAGAAAAAGTAAGCAGGGCCTGAGCCAGAGACACTGGTAATCGCATCTATCTGCTCTTCTTTGTCTAACCACACTGTTTCACCGGCAGCGGTTAGTAATTTGTCTGCATAATCACATTGTTCTTTGCTGACTGATGGACAAGCAAACAAACCTGTCATACCTAAACCAATTTGGGATGGTGTATTTGGCATCGTTCGGATGATGGCTGCATTTTCTCCTAAAGCTTTTTTCATTTGTGCGACATTACACCCTGCGGCAACAGAGAGAAAACACTTTGACGAAATATCAATGGATTGACTGATTTCTTGGCAAACGTCACTAATAAAATGTGGTTTTACCCCAAGCACAATAAAGTCGGCAAAGCGGGCCGCTTCTAAATTACTCGCTGTTTGTTTGATCCCTAATGACTCTGCTAAGGTTAGGCGCTTTTCCGCCGAAGGGTTAGAGACAATAATACTTTGAGCATCAACACCTTGTTTAATTAACCCATTGATGATGCTGGCGTTCATATTGCCTGCACCAATAAATGCAACTTTTTTCATAATATACCTTTCACTTATTTAAGTAATTCGTTGTTTTGCTTGATTTTTTTAAAATTTCACCTCTAAGTTATACCCAGAGGTAAAAAGTAAAAATCTTTAAATACAATAACTCAGTTGATGATGACTAATGATCGTATTTTATTCTCGTTGTCCAAAAATAGCAGAGCCGACTCTAACCATCGTTGAACCATTGGCAATTGCAGGGCCTAAATCATTAGACATGCCCATGGATAAAGTATCAAGCTTTGGATGACTAATTTTAAGTTGGTTAAACAGCTTAACCATTTTGAGATAGCTTGATTCTTCTGCATTTTTTTCCGGTATTGCCATCAAACCTCTTAAGGTTAAATGTTCACATTTGTCGATAAAATCAACTAATGCAGGTAATTCATCAATAGTGACACCTGATTTACTCTGTTCACCGCTAATGTTGACTTGTAAACAAACGTTTAGCGAGTTATCTTGATCTGAGCTATGTTCATTTAGTCGTGCTGCAATTTTAATTCTGTCGACTGAATGAACCCAAGAAAAATGTGTCGCAATTAACTTGGTTTTATTTGATTGAATAGGACCAATAAAATGCCATTTTACTTGTGAAAGGTGTACTAAAGCTTTTATTTTATCAATAGCTTCTTGCACATAACTTTCGCCAAATTCATGTTGACCAGCTTGATAAGCCTGTTCAATTAAATTAATGGGTTTTGTTTTACTGACAGCTAAAAGAGTCACCTCATCAATAGAGCGATTGCTTTGTTGACAGGCTTGAAAAATTTGCTGTTTAATAATAGCTAGATTGTATTTTATGTCTATCATTTAAGTTATTTTAATTCTCAATTTATTTAACCATTACTTTTAAATAAGAGGTTTTTATGGATATTACCGAACTATTAGCATTTAGCGTACAAAATAATGCATCAGATCTGCATTTATCAACAGGCTCCCCCCCACTCATTCGTGTAGATGGCGATGTCCGTAAACTTAACATACCCGCGTTTGATGCTAAAGATGTTAATGCGTTAGTGTATGATATTATGAATGATCGTCAACGGAAAGAGTATGAAGAAAAATTAGAGGTCGACTTTTCATTTGAAGTGCCAAATTTAGCTCGCTTCAGGGTCAACGCCTTTAATCAAAATCGTGGACCTGCAGCGGTATTTCGTACTATCCCAAGTAAAATACTTTCATTAGATGATTTAGGATGCCCTGAAATTTTTAAAGACATTGCTAATACCCCTCGTGGTTTAGTGCTTGTGACTGGTCCAACAGGTTCAGGTAAATCAACAACACTAGCGGCGATGGTTGATTACATTAACAAGTCAAAAAATGACCATATTTTGACCATTGAGGATCCAATAGAATTTGTGCACGACAATCATATGTGTTTGATTAATCAGCGCGAGGTTCATCGTGATACTTTAAGTTTTGAAGCGGCTCTTCGCTCAGCACTCCGCGAAGACCCTGACGTTATTCTAGTGGGTGAAATGCGTGATTTAGAGACTATTCGTCTAGCAATGACCGCGGCTGAAACCGGTCACTTAGTCTTTGGCACCCTACATACGACCTCTGCACCTAAAACCATTGACCGTATTATTGATGTCTTTCCGGGTGAAGAAAAGTCGATGGTACGCTCAATGTTATCTGAGTCTTTGCGGGCAGTAATCTCTCAAACCTTGATAAAAAAAACGGGGGGTGGCCGAGTTGCAGCTCATGAGATCATGATTGGTATTCCTGCTATTCGTAACCTTATCCGTGAAGATAAAATTGCACAAATGTATTCTACTATTCAAACTGGGATGCAACATGGTATGCAGACCATGGATCAATGTTTACAAAATTTAGTGAATCGCGGCATAATTTCCAAACAAGTGGCAATGGAAAAAGCAGTAGATAAAAATCAATTTTTAAGCTTTTAGTTGGAGTAACTAATGGAATTCAATGATCTATTAAAATCAATGGTTAAAGCTGATGCTTCGGATATGTTTGTTACAGCAAAGTTACCGGTGAGTGCCAAAATCAATGGTGAATTACTTCCCATTGATACTGAAGTATTAACACCAGAGCAGTCGTTAGCGCTTGTTCATTTTCCTATGAACAATAAGCAGAGACGCCAATTTGAGGAAGAAAAAGAATGTAACTATGCTATTTCTGTTAATGGTATTGGCCGTTTTCGTATCTCAGCTTTTTGGCAACGAGATATGGCAGGTATGGTGTTAAGGCGTATTGTTACAGATATTCCAGATATAGATCAACTCGGTTTACCACAAATTTTGAAAGAGATTGTTATGTCAAAACGTGGTTTAGTTCTTTTTGTTGGTGGGACTGGTACCGGTAAATCGACATCAATGGCCTCATTAATTAATTATCGTAATCACAACTCGTATGGTCATATTTTAACCATTGAAGATCCTATTGAATTTGTCCATGAACATGGTAAATCTATGATCACGCAGCGTGAAGTTGGCTTGGATACTGAATCTTTTGATGCTGCTCTGAAAAGCTCTTTACGTCAGGCACCCGATGTTATTCTTATTGGTGAAATTCGTAGCCAAGAAACTATGGAGCATGCCTTGGCATTTGCTGAAACAGGGCACTTATGTATCGCTACACTACATGCTAACAATGCCAACCAAGCAATCGATCGTATTATGCATCTAGTTCCAGCTGAACAGCATGATAAATTGTTATTTGATTTAGCCTTAAACTTACGCGGTATCGTTGCTCAACAATTGATTCCAACAAAAGATGGATTAAATCGTGTTGCTGCTATCGAAGTTTTACTTAATTCACCTTATGTCGCTGAGCTTATTAAGAAAGGTGAAATAAGTGGCATTAAAGAGGTTATGGAAAAATCAAAAGAGCTAGGAATGCAGACCTTTGATCAGGCATTATTTGACCTATATCAACGAGGTTTGATTTTTTATGCTGATGCACTTCATCATGCAGATTCAACCAATGACCTGCGCTTGATGATTAAGCTTCGTTCAAATGAACAAGGTGGTGTAGGGTCTTTAAGTGATATTACTATTGAAGGATTAGAGCCTTAAGCGATATTGCTATTGAAAGATTAGCATCTAGTGTAAGTGTAAGTGGTATCAGGTACTCAGATATTACTTTGACTTGCTAGTCATAACGTTAACTTAAAAACCAAAGCCAAAACGGTAAGGTAAAAATACAAGTTAAAGTTGTAACTACGACAGTTCCTGCAACTGTTTCTTGGTGATAGCCTTGGGTTTTTGCTATTAAATAGGCGTTAACCCCGGTCGGCGATGCACTTAATATCACCAGTACAGTTGTTACTAGAGGCTCAAGAGTAAAGAGATAGTGTGCACTAAAAAAGACCAAACTTGGTAATAAGAGTAACTTCAGTATAGTAGCAACAGTAATAAACTTTATTTCACTTCTTACTTGATAAAAGGTCATAGAGGCACCCAGAATAAATAAAGCGAGTGGGATGGCGGGTTTACCGATAAGCATTAAGCTATTAGTGACAACCTGAGGAAGATCTATCGTTAATAAATTAAACACTAAGCCGGATAAAATGCTAAGAATGACTGGGTTATTAAGGGTTCGTTTTATAAAGCTTTTCCAACTAAACCCGAGGAAATTAACTCCGTGGTGATGAGACGAAAGGGCACTGGTTAAAGTAAATAACATGGCGCTATGGAAAGTGACTATCAGGAATACTATCCCAACTACTTGCTCGCCCAATGCTGCTAATAAAATAGGTAAACCAACAATAATAGTATTCGAATAACTTGTACTTAGGGCATAAACTGCAGAGGCTGATGATTTTTTTTTCAACTTAGTGTGAAAGAGATAGTTTGCCAACCATCCCATGCTATAGCAGAGTAATACTGGCAGATAAAATGCTGCATATAATGAGGGACCTAGATGCTGTGATAAGTTGGCATTGGCCATTTGGTGAAATAAAAATGCAGGAATGGATATGTAAAAGGTAAATTTGGTGAGTGCATCGAGTTGGGTGCGTTTAAACCATTTGCTTTTAGTACAAATAAAACCCAATAAAGCAACTAAGATTAAAGGGCTCATAATAACTAGAGTTTGTTGAACCGGTATATTCATCAGTATTTATAATATTCTAGCGATAATTTGCTTCAAAAAAGCTTTCAATAATTAAAGCTGCCGATTCAGCATCGATATTATCTTTTTTTAAATTACGGTAACCACCTCGAGCAAAAAGCCTTTCTTTAGCATCTGCAGTAGTTAAACGTTCATCTTGAAATTCCACTGTTAGTCCATAACGTCCTGATACACGGCTACCAAATTTTTTGGCATCAAGAGTCAGTTGCTGCTCACTACCGTCCATATTAAGTGGTAAGCCAACTACAATAATATCAGGTTGCCATTCTTTAAGATAAGCCCCGAGAGCGTCCCAGTGAGGTATACCTTCTTTTGCTTTGATCGACCCTAAGGGTGAAGCGCTACCCGTGATTTCTTGACCTACGGCAACACCAATATATTTTTTCCCAAAATCAAACCCAATAACGGTACGTTGACCAATAATTTGTGACAAAGCAATTCCTACATAATGTCTATTAAAAAGATATAACTCTCAGTTGCTGTTACGAATGCCCAACATCTGATGATAAATGCGCAATATCAATACCGAGTTTCTCCGTTGCTTTCTTCCATCGTTGCTCTACCGGAGTATTAAATAGAATATCAACATCCGCTAGTGTGGTTAACCAAGAGTTTGCTTTTAATTCTTCTTCAAGTTGACCGGGCCCCCAGCCAGCATAACCTAGTGTTACCATGTAGTTATCAGGTGCTTCTTTAGTGCCTAATGAGAGTAAAATATCTTTTGAAGTGGTGATCATAATGTCATCACTTAACGATAGTGAACTACTCCAGCCACTTTGTGGCGTATGTAAAACAAAACCTCTTTCACTAGCTACCGGTCCACCTGACAGGACCCTTTGCTCTAATTTCTCTGTGTGCTCACTTCTTACATTTATGTCTTCAATGTCTAGTTCTTCTTTAAGCTGAGCTAGTAACTGATTGAGACTGAGGTTAACGGGTAGATTAATAATCAAACCCATAGCTCCTTCATCATTGTGTTCACAAATATAAGTCACCGTTTTATTAAAGTAGGGATCACCTAAGGTTGGCATAGCAATAAGTAATTGGTTTTCTAAACTATCCATATAAACTCCTTTAAGTTGGCTTAGTTATTTTTTCACTTTAATTAAACAAAGAGTGAATTTAATCATTATCGAATGTTTGCTTCAATTGCATCCATTAATTTTCCACTAATATTAATTGGATAAGCGGTCTCTATCTCTCGAATACAGGTTGGACTGGTCACATTTATTTCAGTGACTTTATTGCCAATCACATCTAAACCTACAAAAAATAAGCCTCGCTTTTTAAGCTCTGGTGCAATTTTTTCAGCAATTAATTTATCACTAACCGTTAGAGGGCGAGCTTCTCCCCGTCCACCAGCCGCTAAATTACCACGAGTTTCACCTTTTGCTGGAATGCGGGCTAAACAGTAAGGCATAGGTTCGCCATTAACAATGAGAATACGCTTGTCACCGTCGACAATTTCTGGCATGTATTCTTGTACCATAGCATATTGGCTACCATGTTCGGTTAAGGTTTCTATGATTACGCCAACATTGGTATCATCTGGCCCCATTCTAAAGATTGAAGCGCCGCCCATCCCATCAAGAGGTTTAATAATTACATCTCGCTCTTTCGTATGAAAATCTTTAATGCGTTTACTGTTTCTGGTGACTAAAGTCTTTGGTGTTAAATCAGCAAACCAAGCGGTAAATAATTTTTCATTACAGTCTCTCAGGCTTTGTGGTTTATTTACGATTAACGTTCCTTCAACCTCCGCACGTTCAAGCATGTAGGTGGCGTAGATAAACTCTGTATCAAACGGCGGGTCTTTACGCATTAATACCACGTCTAATTCACTAACGTTAATCTCTTGGGCTTCACCAAGTTCGTACCAGTGTTGAGTATCATCAAACACGGTGACTTTTTGGGTAGTCGCACGGCAAATGCCTTGCTCAAGGTATAAATCACCCATTTCCATATAATACAGTTCGTAGCCGCGTTTTTGTGCTTCAAATAACATTGCCATTGACGAGTCTTTTTTCACATTAACGTCTTTAATGGGATCCATTACTATGCCAAGTTTTATCGTTTTAGCTGTCATTTTTATCCTATGATTTAAATCTTTTTAGGTGATTGTTTTGAGAACAATGTAGATTAGGTTAAATCACCAAATCTGCATTGTAATGCTGTAATTGCCGTTAATGCCGCTGTTTCTGTTCGTAATACTCTCGGTCCTAACAATACATCAATACAATCTGCATTGTTGGCCTGATTAATCTCTTCATCAGATAAACCACCTTCAGGGCCAATTAATAGTCGAACTTTTATTGGTTGTTGATTATTTTCTATAACGGGAAAATTCATGATTGAGTGCTTAGCTTTTGGGTGCAAATTGATTTTTAACGCAGTGGTTGGCTGTATTAACCAATCTTGCAAGCTAATTGGCGTGTTGACAATAGGGACAGTGCATCGACCACTTTGTTCACAGGCACTAATCACTATTTTTTGCCATTGTTCATGTTTTTTTATTAAACGGTCATTATTAAGTTTAACGCCACAACGTTCAGTGAAAATTGGTGTAATGGTATTGACACCTAATTCAACTGATTTTTGTAAGGTGAAATCCATGCGATCGCCACGAGATATACCTTGTGCAAGATGAATGTTAAGTGGAGACTCTATATTTTTTTTTCGATAATGGTTAATTAAAATATCTGCCTTTTTTTTACTAACATTAACCAATTCACCGTCAAACTCTCCATAGTTGCCATCGATTATTAACCCATTAAATACAGTGATTATATCGCCTTCTTTAAGACGCAAAACTCTGACGGTATGACCGAAGGCATCATCATTTAAAGCATAAGTGTGTCCAATTAAAAACTGGGTGTGTTGATAAATTCTAGGGTTGGACATTAAGTTACCTAACGATGATCTTGTATTTATATCTTATAAGTACAAGATAGGGGCTCATTGTTGATATTTCAATACAAGCGATCTTTTATTTTAGTGATAAAAAAACCCCCAACAGGAGGTTTTTAAAGTGATTTTATTTACTACAACACTTATAAACCAGCGGCTTGTCGTAAGCTATCCGCTTTGTCAGTTTTTTCCCAACTAAAGGCAGTAAAAGTATCATCACCTACCGTCATTTCAAATGGTTCGCGACCAAAATGACCATAAGCAGCTGTTTGTTGATACATAGGGTGAAGTAGGTCTAACATTTTTGTAATGCCGTAAGGGCGAAGGTCAAAGTTTTCACGTACTAGCTCAACAAGCTTATCTTCTGAAATTTTACCTGTACCAAAAGTATCAATGGAAATTGATGTGGGCTCTGCGACACCAATGGCATATGATATTTGAATCTCACAACGGTCGGCAAGGCCCGCGGCAACAATATTTTTTGCGACATAACGACCAGCATAAGCGGCGCTGCGATCTACTTTTGATGGGTCTTTACCAGAAAAAGCACCCCCACCATGACGTGCCATACCGCCATAGGTATCTACAATAATTTTACGACCAGTTAAACCACAATCACCCACAGGGCCGCCAATAACAAAACGACCCGTTGGGTTGATATGATATTTTGTTTCACTTGTTAATAACTCGGCAGGCAGTACATGCTTAATAATGTTTTCCATTACGGCATCAACCAAGTATTTTTGCTTTATTTCAGGATTGTGCTGCGTTGACAACACGACCGTGTCAATTGCTACTGGTTTGTTATCTTCATAAATGAACGTAACTTGTGATTTAGCATCAGGGCGTAACCAAGGCAATATTCCAGATTTACGTGCTTCAGCTTGACGCTCTACCAGGCGATGAGAATAAAAAAGTGGTGCGGGCATTAAGGTTTCAGTTTCATTGGTGGCATACCCAAACATTAAGCCTTGATCGCCAGCTCCTTGATCCTCCGGTTTCACCCTATCAACACCTTGTGCAATTTCAGGCGACTGTTGTCCAATCAAATTCATGATGCCACACGTTTTACCGTCAAAACCGACATCAGATGAGGTATAGCCAATATTACTAATAACATTACGAGTGATCTTTTCTAAATCGACCCATGCTGTTGTTGAAACTTCACCAGAGATAATTGCAACACCAGTTTTTACCATAGTTTCACAAGCTACACGAGCATGTTTGTCTTGGGCAATAATCGCATCAAGGACCGCATCAGAGATTTGATCGGCAATTTTATCTGGATGACCTTCAGAAACAGATTCCGAAGTAAAGAAGTGTCTAGACATAAGATCTCAATTTTATTTAATAACAAAAGTTAGTTTTAATTAAACCGTTTAATCAACAATTTAATTATTGACCACAGTAAAAATATGAAATGAATTCTACGCTGTTAAATCGTTTTATTCCAGTCTTATTTACGCCTAGATGTCTAAACGTCTTAAATTTTAATTTTTGAATTTATAACAGGAAAAACCAAGAAAATATTGTTAGTTTATTCATATTATTTAATATGAAAGGCGATGTTTATATTTAATTTAAAAATGACTGTCAGGCACTTGCCAAATTAAGAGGGTAAGTATGTATTTTTAAGAGGGTATGAAAATGATCTTAGTTCTAGTGGCTCTTGCCACAGGTCATTGAAAAGTTGTTGTTGTTGTAGATTTACTTTTGAACTTAAAAAACAATAGTTACCTGGCTCTTCACTCAAATTGAGTAGATTTTTTTGAGTAAGTGTTCGCTTTAGCTGCAAAGTAACTGGAATAGCCGTTTCAACAATATTTACTGCCGTACCAACAATATTTCGTATTTTTTCAGTTAAAAATGGGTAATGAGTACAACCCAATACTAAAGTATCGACATTCTTACTCAGTAAAGAGGTCAAATACCTTGTTAAAAGCAGTTCACATTCTCGAGTTTGTATTTTGTTATTTTCGATTAATTCAACTAAACCAGGGCACGCTTGAATATGTACCAGAACATCATTTTTGTGTTGTTCAATGAGACGCTGAAATCGATAATTTTCAGCTGTTGCTTCAGTGACTAAAATACCAATATTTTTTGTAATGCTTTTTTTTGCAGCAGGCTTAATAGCAGGTTCTACACCAATAATAGGAATATTAATATTTACTCTTAATTGATCTATTGCGTTAACGGTCGCTGTATTACAAGCAATGACTAAGGCTTTTGCTGATTGAGTAAATAAAAACTGGCTGATATCACTAGCTCTAGATTGGATGAAATCTAACGATTTATTACCATAGGGGCTATGGAGGGTATCAGCAACATAAATAAGGTTTTCATGAGGAAGCTTTTTAGTTATGGCTTTAACAATAGATAAGCCACCCACACCAGAGTCTAAGATGCCGATAGGGCGGCAATCGCCATTTTTATTTATTTCTATCATTTTTCTTATTATCAGCGTCTGTTGATTACTTCTGCCATCAAGGGTATTTGTGAGCTTGAATATTAACTACGTTATCATTTACTTGGTAAGTATTATATAAATTAGTTGTTTTTTTCATAAGATAAGCGGGCAAAGGGGCTGTTATTTATGATTAAAATAATATGCAGCATTCATGTCGATTATCCTTTGGTCGTTTGTTATTTATTGACACCATATCTTATCATAAGATTTGTTAACCGCCAGTGAGCGTCTAGATTACTCTGTGTTGTCAAAAGAATAACCATCTTTAATCATATAATAGCAATAAAGTGAATAGTTATAAGGTTTAAGTAGATTAATACGCGACTTACTTGATTAAAATATATTATATAAATTGTACTTATAAGACTAAGCAATGAGAATTCTGTTGTTTTAATACTAATTACGTTGTTTAGAAAATGTTAATAAAAGGTGTATATTTCGCTATTTATTGTTTGTAATTATTTTTTTAAAAAAAAACATTAAATTTTTTTGAACTTTTTTAGCATTACATATTATTACGATTTTAATTTCTTATTACGAATTTATTCGGACTTTGATTTTTTAAATATCAACCACAGCCTACAGCATATATAGATTTATTTTTTTTTCTGTTGTTTAAATATTTTAATCAAGCTTTTTGTAGTAACTATCTTTTCACTCAATAAATGTACATTAGACTTAAAACTCAATCCCCTGCTACTTGTAATGAATAATTAGTTGTTCTATAAAGTGCGTAGATGTTTTTTATCTTTTGTAACAAAACATCTTATCAACAAAAATAAAACATTGAATAAAATGTTGAATAAAATATTGAATAAAACATTAAAATATTAATCAAAATACTGGGAAGGAAATAACATGTCTAATACATTCCGTACAGGAACTATCGCGCTTGCTGTAAGCATGGCTCTAGGTACCGTACCTGCATTTGCTGCTGAAGGCGAAAAGGCTAAAGCAGAAAAAGATATCGAAAAAATTGTTGTTGTTGGCTCTCGTGGTGCTCCACGTTCTGTAAATGATTCGCCAGTACCAATTGATTTAATTGGTGGTGAAGAGTTGTCACGCGGCGGCAATACCGACATGCTTGAGTTATTAAAGGGCAGTGTTCCATCGTTAAACGTACACGTTAACCCTATTTCTGATGCCGCAAGTTTAGTTAAACCAGCTAACTTACGTGGTTTATCATCAGACAGTACGCTAATTTTAGTTAACGGCAAGCGTCGTCATCGTGCCTCAGTTATTGCTTTACTAGGTGGTGGTATTAATGATGGTGCTCAAGGACCTGATATTTCAGTTATCCCAAGCGCTGCTTTAAAGCAAGTAGAAGTTCTTCGTGATGGTGCTGCTGCACAATACGGTTCTGATGCAATTGCTGGTGTAATGAACTTTGTTTTAAAAGACGATGCTGACGGTGGTTCTTTAACTGCTCGTTACGGTTCTTATTATGAAGGTGATGGCGATACCATGGAAGTTTCTGGTAACGTTGGTATGCCGTTAACTAAAGACGGTTTCCTTAACCTTAGTTTCCAATATAAAAATGCTGATGCAACAAGCAGAAGTGTTCAACGTCCAGATGCTGCTGGCTTAATTGCTGCCGGTAACACGGCTGTTTCAGACTTGGCTCAAATCTGGGGTTCTCCAGAAGTTAATGATGACATCACTATTTTTGTTAACTCAGGTTTAGACTTAGGTAACGATAGCGAAGCTTATATGTTTGGTAACTTCTCTGAGCGTGATGTTCGTGGTGGTTTTTACTTCCGTAACCCTCATACCCGTGGTGGTGTATATTCAGGCGATGGTGGTGAATCAATACTAATCGCTGATATTGCGCAATCTGAAGGTGCTGCGAGAACGTGTGAAGCTGTTCCTATTACTACTGGTAACGTATTAACGCAAGCTGATTACATCGCTAATGTTGCTAATAACGATAACTGTTTCTCGTTCAACGAAATGATACCAGGCGGTTTTACCCCTAACTTTGGTGGTAATATCGTTGATACTTCACTTACTGTTGGTACAAAAGGTGAAATGGATAACGGCGTTATGTATGACTTCAGTGGTTCTGTTGGTCGTAACACTTCTAGCTATGTAATCTATAATACATTAAATGCTTCATTAGGCCAAGAAACGCCACGTGACTTTGAACCAGGTAAGCATACGCAATTAGAAAAAACCTTCAACATGGATTTCAATAAAGATATCGACGTTGCTATGTTTGACTCACTAATGGTTGCTGGTGGTTATGAATGGCACACTGAGTCTTTTGAAGTAGTTGCTGGTGATGTTGCCTCTTTTACTGCCGGTCCATTCACTGACCAAGGCTTTGGTATTGGTTCCAATGGTTTTCCTGGCTTTAAACCGTTAGCAGCTGGCGTTTTCTCTCGTCAAAACTCGGCATTTTATGTTGACATAGAAGCTCAAGTTAATGAAGATTTATTAATTGGTACGGCTGTTCGTTTTGAAGATTATAGTACTTTTGGTAATGATACTAACTACAAGATTACTGGCCAATATAAAGTTACTGATGATTTCTCATTACGTGGTTCAATTAGTACAGGTTTCCGTGCACCAACCGTTGGTCAAGCGAACTATGCTAACGTACAAACCTCATTATCAAGC
>Ga0307488_10001028_pt1 | contig 23353 bp, 27 predicted proteins | sample SB02metaG_FD_202248 | JGI IMG/M metagenome (GOLD analysis project Ga0307488, IMG submission 202248) | Sea-ice brine microbial communities from Beaufort Sea near Barrow, Alaska, United States - SB 0.2 | ecosystem: Environmental > Aquatic > Marine > Coastal | place: USA: Alaska | collected... | reverse complement strand
CTGGGACATCTGTTTTTGATTTTTAAATTTTTGTTAGTATCTATCCGATAGTTTTCAAACAGTCTGTGGTTGATCATACACGTAATTATTGCACAGCGGCCAAGCGGGGGATATTTCATGGTAAATTATCTACGCACATAAGTTAACTCAAAGGTTGCATTACCAGGTAAATAGTGCTACAATCCAGGGCGGACACAGGCCAGTGTTCGCATTATCAACTTAAATCATAACCAAAAGGAAAAAACAAAGATATGATTAAGAACAATAAAAAGAAGATCGCTGTAGGTGTAGCGATAGTGGCGGCCATCGTAGCATGGTCACTGTTTAAACCAGCACCAGTGGAAGCGGCGGAGATTACTCCATACGGTAGCTTGAACTACAGAATGGGTAATGACGAGGACGCGGCTGGTAAGTCTGTGTTGAAAGCAGAAGACAACGGTTCCAAGGTTGGTGTCAGCATCACTGAAGAACTAGTTGACGGGGTATCAGGTTTCGCAACACTTGAAGTGGGCGTGGACACAGACGACACAGGGTCAAGCCCGTTCGATTCAAGACTTGCTTACGCAGGTATTGACATGGGCACAATGGGTAAGGTATCAGCTGGTAGACAGACATCTGTCTTCTCTAGCAACGTTACTTCAAACACAGATGTGTTTCCAGAGTACGGAAACAAAGCTGTACAGAAACTGTTCACAAGAGACAGCCACACAGTGGTCTACTCTACTGAGCTGGGTGGTCTACAATTTGACTCTCTAGTTAAAGTTGATGGTTCAACTGGTAAGTCAGGAACTGACGTGCTGGAATCGACTGTTTCATACGACATGGGAAGTATATCACTTGCCGCAGGTATGTCGGATGACAAAGTGAACAACATCGAGTACAAGGGTGCGGGTATAACATATGACTTGTCAGACGCGACAACAGTTGCTTACAACCACACTATCAAAACAGATGCCGCTAACCTGGACACAAAAGCAAATGAAGTAGCCGTGACTCACGTCATCGGTGACACTACACTTGCTCTAGGTTATGGTGAAGTCAAGGATGGTACTGCGTACACCACGGTAGGTGCTACGAAGAACATCACGGACAGCTTCTCACTATACGCAGGTTACGAGGCACAAGACAAAGCAGGGGCATTAAAAGATATCTCAGGCATGTCAGCTGGAATCAAGTTAACATTCTAGTTTCGATCTAGTAAGGTAGGGTTGGTCAGAGAAATCAGGTCAGCCCTATTTTACGCTTTTACGCATTCGCGTATTCTTAAAAACGCAATTTCTAAAATTTACGCTTTACGCAATTAACTTTTGACGCAAACGATTCTTTGGGATATCTATGTCTCTTCTATCACAAGCATTGGATATAACACACTCATTACAATTTGGTGTCCTGGATCTGCACACGTATTTGGCATGTGTTATCAACCACATGTGTGCACCATACTTGTAGTCGCTTGGTGTTGTGTTGTTTACTGTTATTGAGGCTTTGCCCTCGTCCAGGCTGTCTGCCCATCCTAGTCTCCACAGCATTCTAAACACGTGTGTGTCTACTGCTATGTGGGGTTCTCCAAAAACAAATCTCATCACTATGTCTGAACTTTTACGTCCAACGCCAGGCAAACTCATGAGCTCTTTCTGTGTGTTTGGCACACGTCCATTAAACTCTTCTAGCAACATTTTACTGGTTGCTAGTATGTTTTTACTTTTAGCATTGAACAGTCCTGCAGGTCTGATTGCTTCTATTATTTCCTCTCGGGATAGATTTATCATATCTTCTGGTGAGTCTGCCAACGCAAATAGTTGTCTACAAGCAACAGCAGTTCTCTTGTCTTGTGATTGAGCAGACAACATCACTCCTATCAGGCTGGTGTATGCTTTAGAGTATATTTTTGCTTCGGGTTTCTTGTTTGAATAGTTTGGGTAAAGAGAACTTAATTTCTCGTAGATAAATTTAATATCGTTATTGCTCTTCATCCGAGTGCAGTTCGTTTAACAGTTTCCTCAACTGACTGCCTTCTGCTTGTCCTTTTACCTTGACCCCTAGTGTATCGCCTTTTCTAGGATCCGGTAATGGATTAGCTTTGGGAGTTCCGGCTGTGTCTGCTGTTACTTTTGAAGTTTGTTTTAGTGAATCATAAATCTTGTTCTTACCGGCTTGGTTGTAGCTCTGAGATTCCTCCTCGTCTAGACTGCTGATTCTCAAACTGTCTACATTGAATTCTAAGTCTACTTTCTGTCCAACCCCGGAACTTGATCTGGTCTTCATGAACTGTATCTGATACCTTCCACGTTCTTTCATTGCTCTACTTGTGAATATACCTATCACATTATCTGCTGTCTGAATCTTGGATAGTCCGCCCGAGATGTGACTGTGATCGAACTCTATCTCTTCGACCGATGCCCTGTTCAACTGCGATGCAGTTGCTAGTACACAATGTTTTTCAACAACCAAGTTCCTCAGTTCCTCGGACACATATTTGTCTTTGATGAACAAGTCTGCTGGTGATATCCTTTTGCTCTTAGGCATCATAAGATCTAGGTAATCGATCAGTATACAATCTATTTTTACTTTGTTTTTAAGTTCTAGTTCTTTAAGATATGTTCTTATGTCTAGTACATTACTACCACTTGGCAAATATTTAATTTGTAAGTTACCTGATTTTTTCTTTAACATCTTAACTTTTATCTCAACATCATCCAGTTGTTTCATCACAGACCTAGTTGGGATATTGGTCATCATTGCATCCAGTCTCATTGCCGTAAGTGCCTCGGATAATTCAAAAGAGATGTAACAAACATTCAATCCGGCCGTTGCCCAGTTGACTGCAAGATTCTGCAAGAATAAACTCTTACCTGCTCCCGAACCACCTGCAAAGATGTTTAGCTCTCCTCTGTTGAATCCACCAAACAGTTTCTTATCCAGGCTGGCCCAACCTGTGCTTATCTGTCCATTGTTATCTTTTAATGCTTGTAGTCTACCTTTTGGATCATCAAAGTAATCTGTACCTAGGTCTCTTGTAAGTCCTACGCTGACTGCTTCTTTGACCATGTCCTCTACTGGACCGTAGTCACCCTTCTCTAAAAGATCAGCAGATGACAGTATCGCACTTTCGAGTGCTTTGTGTCTAGCAAATGTTTCAAATTCGTCTAACAGCCAGTTGAAGTGTGCTGGGTCTAAATCCTTTGCCTGTTTTAATTGTATCTCGTGTGATGCATTGATCTGTTCCACCTCCGGCATCACTTTGTATTCGTCCACATAGTCTTTGACGAACTTTGCAATAGGTTGCAACTTACGATCAAACGCTTCGGGTTTGAATATGTTCTGTGCTCTAGCAAATGATTCAGCATCTGCTAACAACATTTCAATGTACAATTTTTGTACGTCAAATGAATAGTTCTTAGCTTTGTGCTGTTCTTCGTTGTTATTATAGTCAGCCATTTTTTACTCCACACTGTATTTTACAACATTCATGAGCAGAAGTAAATTGTTTTGTTGAGTCAAAGAAGTCTTTTATATTGTCCTTTTCCAATATCTGGTTTAATGTGTTGTCTTTTATGTTAAAAGGTTTTTGTTTTGGGGAGAACACTGATTTATACTTGTATCTATATGAACCCATCCAGCAACACGGGTAGAAGTCTCCTTCAGAATCAATATACAAATGATTACTTGGTAACTCATTCTTTAGACAGGCTGGATCCATCCCTGATTTGTAGTTTTTATCTATTAAAACTGCTTTTTGATGTTCGTAATAGTTGTCAACATATTCTCTATCCGGCATTAACTCTTTGTTGCCTAACCATCTATCGCTGGGTAGTAAGTTAAATTCATCAAATCCTAATTCCTTACTTAAATTACTAGCGTCATAAATCTGATGTTGATTATGTTTGAACGGAATAAATTGCCAAACCATTTTAAAGTCTTTGTTTTTTAATGTTTTTACAGCTGTCATTATTGAATCCCATTTAGCATTCTTCCTGTACAGATGGTTGGTATCCTCTAGTCCGTCTAATGCAAATGTAATACAATCATCTTTGGTTAAAATATTTTTAAGCTTCTCCCACCATGCCTTTGTTTTTGCAGAACCGTTTGTGTGTATGTGTAGGCTACAATTATTATCTTTGAATTTCTGACAGAGCTCTAAGAATTCAGAATGGTATATTGGATCTCCGTTGTTGCCGCACATACTTACGTTTGCATTAACCCCTACAAACTGTATAATATTATCAACATTAATTTCGTGTAAATTTCTTTTTTTAAATGTTTCGTAGAACCATGTCCTATCACACAGTGGACATTCTAAAGTACATTTACTAGTTGGCTCTATGTGAAAACTAACCATACATTTTCCTTTTTAAATCTATCTTTAATTTGCTTGTTTCTGTTGTTTTTAATATTGACTGTATAGTAAACAGTCTTCCGTATTTCATTACAGCGTCAGCAACATCGTTTACCCCATCTCCCCATTCCGGAAATGCCACACTCCATCCAAATTCTGTTGCTTGGTTGATCAGTTTCTCTCCAGGTGCATCTCTATCCGGTACTACAATTACTTGTCTGCCTAGCCCTTCTATCAGCTCTCGCTGTGTATCATTTATCTCCGATCCCAGTATGCTCACCCCAGAAACGGTAATGGCATCAAACGGTCCTTCTGTTACCAGTACAAACTTCCTTGGCCAATCCTGTGCGTCCATATTGAACACATAACCCGGCTGTACGTCTGTGTAGTATTTGACTTTGGTAGACTGCTCAAACATCCTGCCTGAGAATCCCACTATGTCACCACGCCAGTAGAACGGTATCAGTAATCTCTTGTCAACGTCCCAACTCTTGTTTGTGGAATACATGAAGTCATACCAGTCAGCACCTATCCCTCTTCCCTCCAGGTACTTTAATAAATTATCAATAGAAGACGTCTCGTCAGCTGACAACATGTTGTCCAACATCTTCTCCAACCAAATTTCTAGCTTCCTCGCACCGTTGGGTAATTCTCTTTTGTTGAATGTGACGAATTTCTTCTTCTCATATTTTACATCACCCTCCTCTTCACGCATGGCCTCTATGGCCATCTTCCGTATGGTGTCTTCGGCTATGCCAATGTAACTCATGAATGTCCGCATCTTTTGGTTCAGCTTACGACCTGTAACGTAGTTTGCCTTGAACCCGCAGTTGAAACAATGGAAAGACACAGTACCGTCAGCACTGGTCATTATGCCTCCACGCTTCTTCTTGTCGGCTGACTCTCCGTTGTACACACAGCAAGGTGCGTTGAAACTTATCCAACCGCTGGGTGTTTTCTTCCTACCCGCAGGCAGACTAGTCAGAATTGTATTCTGTATAATATTCATTAACTATATTTTACTGTCTATATAGGATTTTGTCAACTAGGCCGGTATTGTCAGGATCATTGTCCCATGTAAATCTCACGTTTTGGTATACACCTGTGAAATTAAAATTGGTAACAGCAGTTGAGCTTGTGAATGTATTTGTGGCACTGGCCGCACCTTCCACGGTAATGTTGAACCAATCAGTAGCGGTGGTTGGAGTTGTTGCCATTGTACCTTGTACTTTTAACGATCCTGTAAAATCTTTGGTGTACACTGCAATAGTGTGTAATGCTTTGTTGTTGTTTATACCAGGTTTAGCATCAATAGTGCTAGATGTGTTCGCCAATGATTTAGTATCGCCTATTGCTGTAAAATTTGTTATGGATGTACTGGCTGTGAATTGTGCATAAGCACCATCTAGCAGTTCAATTGTGCCAGCGGCCGAATATCCTGTATCAGCATAGGTAACTTCTCTGCTACCGTCTGCTTTGACTTCACGCACTGCGAAGTTGTAGAACTTGCCATCCAGTGGCAGTAGATCACCTTCTGTTATCGTGGTACTGGCATCACCCTTTGTGCTGACTGTGGATCCGTCATCCACTATTGTTAGTGTCTTTGTTATGACTGCTTTCTTGGATTCTGTGTCTATCACCTGCATCTCATACGTTTTCGCTGTGATATCTTGCTCCTTCTGATCCTCGTTCTTGAACGTGAATGTTATGGGATTCGATACTCCCCTGTGAAGCGTTAAACGTCTATCGTACACTTTTGAGTTCCTTCCGTGATAACCACTTATGTAGGCGATTACCAAGTTGTTTATTAAATACCTTTGTACTGTTTGCATAATACATATTTAACAGTATTTATAGATAGATTATGAATGAGATTTTTAACACGTTAAGAGACAAGTTCCCATTTTTGAGCCTAATACGAAAGGGCGACATGGAATTTGTAGGCATAGTGCAGAATGAAGACATCAATGTTATCAGCTTCTATGACTATGGTAGGATAATGATGCCCCAGGACAAGATGACATTCTTGAAATATGGGGAAACTTGGTGGCACGAATCCAACAGGAAAATACCCATAAACATATTTCTCAAAGGCGATTTCCGATATTTCCGTTCAACATTAGTAACGTTAAACTCAAAGGATGTTGAAATAGTACATGGACCAACTGTTAAACTTTCTGAAATTTCAAAGAAACGAGTAAAGAGAAGAACTATCCAACTAGTTAGACGCCCCGTTTAATTACGGACAAAAAAAAAGATCGCTGTCTGCGATCCCATTTAATATCAATACCACGAGGGCTCCAAATCTTCTGCCAATGAGGCAGTTCGTTGCGAATCCAAATCTCACTCATTTGCCAGTGTTTGTTTAACACCTTGATTGGCCTTTTACTTTTATCCCGCCAAAGGAAATCTAAATGTGTTACGAACTCAACATTAGTCATGGGTCCAGCGTCAGATAGGTCAACGATTTTGTTTGGAAGTTTTTTAGTGAGTTTTTTAATCTTGTGTTGCACTAAAGCTATATTTAGCACGTGCCAGCAAATTCATCTGGACAACAATCGCTTGTGCATAAGCAACAGCATGTGACTTCTTAAAGAAATACGATCCGTCTGTGGGCTTGGTCCATACTTCATCAACTATCTCCTCCCACTCCTTGTACATCAGCTGTCTCTTGGCAGGACGTATGATTGCAAGTACAGCCGCAAGTTGTTCAACGGTCTTTGGTTCCAGTTTGGACACTATGTTATAATGGCCATTTAGGTGAAAAAGATTTTCAACCACTTTTGGATCTTTCAACATATCCCAATCAGGTTCCTGTATCATTAATTCAACAAGTTCTTGTTCTGACTTAACTTCTTTGTATAGGTTCACATTAAGGCAGTCGATCTTGAAGTAACCCCTGTCTTCTGCTTTCTTGTAATCCAATGATGCATGTCCAGTGACTGGATGTTCTGGTACAGCATGGAAGTACACTCCCGTCTTGTGTTTCTCTGTCTTACCTTCCTTGATCATGGATGCTGGTGTGTGCTTGAACAGTTTTAATGTTCCGTCCCTGTCAAAAAAATCTATGTCTACGTCAGGCATTAGTGTATGCTTCCTTTGTCTTTCTCATTGTGTTTGATGAAATCTTCCTTTGATCCAGGTTGTAATAGATCTATCACATCCAGTAATGCTCTATATCCCGCACTGTTTATCATTGCTGTGTCCATCTTTGGTACTAAAATTTTTCTTATGTCCCCGCTCTTGCTTATGATAACACAACTGTCACCATCAACGAAATCTAATTCATCTGAATTATCAACATCTATCTTAGACAATCTTGGCCTCCTTGGCTGTGTCCTGCACAAGCAAGTGGTCAGCCGGATAGCTTCTGAACTTGTTTGCCCAGTACTCTGGATTTATAAATCTCTGTGTCATTTGTAATTGTTCGTCGCTAAACGATTTTAACATTTTTTTCCCTGCGTTGCAACCTAGCAACAACCATGGACTTATTTTTCCTTGCTGTATGTGTTGGACTGCTCTGTTTGTGTTGACGAGTCTGAAGTAATCGGGCCATTGTGCATTCTGTTCTGTAGCCCAGTCCATCATAGTAGCTATGCTCCTCTGCAAGGCCGCTTCAACTGGCTCACCTTTTATGGCATCAATCAGGTATGCTTCGTAAAGATCGTCCCTTGCCCAGTGGTCTAGTTTGATCTTTGAGTGTAGTACATAGTTGATATATTTGTCAGGATACAATGGATTGATATGCATAATGTATCTGCCAAACTTAACAAATGCATTGTAGTATGCACTGTCACAGAAATCTTCATATGTCCTAGGTTTGCTGTTGTGTTGGTGCACTTCGTAGAATCTTTGGAATACCATGAAAGCATTTACCACCCACTTCTCATTTCGTTGTAGGTGTCTTCTCTTTGGTTCGCACAAGTGTACTTGCAGTGTTCTTTCTTTTGCAAATGTTTTGTCGCAGTAGGTACACTTATTTAGATTCGATGCCATGTGCTTCTATTAGTTCCTCTAGTTCTCTGTCTGTGATAATTTTATCTAACACTTCTAGGTCGGTTTCTTTCCAATTGGGATAGATCTGCATTAATTTTTTTAACGATTTATTTGCTACACGTTTCATTGGTTTGATCCAAGGATGGAATTGTTGTGTCTCCGCACCACACATAGCAGTCAGTATCCACAATAGTTTCTTGTGCTTTCCTAATGTAAAACAGTGTTTATTCACGCACTCATTCACCATCTCGACATAGTGCTCTACGTAGAAAGGATCCTTAGACGATACACTTGAAGCGTATCTCATAAGCATATACGGAGAGTACAATGATTTCTCATGATCATCTATTCTGTCATAGTAATCTTTATTTCTAAAGTCTACGGCTTTTAGCCCGTTCCTTAATTCAAAAAACTTTCTTTTACTTTTTTCTGCTGGCATATTTTAATCCAAACATTGTACATTCTTTTGCTGTTACAAATGTTAATTGTATTTTATTATTCATGTGTTTCATACCTGAAACTTCTAATTTAGTTTTACCTAGCCATTCAAAGAAGTCCACGACCCAGTTCTTGTCCATCCATACAGGAGTCCCATCACTGGTGATGATTATGGGTGCTTCTATTTTGATTGTTTTCCTACCAGACGTCGCCATAATCAACCTGTTCACATTGTCTTGAAATCTCTTTTACGAAATAAGCACAGATGGGTTTTGGACCCCTGGACAACGGGACTGCTAACATCTGTCCGGACTTGATCTTTGGGAAGTACCATTTAACTTCTGTGTATATGTCTACCACATCGATGGGATAGAAGTCTGGTTTAACACTGGACAATGGATTGAATGTGAATGCATCAAAGCCTCTGTCGTTCAAACTTGTTATAGGTAACACATGCATCTCTGGTTGTCCTTGTTCGCCTATCAGCATCTTCCAATCTAGTGGCATCTTGATCCTGTGTTCGCCTATCTGTAGAACCGCCGCCGGTGCATTGAAACTTTCAAGGAATATCAAAGGTATGTAGAAGAAGTCTGGGTTGCCCGGGTCGGAGTTGTCCAACACAGCAAATCTCAGTTTCTCATCAACCCACTCGGGGATCTTCTCTATGCTATACGCACGGTCATCAAGTGTAAGGATTTTCATAATTTATCTTTTCTATATTATACGGGTAATTGGCCTCTTTGTAAAACTTTTTCCTTGCTCCAAGGTGTCTTTTCGCAAACTTGCAACTGCTGGTAATATCCCATATCTGTACATTGTCTTTGTCTTCTGCTTTCCTAATGCCTCTTCCTATGCTCTGTATCACACGAACAAATGATTTGCCCGGCTCTATGAGAACAAGATTAAAAATACGAGGAATGTTAATACCAACACTGGCAACTCCATATGTGGCGATAATAATTTTATTTGTCGCAGTAGATACTTCATCATATTGTTCCTTCCTGTCTATGTTTTTTGTTGATCCAGATACAAATACCGAACCCTCTAATTGTTCTTGTAATATCGTTCCTGCAGATATCCTGTCAACTAGTATCAGCGTGTTACCCGATGTTGATATATCTTTTATAGTTTTTGCCACCCAAGACATTCTAACTTTGTCTGTTGTAAGCCATTTGAGTTCTTCTGCATATGTTTTAAACTGTGGATGGTCTTGTGTCTGTAAAACATTCACATGACAGTTTGCAAGTACTCCTTTGTCTTGTAGTTCACTTGCTTGTATTCTGTGTGTGACATCACCTATACTACATTTCAACCCCATGAACTCATAATCTGCTTTTGGCACTGTCCCTGTCAGTCCCCAACGTATGCCACAATGTGCAAAAGGCCCAGTCAACAATCTTTTAAGTACATCTGCTTTGGCCATGTGTACTTCGTCAATTATCACTGTGTTGATTCCTTTTATTGCTTCGGCAAATGCTTCTGACTGTTCATCTTTACTTTTCTTTTCTAATACATTTAGTGATTGCCATGTTGCAATAGTGTTAAATCTGCCTAGCTCTTTTCTGTCTCCGTAGTACACACCAACATCTAAATTACAAGCAACAAAGTCTTCCTCTGTTTGTGTTACTAGACTTTTGTTTGGCACTATTGTTAAGGTGCGTCCATATGGTTCGACCAGTTGGCAGAGTGCCGCAGTAATGATTGTCTTTCCTGCACCTGTGGCAATCTCCTGTATGCACTGGGGATTTTCTATAAATTTGTTTATTGTTTCTATCTGATAATCTCTCAACTCTATCGCTTGTCCGGCCATTGGATGGTTGGCAGGCCATTTTATATGTGAAAGATAATCTTTGTCTACCGTTTTAAATTCAAAGTTGTGTTGCTCTCTGTGGTCTTCCATTTCCACATATACCCCACCGTCTTCCAGTATGGGAAGTATTTGGTCAACCAGGTTGAGATAAGTTGTACCACCTAATCCAAAGAATGACACCTTGCCGTCCCACCTGCCTAGCTTAACTGCCGGGAGATGTCTAGCATACGGTATCTCATATTTGAATTTATTGGATAGCCTCTTACGCCATTCCAAAGAAAGGTTTTCAAATTTGACGTTTACTTCGTCCTTGATTACTAATTTACAACTACTCATAATTAAAGTTTCACTATTACATGATCATGCCAATCCCAACTACTCGGTTGGTGATCACTATAATACAACTTTTTTGGAAGATTCTCAAGAAGTCTTTTCAGGTTATCCGTGCCTGTTGCATAATAACCACCACCCAATGTTACCAATGAGGCCTTTGGTTTTATTTTACTCTTGATCATGGCTCTCGGTATCCTGTTCCTAACAAATATTATTTTAGTGTCCTTGTTGATGAACTTGAACTGTTTGCTCATTTGGTTGATCTCGTACAGGTTCTCAAAGAACTCCCTTGATGTATTATTGCTGATAGTCATCTGCCTTTGGTTAAACTCGTTATCGGCATCTTTCATATACACAGGTTCTTTGACTTCAAAGCCCCATGAACACTGTGTTAGAATATCTATGCCCTGTGACTTGAAGGCATTCATCCATTCCCAGAACTCTTTAACTTCGTCCGCGGTGTCCATCTCGCCGCTCACAGGCATCATTATCGGAAAGCAATTCAATTCCGCCAGTCCCATCACAACCTCTTTCTTGCTATACCCTATGGAGTCTATCCATAGCTTGTGGTAGTTGTTGTGTGCTATCCTATGGGCTACTGTTGTTTCTGCTGGTATATTGATTCCGTTTGTTTTTATATTGAAGTTCTTCAATGAATCGACTTGCACTAATAGTGACTTGTCTTTTAAATTTTGATCCCAATACTCCTGTAAGGATTCGGGTGCATTGTCTAATATTATTCTTCCATCGACTAATCTTGCTGTTGGTCTCTTGTGTCTTATTATTTGTTTTTTAATTTCCTCGTATTCATCCAACAATGTCTCGTCTATGAATTTGAAATCGTAACGTACCGCGATAAGTGTCAGGTAGTATGTTGTGACATCTGACTGTAGGAAAGTCCATTTCTTTGCTTCGCCATCATACAGTGCATATCCGCCCGGCAATCCTCTTTTGTCTTTCAGTAATCTGATCAATGTTATAATTTTTTTGTTGTAAGGGAATTTCAGTTCGATCTTTTCCTGCTCATCGTCATCAATGAATTTCTCTATGCTCTTGTCAAAACTGATCACCCTGAACTCGTCCTCGTATTGTGGTTTGTCCAGCAGTGATTTGATGTCCATGCCGTGTGCTTGGAATTTGGTCAGGTACCTTTTCAGGATCACGAGTGCTAATCTGGCCTGTTTCTCTGTCCACACATACTGTGACTCCGCCAGTGATCTCACAGTTTCCTGATCCTTGGGGTGGGGCTTGATATGGGCTTTTTGGGGATCTGACCAGAAATAATCATTATATGCTAGTATTTTGAGTGCTTCGTTAATAGTTTTTGGCAAATCTGTGTGCATATTGTCCATGTGTTTTTAGATAATTATTAGTATATTATAGCATACTTGGTAATATTGTCAACCATGAAAAAAACAAAGAAGAAAACATACAGTCGAAGGAAAGTGTTGAAGATCAAATTGGAAAACACTCTGACTAGACGCAAGAACATTGTGGGTTTTAAACCCACAGAACAACAAGCATACCATTGGTTCAGGATCATAAACAAGGGCCTATTCAACAGTAGATTACCAATAGTGCCTATCTGTGTGAAAAAACTTGTAGGTGATTGGGGCAGATGTAACGCAGATTGGGACAACAGGAAGTGTAGAGCAGGAACGTTTGATCAAAGAGTGATCCCATATAGCAAGTGTGAGATTGAATTTGCTCTAGAAATACACTGTAAGTTTCCTACATGGAAAGACTTCATTGAGACGCTGGCACATGAGATGGTGCATCTGTATCAGATGACTATATTAGAAGATCCTTACTCAAACCATAACGCCAACTTCTTTGCCTTCAGGACAAAATTTAGATTGGCCGGGTTGAATCTTTCAAGAACTGGCTAATACAGTCTCTTCAAACTCTTTGTAACTCATTATAGAACTGTTGCCCATGTCGGTACCTGTCTGTACATTGTGCATGTACTCCGGTGGGTTGTCGTGCACCATGATGTAGTTGACATCCGGCCGTAACTTCAGCATGTCCCGGAACTGTTTCAACCAACCAGTAAACACTGTGTCGCTGTGCCTCTCTCCGTAATTCTCTGTGTCTTGGTAGATGTTGTTCAGTTGATCCTTGCCAAACTCCCTGAAGTCATAACCCAGTAGGTATATGTTCTTGTGTCCATGTACCCCTGCTGTCCATATTGCTTGGTTACCACATATCCAGTGTGGATTGTTTGGGATCAGGTGTAGGTGTGATGGGCCACCCTTTGGATAACGATTGACTTCCAGTGAGGGCGTGTAGTGGATACACTTCTCATAAACTTTGTCATGGACCATAGTTAATGTTATAGGCGAGTCTATTGAAAAAATAAAGTCGGGAATGAAATCTCTGTACAGTGCATTACATCCATACGTCTGTCCTGATGCTTTCAGTCTGTTCAGGTCAAAATCTTTACGTGAAGGACCATTACCTATGCAGTATGCATTGCCACGTGGTACTGCCTTGACCCTGTCCTCGTAGAATGCAGTCTCCTGTATCTTTTTTCCCTTACGTATTGTGAGATGTGTGTTAACTGTCTCTCCCTCGTAGGGTTTCCATTCTATGGGCTCCAACGTTGGTCGTGCTCCGGGCAACGATCTTAAAATAGCCATTATAGATATTTCTCCTCTATTCTCTTTTTAATTCTCTTCCATGGCAGTCCCTGCTCTATCTCATCTGTCCACCATTCAGTGTATGATAGCTTGTTTGCCCAGCTTTGTCTATAGGGCATTTTGGGATTGTTGATGTTCTCGAATGTTTTATTACCAACGTCGTAACTCAGGCTGGCCTCGGAAACATAAACGGGTATTCCTGCGAACGCCGCCGTCATGGCAGGATTGCTTGAATGACTTACCACTGCCCATGCTGACTTCAATCTCTCTGCGAGGTCCGTGTCGTCGTAGGTGTTCTTGTCTCTTCGAGGACCAACTATTTTTACATCCTTATATTTTGCAGTGTCTATCGCAACATGATTCCTAGGATGTGGTCTGATAACTATGGGCTTGTCTGTGTACTTCCTTATCTCTGTTATCTGCTGATCAAACCATTTTGACATTGGCGGATTGTTCCTCCATTGGTGACTATTGGTATGCTGTCCACAGATGATTATATCGTCACCCGTCTGTTTCCATGGCTTTAATTCCACATTAAACTTCTTCCAACGTTCTCCGTCTGCATTGTCGTTGTTGAAATCAGCTTCTCTGTTTATACCGTTGATACCTATCTTCCATGTCTCATTTCTTTTTATACCACCTACTTCTATTACAACAACAGGTTTGTTCTTGTTCCTGTAGGTATCCCATATGTTACGGTACTTGGCCATCCTGCCCTGCCATAACACTGACCATATGACAGCCACGTCACACTGTCCGTCGTCCTTGTTGACTAACACAGTGTCTCCGGCCTGTCTCATGCTTTTCAAGAAAGCGTCAAACACAGGTTTAGAATTCAATGGTCCATGATCTGTGAAGCAACTTATTTTCATTTGTTCTTCCAATAGTCTATTTTTTGCATGTCTGGTGTCTTCCTTATGTCTTCCGCTTTGGAACTTTTTGCATCTTTACGATCACCCTTGAAGTGATCTATGTACTGTCCTAATTCACTGTTCACGAACACGTGATGACCCTTCACACCTTTTGAATATCCTATGTCGTGTACTTTTGCTGAATGCTTTTGCCTATATTCCTTTGTCAGGTGCCAGAACACATACGAATCGTGCCATTCTAAAAGCTCAAATATATCTGAGGAAGTATAAAGTTTTTCCCAATCATTGACAAAATTTTGTACCAAGTTGTGTTTCATGTTGTAGCATACAAGTCCACACTCGGGATATTTGTTACTGCCACGATCATTTTCTCTGTCTAGGTATGTTACCAAGGTATCACTGGGGCAGATGCTTTCTATGAATTGCATTGGTATATCCCGGAATGTATAGGTGTCATCATCTATCCATATCACGTAATCGTAGTCGGTATATGTTTTCACAGCATGTGTCACGCAAGACACTTTATAACTGAATTTGACTGCATTCCATAGGTATGATTCTTTTTTCGCATCGAGGCCGCCTTCGGTTGCCAATCTGGGGGAACGTCTCACTCCTCCTGGTATCTCATCAAGTTTGCCCATTGCAACAGGATCATTTTTGTGATGCTCTCTAAACTTATGCAGTTCTGTGTTTGCTTGGTCTATGTCTATCCATGTTACTTCTTGTTCAAAAGATGAAGGTTTCTGTCCTTGGTAGTATACGGTGACATCAGCATTGGGCCATCTGTCTAACACAGACTGCACCATGCGTTTTGCGTACCTATCCCAGTCACCTGGTTTGAATGTTGTTATTACTTTGTATCTCATAATTTTATTTTATATTTTTTTATCCAATCATTAATGATCCATGATGGCACCAGTGCCTTGCCTGCTTTCTGGCTGGCCTTTATGATATCCAGTCCGCCCTTGTCCTTTAATGCTTTGTTGTAGAAATCGGTTAGTCTAGTGCTTGTACTTTTTGTTAACCAATAGCCCAAGGGTACCGTCCACCCAGTTTTTTCTTTTCTGATAATGAACCCCGGCAAACGTTGCCGATATGCTTTTTTAGTTGGCAATTTTGTATCTGCCTTGTTGCCTCCTATCTTGTCAGAAACTGGTATGCTCATACAGTACTCCATGAACATCTTTGTTGCTAAAGGGAACCTACCTTCCATGCCGTATGCCATTCCAAATTTATCATTCCTGTTGAAGAACTCCTCCGGTACCTGTGTGATGCAATCCAGTGCCATGTAAGATGCTACAGGATCCTCGGGATTCCATAAATCATCTGGATAACATTTTTTTATTTCTTCATGCACCTGTTCTCTTGTAAGGTCACCGCCCATTACAAGTCCTGCTAGTGGACGTTTGATTCTCTGCATCCAAAGGGTTATCACATCGTCCCACGATTCTATATGTTCTTTACCTATCATTTTTTGTAGATATTCCGGTCGTGTCATCTTCCAGTACTTGGGATATCCACCCAGTATCTCATCTCCCATGTCACCGGCCATTGTGACCACGATTCCATGGTCGTGTAGCACTTTGTTGGTGTGGCAGTACATGGCAACACTCTGATTGTACATGGGTTGTTCCATGTAGTATATCGCATCATCCCAACTGTCTATGACATTGTCGGGTGTGACCTTGACTACGGTGTGTTGATAGCCTTCTGCTTCTGCCAGTCTCTCGGCCGCATTGGCATCACTGTTGAAGTCTTCGTTCGTCACGATGTTGGGTTTCATCTTGTTTGTGAATGTCACTGCTGGCCCTTTTAAAAGATTGAGTTCGTGTGCAATAAGACTGGAGTCCAGTCCGCCACTTAAGAACACACCGATCTTCCTTTGGCCTATGCTACACATCTTCACAGTCTTCCTTGCCATCTCCCTAAATTCAGCAGGATCAAACTTATGATTGCTTGTTGGCTTTATGAATACTCTTTTTGTTTCTATGAATTTCTTATTTTCGATGTCGTACACCATTGTCTCCCCTGCCAATAATTTCTTTATCCCACTGAACACAGTATTACGTGTGGCATTGATACCGGTCCATGCAAGACAACTCATGGCCAACTTATCAACAGTACGTGCATTCGGAACCTTGTCCAACATGCCCTTTATCTCTGATCCAAACACCAGTCCCTCTTTTATCTCTGCATAGTAAACAGGCTTGATGCCAGCATGATCCCTGCTCAATGTGATCTGTTTTTCATCAATTTCGTAATATGCAAATCCATGCATGGAATCTATCTCGTCAATGAAGTCCATTCCAAACTTGTCCAAACCCCATGCAAGTAGTTCAGTGTCGCAACCAGATGTATCGTTAAAGTCTTTGTATTTTTCTTTCAGTTCGTAGTAGTTGAATATCTCTCCGTTGTACACAAGCATGTTGCCTTTGGGGGTCTTCCAGGGCTGTTGCGAGTTGGCCGGAGATGCCATGATGCTCAAAAGGTTGTGTCCCAATGTAACCTCGTCAGAAGTCCATACACTTTCTCCGTCAGGTCCTCTGTGTTTACAAATCTCTATGAAGTTCTGTATGAACTCAGGATCCTTTGCTGTTATTCCATATATTCCACACATATTATAATCCTAATTTCTTTTTAAATCTCTTGAACACAGTACCGTCTTTTATCTCTGCCTCTGTCCATTGTTTGTAACCAAGATCGTAGACCCATTGATCCCTGTCAGGGTATTCGGGTGTTTCTATGTTTGATAGATCTCTGTTTGCCACAGGCCAAGCAAGTGCAAGATCGCTGGTAACAAAGGTAGGGATTCCACGAATGCAGGAATCGATACAGGCAGTAGAATTGTGAGTAACAACAGCATGACAGTTATTCAATGCGTCTTGGTAGTTGAATCTGTAATGCTTTTTCTCATCTCCCTTGAAAAACTTCTGTCCTATCACTACCTGTACGTCTGCAGGGAATTCGTCTATCCTTTCCTCCATTGCGGCAACATGGTTAGGATGTGGCCTCACTATGAATTTTCTATCGGTCATGGGCCTCAGTTTATCATACACATCATTGAACCACTTGATGGGATCCAACTCGTTCATGCTCCAGTTGTCCTGTGGTTGTAGTACAAACAGTATCGGATCGTCCTGGTCTGACTTTCTCCATGGGGCATAGTTTATGTTCCATAGCTTTTTCATACGTTCCCACCTGTCAGGAGGACTGTTGTCGCTCAGGAAGTCACCGTTGTTCATTGGAGAGTACAGTGCCACACGCCAGTGATGATTGGCATCTGTTATTGTGTTACCAAAGCTGGACAGTATTCCGCCGTCAAATGTTATTATGTGTATGCCCTTCTTCTTGGCACGTTCCACCAGGTCTCTCCTACGTCCCTTGGTGTGGTGCATCTGGTTGGTACCCCCATAGCCAAACATACAGCCGATAGGAGCAGTAGGCTCCATTTCGTTTTTATCCCATGGGCCTATTTTATTTTCGTTTACAATAACAGGCTCATCACCACATGCTTTTATTCCCGTGGCCATGTGTTGTAGCAGATCCCAACTGGCACCTCTACGTCTGTCCTTTACCGTTCTCCTAAATATCTCAACTTTCATATGCATCTCTCCTTATGAAAAGCATTTCCAACATCAGTTTGTCTCTTCTCCTGTTTATCACGACATCATAGTTGTTTGCCTCAAACTTGTCACACAGTATCTGTGCTTTGTCCAGTGCAGGTTCGACCTTCTCGTCCTTCTCAAAATTCAATTCAAGTTCTAGTGCCACAAACTTACAATCAATTTTATTGTCTAACACTTCGTTGCCAAACTCCCACCACAGGCCTTCTATGTCTGCTTTGAGCATGTCAACACTAGACAAGTCAAGTTCTCTCATTATTGTTTTTAAATTTTTAGTTTCTACGTCTACTGATTTGTAGTGTTCGTATTTTTTTACTAGCGAGAAACTTTGCAATTGGTTACGTACTTCTTTCTTGTCTGGTTCACTATCTGGATCATAGTAGAACGGCAGTGTACCATTCACTTCAGCATACGCAACAGGATTGAAATGTAGTCTTTTTGCAACGGCCATGTTTTGATCACCGTCTGCAGGATCTGATTCCTTCCGTATTTTTTTATGGCTGGAACCATGTGTTATGGCTTTTATCAGCGAAACACTTCTTGGAGTTGGATCATACATTTCAACATGTATATCCTTGTTGTCCCATGCTATTTCTTTCTCAAATCCAACGTTGCCTCCTACACCAAAACTTAAAAGGGTCTTACTGCTTTTCACAATAGATTCTGGAACAAAATAGTTTTTGTACAATTTGAATCCTTTGAGATCTTTTGCCTCTTTGAAATTGTTTTTACTTTCCCACGCTCTTATTTTTTTTACTCTTTCAACTGCGTGTGGTTTTATTTTATCTGCCATCCAGTATCTCCGTGTAGTAGCCGTTTCTGAATTCCTGTTGTGTGAACTGTCCGTATGCAAGTGAGTTCAGCACGGGCCTTGGATCTTCATACCTTGGTGTTTCTATCTTTGAGAAGTCCTGTTCGCACACAGGCATACAAGGATTGTCAAAATTAGCAAATGCAGGTACACCATTGGTCAGTGCCTTGATCGATATGGAACTGTTGAATGTCACAACAGCATGTACCTGGTCCCACTCAAATGGTTTAGGTGGTTGGTTGTTCGCACTCTTGCCCGGTAGCATCTTGCCGTTGGCATCTATGACTGCTTCTGGATTGTAAGGTTTCTCCCTCACCACAAGCTCTCTGTCCGTGTTCTCCTTTAACGTTTTCATTGTGTTTGCCAACCAATCCTGTCCATCAAACATCTCTGCCATGGCATGGCTTGGTGGCACCACTAACACATACTTTCCATTCTTGTGGAATGGTTTGAGGTCATCTTTGAACTGTTGTTTGAATCGGTCATCAGGCTTATTATCCACGAATGTTTTAACGTGTTGGTTCTTCACACATCTCATCCAGTAAGGGGTCGCCCTGCTCTCTCCCCAATAAGGTCTGTCTATGTAGTAGAAATCTTTTTTATTTTTCTCTGCCCATTTATAAACTAGATGTGTACCTCGTAGCACACCCATGAACACAACCTTGTTACAATCGTTTGACTCAAGCACTTTCTGATATGACGTTAATGTACAGTCTGTCATTCCTTTACTAGCACTCTCAACATATTTTTCAGTGTTGGATCTCTCTGTCCTTACTGCGTAGTTCATTATCTCACTTCCTCTACATTGTACATCTTTGCAAAGCCCCTTTTGAATTCTCCGATGATGTTGACACTTCTCCTGTACGTTGTTGCGTTCTCACGTCCTGATACTCCGTGTACAGTGTTGGGCGAGTTGTTCGCGAACATCACAAATGTGTTCCTCTTGTACGGCACTGTCTTGACCACAGGTCCCAGGTCCCCTTCGTAAATCTGTCTGCCACCTTTCATGTCAACTCTCTTGATGTTGTCTGTCGTTGTGTGTAGTTGGAACTCACCGCCTGTGCTTTGATCATTTGGATATGGCATGTACAGTAGTCCTGCCCACATCTCCATTGGATTGTCTATGTGAGGTGTACGTGTGGTTTTTCCTTCTATGGGTTTGTGCATCACAGCCTGGCAATCGGTCCATATGTTCTTGTTTTCATCTGCCCACCCCCTCGCACCCAGCTCATCCTCTGTGAATGTCTTGTGTAATACACCTGGCATGTGAGGTCTGAATAGTTCGTTAACTTCGTTGAACCATTCTGCGGAGGTATGGTACTTTATAAATTCTTTCCATACTCCCGGGATATGTTCATTTGGATCCAACATCTTATCAGCTTTTAATCTGTAACAAATACCGTCATCAAATGGACTTGTGTTAAGAACTAATGCTTCAGGAAAACTGTTCTCTAGTTTTTCGTACAGATCCCATGGTAAGGCATTTTCTATGACCACATGTGGATAAGGATCTGCCTGTACTGTTGGTTTTTTCTGTAACAATGAATACATGGTTATATTATAAATGATATCAGTCCAGATGTCTAATTAAATCAGGAATGTCAATTTCAAAATCTACCATCTGCCATCTTTTTGTTCCAATTGGTTTGGCTCCGTTTAAATCTTTCTGGACTGTGTTTGCAACATACACTTCGTGTTTCAACTTCAAGTTGTTTGACAACAACGGATATACTTTTTTGTGTAGTGCTTTTTCATCCTGTATCTCGATGATCTTTGTCCCTTCTTTGCACCACATGATGTTTACCAACCCTGCACCGTGTGTTGCTAATACGTGTGACGCTTCAGCGAATATTTTGATCTGTTCTCTTATTGGTAAGTCTTCGAGTGTTACTGACTCCCAACCTTTTAAAGCAATCAGTAGTTCACTGGAATTGTTTACTTTCCTGCTACGTGCTTTGTCACGTGATATGAATATTTTCCTGAACGGTGTTTGATTCTCTGGTATTCCAAACGATCCCTTGAAGTGTCTTAACCATTTTGGCAAGTCTGGAGTGACAATACCATCTTGACTGTTGCTCATTGACGGGGCCAATAGGTGTTGGAATCTCCATGTCTCTCCCTCGGGCATTACATAATACTTCAGCGTGGGAAATAGTTCTTTTGCTACCATGTCAAAGTATGGACTGGGATTGGCAAGTATGTAGATGTATTTCGTGAAGTTGGTTGACCATCTTTTTTCCATCAGCCTAAACTTACTGATGACATCAATCCATATGTGCCATGGATTACCTGTGCTGTGTTTGTCTATTGGTAACCAGACATACTTGTTTGTTTCATCAAATTGCTTGGTTACAGGAGGCATCCTGATGTCGATGTCCTCACCCCAAGAGTCCCACATTCCATGATGCTTGTTTGGTTTGTTTTTATATCTGTCCAGCATGGACCAGACATGTTCAGTTACCATGTGTCTGTTTTTGGTTATCAAAACTGGTAAACTGTTCACAGAACAGTTATTAAATTCTGCAACAAAGGTAGGATTGCTAGTGAACTTACTTGGTACTTTTGGGTGATAATTCATGCTTATATCATACGAATTGTCTACGATATCATATTTTTCCAAGAAGTACTTTATGCTGGTAATATTTTTTACAAGTTGCGCCATGGATGTCTTTAGTGTATAATTAATTATATTATTATGCAACCCACTCATATTTTTACCAACGGCTGTTCGTTTCTCACACAACGACCCAAGCAAGGTGTGGACACACACGTTGGCATGGAATTGGCAAAGACAATGAATTTAGAAACAGCACTGCATCTCGGTGCCGGCGGACGTGGCAACAGGAGATGTAGCATAACAACCAAGGTCTGGTGTGAGAAGAATCCAGATCTGGCAGAGAAGTGTTTCTTCGTGATTGGAATAACATCGGGACAGAGATTTGATTACCCAGCAACAGATCGATACAAGCAACATAAATTTCCAGCATTAGCAACAGCATGGAAGACATACAAACCACACATAAACGCAGACACTAAAAAATTTTTCAAATATCTTTTCATTACAGGTAAACTGGACCTGGATCAGATGATACAGTACGAGTCCATAGAAGCCACACTGAACCTACAGAACTATTTCAAGATCAATAACTATCCTTATGTGATGTACAAGACAATATCGGATCCTGAAATTAAGGTAGATTTTAAATTCAAGGATGTGAAAACATTATGGCACACCATAGACAAGACAAGATACTTCCGACCAGAGACTTCGCACAAGGATTACATAATAGAAAATAATCAACTGTGTTCTCCGGGAGATTTGCACCCTTCCGCAGAAGGACACAGTGACTGGGCAACACAACTAAAGGACTTCATAGATGCTAACGATCTACGCACCATTTAACAACAGGAAAAGCAAGGCATGGGAAGTGTTCAACGGTGTTGAGCAGGCATGGCCTGAACAGGTTAATATTCTAGACAACAGTGTTGCATCGGAGCCACCGGCAAATTCTATGTATTGGGGATTTGTGAACAACAACATGCAGATGATCAAGAAACTGGAACAACGTAAGCACCGGTACTGGTTCACCGACACTCCATACTTTGGAAGATTTGATAATGACAACTTGAAACCTGACAACCATTACTGGCGTATATGCAAGAACAAGATACATGCCAGTTACATACGAGATTGCAAGTCAGACAGATTTGAGAAGTTCGGAATGAAAGTGAAGGCACCCAACTTCAAGGGATCGTATGTCCTAGTGTGTTCGAGTTCAGCGGGAATCAACGACTACCTAGACAGACCCGACTGGACAAAGGAAACGGTTGAACAGATAAAACGATACACTGACAGGCCCATCAGGATAAGAAACAAACCACGTGGTAGGGGAACGTCAGGACCGAGCGAAGCAAAGGTTCCGTTGTCTGAGGATCTGAAAGATGCATGGTGTTTGGTAACAAGCTGTTCGATAGCGGCTGTGGAAGCACAGTGCATGGGAATACCTGTGATATGTGATGAGAAGAGTTTTGCTAAAGAAGTTTCAGGACAGGAACTTGCAGACATTGAGAATCCTTTCTTTGTTGGTTGTGAGGAATGGTTGTACAGTTTAGCTTATCAGCAGTTCACACCCGAGGAGTTTGCAAACGGCAAAGCAGTTGAAATATTAATGGACAAAGGAATACTGTAATGCCAAAGTTAAAACAGTACGAAGTAGACCGTTCTCTTTCCCTGTTAAAGACAAGACTATTTTATTTGCCAACAACAGATCCAAACAAACTATTACACGCATGAAAAAATTAATACACTTCGGATGTTCTTTCGCAATGGGCAATGGCGTACCTAAGTACATAAAAGGTATAGAGTCTGGTGCACGTGAGACTTCTCCCATGAACCGAGGAAACTTTAAAAAGAAATATGGCATGAAGGCCGAAGCTCCGCACACGTGTGGATCAGTAATGGCCAAAAGACTAGGTGCCGACTTTACAAAAATTG
>Ga0307488_10001027_pt1 | contig 23358 bp, 19 predicted proteins | sample SB02metaG_FD_202248 | JGI IMG/M metagenome (GOLD analysis project Ga0307488, IMG submission 202248) | Sea-ice brine microbial communities from Beaufort Sea near Barrow, Alaska, United States - SB 0.2 | ecosystem: Environmental > Aquatic > Marine > Coastal | place: USA: Alaska | collected... | reverse complement strand
AAACATCTTTGAATTAGTACCGCTTTAGTACAGCTAGTATTTTAAATAGTATTACATTTATTGTTTTGGCGACTAACTAGATAAAAGTCTTTAAGCGCCTTCTATCTAGTCTATAGCCCAGAGCGTTATTATTTTAGACCTTAGCCTTCAAACGGGCAAAGAAACCACGCCATCCTAGCAATATGAGAAGCAAGCCAAGATTAAGGGCAAACACCCCACCACTGCTGCTTTTTTCTGGATCAAGGGTTTTGACGATTTCATTTACAGACTTCAGCGCTATGCCACCGGGATCTTCAATAGTGCCGTTGGCTATGCCATCAGCATCATTAGGACCACCGTCTTTGATAGTTAAACGCACACAGTCGTCGCCTCTGGTCAGGCCTCTTGAGTACAAATTACTCTCTGGTGCTGGGCATACATCGTTAACAGATACAGTTGACGCTAAACTATTGTCGGAATTTTCCACAAAATCCTGCCAGCCATTTTCTGCAGAAAACTTTCTATAAATGGCAAATTCAGGAATATTCTGTTGTAAAGGCAAGACAATATCTACTGAGCTTCCGACCGGCAGAATGTCACTTATTTCAAAATCATAATACTCATTTTGATGGTCAATCGTATCAGCGATAATTAACCCTGTAGCTTTAATTTCTTGTTCAGACAACATCACACCGTCCGACTGTTGTAGCCTAGCAAATTTCCCCAAAGACAGCACCAGGCCTGGTTCTGTCTCAACAAACTTAGTGATGGCAGAATTAACATGTATAGGCTGAATATAGGTAACGTCTGATACATCCATAAATGCTGGCAGACCATCGAAGTCCTCATCTAGAAAACCTTCTTCTTTATCGGTTAACCCATCGCGATCAACATCAGTGTTAGTCAATGCGGGTTGGGTAGTCAAAATCGGAATATGCACAACTTCAGTGGTAACTAAGGCACCCAAACCACTATCTGTCACTTCTACTGACAAAGATAAAATATCACTATTAGTAATAGGTAAATTTACGTTACTAGGAGTGATCACTACCGCCATCTGATTAGCACTGACTTGCGCTTGATACACCGCGGGAATAGTCCATTCAATAATATGTGTATCGCCAGGATTGGAGTCGTCAATGTTTAACCTTAGCTCAATATCACCATCGTCTTTGGCGACATTGGATAACATCAAGCCTCGTTGTGTGACTAAAACTGATAATTTAGGGGCTAGGTTTTCTTCACTCACGGTAATCGTATGAGTTGGTTGTGAGCCCACATTTAAGCCATCACCAAATTCCAAAATAAGTCGCTCATCCCCTTCATCTTGAAAGTCTTCATTTAAATTAATATTGATGTACCCAACAGTGCCACTTTCAATCACCACAAACTCATCATCTATACTGTAGTCGAAAGCATCGACATCACCCACCACCGCAACTGGGATCTTAAATGGATAAATTGGCGAAATACCTGAGAGCACAATCTTTACAGTAGCAATGCCACCTTCTGCAACAGTCTGGTCAGGCTCAAAATTAACTAAAGGATAAAGATTAATCGTTTGCTCTATGAAGGCAATATTGCCAGCGTTATCAATTGCTCTCCACTTAATCGGATATTGACCAGACTTTAACACCTGTATACCTCGCTCAAAACCTACAGGTGTTAGACTGCAGCAGTTATCACCATCTAGACCATCACTAGCAGAAATTCTTGTCGCCGCCACCAATGCTGCTTCAGTAAGCGTAGTAAAGATATGATCCGCATTAAGTTGCAGCGATGCTGGAAGGCTAATCTTTGGTGGATAATCATCAACCAAAGGATTTTTATTGTCTTGCGCTTCATCACCGTTAATTACGCCATCTGAATCACTATCAAGTAAGGCATCATCAGGATCAAGTGTATTCAAACCATACCTGATTTCAAATTCATCGCTCATGCCGTCGTTATCGTCATCGAGATCTGCATTATTGCCAATGCTGTCATTGTCGGTGTCTACCCATTCTAATGGGTCCAAGGGGAAATCGTCTTCTGTATCTAAAAACCCATCATTGTCGTCATTAGTATCGGTATTGTTACCGGTGCCGTCACTATCGGTATCAATAAACTCCGTTGGGTCGAGTGGAAATGGGTCATTAATATCAGAGATCCCATCACCGTCATCATCTGTATCTGTATTGTTGCCTGTACCGTCACCATCGGTATCCAGTGTCTCAGTGCTATCTAGCGGAAAGGCATCATCAGAATCAACTACACCGTCACCATCATCATCAATATCGAATACATTTCCTATACCATCTAGATCGGTATCTTTGGTTTCTACAGGATCAAGTGGAAAGGCATCTTCGATGTCTCTTACGCCATCATTATCGTCATCGCTGTCTGCATTATTACCGATGCCATCAACATCGGTATCTAGCCATTCAGTGTTATCTAGCCGGAATAAATCCAGATTATCAGTTACTTCATCACCGTCATCGTCCGTATCTAAATTGTTGCCAATGCCATCTAAGTCGGTATCGAGCCATTCCGATATATCCAGTGGGAATGTATCATCATTATCGATAAAACCATCGCCATCGTCATCACTGTCTGCGTTATTACCCACACCATCAGCATCCGTGTCGACAGATTCAAAACTGTCTAGAGGGAATATATCTAACGAATCTTTAACTCCGTCATTATCATCATCGTTGTCTGCATTGTTGCCAACACCGTCATTGTCAGTGTCTAACCACTCTAATGAATTTAAGGGAAAATCGTCATCGGTATCAATAAAAAAGTCATTGTCGTCATCACTATCAGCATTGTTACCTACACCATCACCATCGGTGTCTTTAGACTCAGCAGCGTTGAGTCTAAAAGCATCGATACTATCAATAGTGCCGTCGCCGTCATCATCTGAGTCTGCATTATTGCCAACACCATCACTATCAGTATCAAGCCACTCAGTTCTATCTAAGGGGAAAGGGTCATCAGAATCAACGGTGCCGTCATTATCATCATCGGCATCACCTAGGTTATTACCTAAGCCATCGCCATCCGTGTCTAGTGTTTCATTACCGTTAAGCGGGAAAGCATCAAAGCCATCGGCTACGCCGTCTCCGTCATCATCGGGATCGGCAATGTTACCAATGCCATCGCCGTCGGTATCGGTATCTTCAGCCATATTCAGAGGATCAGGGTCAACATTGTCAGGCACACCATCACCATCGTCATCAGTGTCGGTATTATTTCCAATGCCGTCGCCATCTGTATCAATAGATTCTGTTCTATCAAGCGAAAACTTATCTAAACCGTCTTCTACGCCATCACCGTCATCATCGGTATCGGTATTGTTACCTATGCCGTCATTGTCAGTATCGATGAACTCAGTAGGGTCGAGTGGAAACGCGTCAGAAGCGTCAGCCACGCCATCAGCGTCATCATCACTGTCGGCATTGTTACCGACACCATCGCCATCCGTGTCTAAGTTTTCAGCAGGATCAGTTCTAAACGCGTCAACGCCATCGGCAAAGCCATCGTTGTCATCATCAGGATCAGCATTATCACCTACAAGATCCCCATCACTATCGAAGGATTCAGAAGGGTCATCTGGCAAAAAGTCATTCGCGTCTAATACACCGTCGTCATCATTGTCAGGGTCAGAGTTATTTCCGATGCCATCATTGTCTGTGTCTAAGGTTTCATTGGCGTTCAGCGGAAACGCATCATCTACATCATCAATACCGTCATTATCATCGTCTTCATCGGCATTATTACCTACACCATCGCTATCCGTATCGGTTTGTTCATTTGGATCCAAAGGTTTGGCATCATATAAATCAATCACACCGTCGTTATCGTCATCAGCATCGGCGTTATTACCTATCCGGTCACTGTCAGTGTCTTCCCATTCAAAGCCATTCAAAGGAAACGGGTCAATACTATCTGCAAATCCATCGCCGTCATCGTCTAGATCTGCATTATTGCCGAGGCAGTCACGATCGGTATCGAGCCACTCAAGAGGGTCTTCGGGGAAAGGATCATAGAAATTAATGACTTGGTCAGCATCTAGATTATTATCATCTCCGTCCAGAACACCGTCGCCGTCATCATCATCTTCATCGAAGTTACTGATGCCATCTAAGTCATAGTCATAATGGCGAATAGGATCGTTTGGGAATACATCTATATTGTCGTCGTAACCATCGCCGTCGGTATCTGTAGTGGTTAAAGGTGGTGGACCTGGACAAAATACTTGGGCGTAACTGGGTTGTGGCCAAGCCAAGCCAATCATCACTATCAAACTAAATAGGTACAATCTTAACCAATTGCGCAAAGGCACTGCGCCACTTTGCGGATTTAATCTACACATAAACAATATTCACTTCTCACTTATTCACTACGCTTTCTAACCTTCAACATTTATTCAAATGTGATTAGTTACCATAATAAGTTGGACCAACGCCGAAGTTAAACTTAACCCCCAGAAAAACAGAACTCATGCTGCCAAATTCGGACATCTGAGGAAAATGTTTTACCCCCATGATGGCAGAGACATTGGAAGTCACTTTATAATGGGCGGAAATAGCTAGAAAGCCATTGATATCACCGGTTTCTGAAAAATACTTTTCTTCATTAAGTTCAGCCCAAGTAAACTTATTATCGGTTAATGACGCGGCTATACCTAATTGGTATTCCATACTGAAGCGTCTCATTGTAGGGTTTCGAGCTGTGAATTGATGGCGATAAGATAATGATGCTTCGGCGCTATTTATAGGGAACTTCAAATTACTGTTATTCCACTCAACCAACACTTCATCATATCGACTGGCGCCTAAGCGCCAATAAAAAGGGCTTTTTCGAGAAAAGTTATTGGTTATAAATATTGAAAATCCTTGAGTCTCATACTCAGTTCCTTGGTGAGCACTGCCGCCAATTTCTAAGGCTAGTGCAGGCAGAGAACACACTAATAGAGACAAAACCGTTAGAAGGACGGCGAAGACTTGCCCCTTAATCGAAACACATCGCTCAACCAAATTATTCATAAACACCATAAATTCCTCAACTTAAAATAACCAGATGCACCATTTAACGGAACATTTGCCAGTATTAGATAGAACATTAGCAAGTATTAAACCAACAACGCTTAACATATCCTCAAGGAGTAAACGCGCAATATTCTGAGGCCTAACCAAACAAATTGTTTTCGAGAGTTTATGGTTCCTCTGGTGCTGCTATATTTATTCTCTGTGATGAAACCACACGATTTTAATGACCAATAAATCTCTATGCATATTTTTATCCCAGCCGGATATTATACCAATTTATAAGTGCTTAAAGATCTATACTCCCTTAACCAAGAAAAAACTTCAGCGGAGAAACCAATGTATTCACCTATTCATTCGATTCACTCTTTATTCGATCAATTAGGCCTTGATAGCTCCGAGCAAGCTATTAATACCTTTGTTAGTCAACATGGCTCACTACCCGCCAATGTCAAATTACATCAAGCCGATTTTTGGAACTCAGCTCAGAAGACATTTTTACAACAAATGATTGACGAAGATGCCGACTGGGCTGAAATTGTTGATGAGTTAGATGCAAAACTTCGCTGATAATACGAAGTCAAAGGCCAGATTTTTAAAATTTAAGCTATCACTCCATGACGAATTAGCGGGACATATTTAATAAGCCACTGAGTTAAGTCATTATAGCACTCAATCTAATCCGAGCTTGAGTGCCATTTTTATTTATCTACAACTGCTTCTGCGCGGCTTCTAATTCAAGGTTCAAGCGATTTTCTTCATCTGCTTTAGGCTTAGTAAAACGCGCTAAAGCGTAATACAGTACCGGCGTCAAAAATAGCGTAAAGCCTACCGCCAAACCAAGTCCACCAAAAACTACCCAACCAATAGCATTACGTGCTTCAGCACCCGCGCCAGTGGAGAGAATAAGCGGCAAGCCACCTAAGATAGTAGATACCAAGGTCATCATGATTGGCCGAAGCCTGACCTTACCCGCTTCAATAATGGCTTCTTTAACATCCATGCCAGCATCACGAAGTTGATTCGCAAATTCCACCAGCAAAATAGAGTTTTTAGCAATTAGGCCAATCAACATCACCAAACCAATTTGCGAGTAAATATTGATTGATGTGCCAGTAAAATAAAGTGCATAGATAGCCGCAGCAATGCCAAATGGCACAGTTAACATCACCACAAAAGCACTATTAAAACTTTCAAATTGTGCTGCCAACACTAACATTACAATTAAAAAGGCCAGTATGTAGGTCAGCATGACTTGTTGATTTGTTTCTTGATACGTTAGCGCTTCACCTAAGAACACCAATCCGATGCCTGGTGGAAGAGTGCTGTTGGCAAGTTCTCGAATAGATGTGACCGCTTGCTCAATAGTGATTTCAGCGGGTAATTCCATTTCTAATTCTATTGCGCGGCGCTGAGCATGACGTTCCAACTCAGCTGCTACACCTTCTTCAGTCACGAAGGCCACACTTGAAAGCGGAACTAAACCACCTTTGTTAGAGTTAACGTAGAGATTGAGGATACTTGCAGGGTCTAAAGAGTTTCGGTTACTCGACTGTAAAATAATAGGTACAGCTTGGTCGCCCACATTTAAATCTACAATATCATCACCGTTAACTGCCGCTCGTAGCGTGCGAGATACATCACCAAAGGCGACCCCCAACTCTTCAGCACGGCGTCTATCGATACTCACCCTTAATTGTGGCTGAGTCGGCTCGTAAGAAATTCCCACATTGCCTAATTGTGGCAGGGTATCTTCAATCTTTTTGGAAAAATCGAGGGCTGCTTGATAAATTTCTTGATAGTTGTCGCCAGTTAGTGCTACTTCAAAGCCCCCGCCAAATCCCCTTAAATTCAGGCTGTTACTACCAAATGCTCGCCCCGGCGCGCCCGCTACTTGTGACAACATAGGACGCAACTCATCAATAATCTGTTGTTGTGAGCGTTTCCTATCTGCCCAGTCAACTAAAGGCACCGTAATAAATAAAATATTAGGATCCCAACGTCCCACTACCGTATAAATCGATTCAATTTCGCCTTGGTCAATATTAGGTAAAAGTAACGCTTCGGTTTTTAAGGCTTGCCTGTCCATGAAATTGATACCGGTGCCGTCAGGGCCACGTGCAAATATACGAATCACGCCTCTATCTTCCGGCGGCAGTAACTCGTTGTCTAATTCATTAAACACATAATAAGCGCCAGCACCTATTAAGGTGCAAAAAACAACCACGGCAAGAGAGAACTTTAAAACAAACAGCAATGCGCGCTCATAACCATTAACACATGCTGTACCAAAACGGCTTAATAGTCCCGGTTGTTTTTGTTTTGAGACATCGATAGCAGGAATCTTTGCTGTCAGAGCTGGCACTAACGATAACGCGACAAATGATGATATAACTACACTTCCGGCTAATACACCGCCAAACTCTCTAAACAAGCGCCCAGCGGTAGAGGGAAGAAATGCAATAGGTACAAATACCGCCACTAATACTGCTGTGGTCGCAACGACAGCAAAAAACACTTCACGGGTACCTATTACCGCTGCTGCTCTGGCTCCCATACCCGCAGCTCGCCGTCGCTGAATATTTTCTGATACCACTATGGCATCGTCCACTATTAACCCTGTGGCAAGAACCAAGGCGAGTAACGTCAAAATATTAATCGAAAAACCAAACATCCAAAGAATAGCTAAAGAGCCAATCAAAGAGACAGGGATAGCTAAAGCAGGTATTAAAGTCGCTCTAAATTTACCAATAAATAGCCATAACGTTACTATTACAAGACCTATCGTAAACACCAGAGATTGTAATACTTCATCAACTGAGTCGCGAATAAACTCGGCATCGTCTGAGGTGACGGTCATTTCTAAATCAGGGAAACGTTGACGCAAACCATCTAACATTGCTAACACTTCATCTGAAATTTCAATAGTGTTAGAGCGTGCTTGTCTAATTACTCCTAAACCAATAACAGGCTTACCGTCTAAACGCACTATGCTGCGCAAGTCAGCAGGGCCAAAATAAACGCTAGCCACATCGCCCACTTTAACATCACCTGCAATAACAATATCGCGCACGTCTTGCTCGTTCACAGATGACGCATCAGCACGCACTATCAATTGGTGATCAGTGGAACGAATACTCCCAGCAGGTACATCAAAAGGTGCGGTACTCAGTGCTCTGGCCACATCAGATATAGACAGCTGAAAGCTGGTTAAGCGCAGGTTATCGACGCTAACCCGCAATACACGCTGCCGGTCTCCATCTAAACTCACATCAGCCACACCGGGCACATTTAAAAATAATGGGGCTAAGTCTGTTTCAACTATTTCAGTCAAGGTTTCTAAATCATATTTTTCACTAGAAATCGCAATGTTCACAACGGCTTGTGCGTCATTATCTGCTTTAACAATGGATACCTGCTCAACTTCATCAGGTAATCTTCGCTGGATTCGCGCTACAGATTCTCGCGTTTCATTAGCGGCATCTTCAATGTTAATGCCAGGACGAAATTCTACGCGAATACGACTGCTGCCTTCTTCACTTTGTGCCCGAATGGTTTTTACACCACTGACTCTGGCGACTGCACCTTCCAGCCGACTAGTGACTTCTGAATCAACTGTTTCAGGGGCGGCACCGGGGTAGTTGACAGAAACGGTAATTATAGGACGGTCAACGTCAGGTAACTCACGAATTTCTAAGGCAAACAGCGCGGCAATTCCCGCCGTAACAATTAACAGGTTCAGCACTAAAATCAATACGGGTCTGCGGATAGATAACGACGGTAAATCATCTTTGAAAAGAATATTTTTAAACACTAGCCTGCAACCTTTGATTCAAGTTGTTTTTGAGTTAATTTTAAATCATTGGTTTGAGTATTTTGAATATCTAATGCCTGACCATCTCGTAACCCTTGGATCCCCTCAACAATCAATATTTCGCCTGAACTTAAATCACCGGTCACCAAAATTCGCCCTCTCAACCGTTGTTCAATCTGCACACCTACCCGCTTGGCCTTTTCATTTTCAGCTAACCAAACGAAGGCACCGTTAGCACCCCAAGATAATGCAGCCTCAGGGATCGCTACATATAGTTCTCCGCGTACTTCTAGAGTGACTCGAAAACTCATACCAGGACGGTACTGATCGTTTTGATTATCTAGCAGTGCTCTTGCGCGTATTGTTCTGTCTAGGAGGCTGACTCGGGAGTCAATCTCAGCCACTCTGGCGGGTAATAGAGTTAATCTATCAGTCCAAGGTTGCAATTGAACCATAGGTTTTTCCATCAAATATGACACCGCCAATTCAGGCGCAACAAAATTCACAAAAAGTATGGCTCTGTCATCTAAAGTGGTTATTTCAGTTTGTGGGGTGATGCGATCCCCAGTCTCAACATCAGTCAAACCCACAATACCCTCAAAAGGTGCGCGCACTAATCGGTCATCTTTATTTTTTTTTGCTTGAAGCAAGTTAATCTTAGCTAACCTAAATATTGTGTTGGCATCATCAACCTCACGTTCCGTGACAGCACCTTTTTTAAAGCTATTTTTCACTCTATCAAGATTTTTCTGGGCATCTTCTAATTCAATTTCTGCACGCTGCATATTGACATCTTGCAACCGACTGTCTAACTCAAGTAACACGTCATCTTTTTTTACCGTCTGTCCCGGCAAGAAGTTTATAGCTGTGACCTCGTCTGAAACACTGGGAAAAAGTGTCACAGACCGTTTGGCCTGCGCCGAACCCACAGCTTCTATCTTTGAAGTCTCATATTCAAAACTTAATTTCTCAACTACAACAATACGTGGACGATCTGCACCGCGGTATTGTGCAGCAGCTGGAAATGTCAACATAATCACCCCAAAAGATAGAAAAACGCTGATAATTGAAAATAGACGTGATGGCATATGAATAAGAATTCCTGCTAAATTTATGTATTAAATACCTATAACAGCAAATTAAACAAAAATGATCACTTTTCTAGGGTTTTAATCAATAGGGCCTAGTAAAGTTTTGTTAACGTTTAGCCAGTATAGTGGGATACGAGCACACTCTGGCATGTTTTTTATTTAATGGCACACATTATACGACTCAAGGTTACGACTTTATAGAGCCTGTATGATTGCTCTAAAATCCATCAACCCGCTAAAATATCTGCAATAACCAGCCACACTTTTGGATTGACTCCCAATCCCATATGAGAGCTATTCACCTCGATATTAATCGCTTGCTGGTTGTATATATCAACCGACGCCTGCCAGCTAACCACACCATCTGATTTGCTATAAATGGAAGTGACAGGCTGAGTCAAACCGAGAGCATTACGTTGATGCACGTCTAGTTCAAATTTTTCTAAATCGATATTATTGATCGTGGCATATCGTTTACCGACGGAAGTAAATTTGGGGCCGCCAACTATAGGTGTACCCAGGGTTAAGACCTGTTGCACGACGTCAGGAAATAAGCGGGCCACTTCACGAGTAAGCACCCCACCTAAACTCCAACCGATTAAGGTAACTTTTTCAGCGTTTATGTCTTGAGATACTGATTCAACGCGCTCTCCCAAGCGCATCATATCAGTATTGACCTTACCCATATTTCGACCTAACTCGGTATAATAGACATCGTAGCCAAGATACTTAAGGTAAGCACCAAGAGGACGCATAGAGTGATCATCAGCTAAGTAGCCGGGCACTAACATCACAGCTCGTCCATTACCTTTCGGTGCTTTTCTTAAGGCATGAACATTTAGGGCAAGTGAAGCAAACTCAAAAGGCGCTCTAACCTCTGCCAATATATCCAGTAGAGTAGGCTTGGGGAATTGTGGAGGTAAAGACAAATCAATATTCAAAAGAGTTTCTCCGTATCTAGAGGCCTTATACTACAGCTAAAAAATTAATTAACATATAGAGGTGGTAAAGGGTTAAATAACTCACATGTTTTTTGGACGATTAGGCAAGGTATGACGTCGCAAAATACGTCGTCCTTCAGCTTTTACATCATCACGCTTTTGAAATGCCCATAACTTGTCTCTGGCTGCTTTGGCGCTTGTTTCAAAATCAATAATGGGATGCGGATAATCAATGCCTATATGCACCTCGTACATTTGCTGTTCCATCTGTGTGAGTTGCCAAGGCTGATGGATAACCTCGGAGGGTAGTTCACTGAGTTCCGGGCACCACTTTCGAATAAAGTCACCTTTGGGGTCTTTTTCTTGGGACTGTTTAATTGGGTTATATAAACGAATTAAGTTAATACCTGTGATCCCCGCTTGCATGTGAAATTGTGGATAATGTATACCTGGCTCAAAGTCCAAAAATAACTTGGCCAAGTGTGTCACACCGTTGCGCCAGTCAACATCAAGTTGGTGACATAAAAAGCTGACTAACATCGAACGCATCCGAAAATTTATATAGCCGGTTTGATGTAAACAGCGCATGCAGGCATCGATTAATGGAAAACCGGTTTGACCTTGTTTCCATGCCTCTGTATTGGCTTTAGCTAATTCACTTTCATCGTATTCATATTTTTCGTAGGCACGATTAACAGGACGAAATTGCATTTCAATTTCACTCTCAAACTTTTGCACAAAGTGACAATGCCAATGTAGCCTTGATGTGAAAGCAACCAGAGATCTGCGCCAGCCCTTTTTTTGCCAGTTGCTAAGCGTAAATTGATACACCTGCCTCAGGCTGATATTCCCCCATGCTAAATAGGGAGATAACCTTGAGCATGCTTTACGGCTGGCGGTAGGGCTAGAAATTGAATACGCATAATCCTTACCCCGCTCAGTAAAAAAGTGATGCAATGTATACCATGCACGTTTTTCACCGCCTGCTTGAAACTGTGGGTTAGGTGTCTGCCAATGTTCTGGAATATCAAGCTGTTGTTGTGTAAACACCGGGTGCTGTGTTGCGACAAACTGAATCTTTTCTAAAGGTCGGTCAAAACATTGATGGCGCATCCGCCTTTGCCAGTTTTTGTCCCAATCATGACGCTGAGTTAAGCCGCGTATTACTGCTCCACAACCAAATTCAGACCATCGAATAGCGTTTGAATCACACCACACTCGAACGGCTTTATCGCGCTCAAACGTATTGCTTAAACCAATTTCCTGATGACTATAGATATGCAGAATGCTGAGAGTTTTTAATAATTGCGAAAATACAGCAGTGGCTTCACCTTGCATAATAAGTAACTGACAATTAAACGGATTAAGTTGTTGATTAATATCTTGTAAAGATTGCCAAATAAAGCGCCAATGCCGAATGTCATAATGGGGATCATCCAATACAATGGGTTCGATTATGTAAAGCAGCAATACTGGGGTGCCGTCAGATGAAGCATTAAACAGAGCTTCATGATCTCTAAGCCGTAAGTCCCGTTTTAACCACACCAAATTAACTTTATCGGAGACCATATCGTCAATCTTATTAATTGGCACTATTACTGTTCACTGCCCAACCATTTATCTCTAAACACAGCCTGGGGATCATAGGTGGCTGTTTGCTTGGCTAAATCAAAACGTCTATGGCCACGAGGATCAGCACCAACACCTGCCAAGTATTGCCAATTCCCCCAATTACTGGCGACATCATAATCAATTAACTGCTGTTCAAAGTACGCAGCACCATAACGCCAATCTAAGCCCAATTCATGTACAAAACAGCTGGCAACCAACTGCCTGCCACGATTTGACATATAACCTGATTGCTTAAGTTGACGCATACAGGCATTCACTATGGGGTATTCGGTCATGCCTTCACACCACCGAGTAAACATTTGTTGATTGAATTCAGACAAGGGGGCGACTTGCTGGACCCCAGAAAATTGGAATAACTTGGCTTGGTGTTTAGCTAGATACCACTGAAAATATTCCCGCCATAGCAATTCAAAATAAAGCCAATAAGTAGAATCATTCGCTCCGCGCTGCGCTTCATATTGTTTAATAGTGTGATAAACCGTTCTTACCGACAAACAACCATTAGCCAACCATAGGGACAATTTACTGGAGCTGTCCCAATCATCGAGTGCGTTACGAGTCTGTTTGTATTGCCTGATTAAATCAGTTCCAAACAAATATTTATTTAACTGTGCGGCAGCCGCTTTTTCACCACCTGTAACCACGCCTTTAATAAGTAATTGTTTTGGTACCTCAGGTGAAGGCTCTATCGCATTTGGAAGCTGTAAAAGTGCTTCTACGGGCGGATCGATTGCAAGGCCCTCTACTTGCTTTCTAAAAGGCGTAAAACCTTTCGGTAAATCTTCAAGTTCAAAAGGTAAATCGTTGCGAGAAAAAAGTGAATAGCCAGTCTCACTGATGAACTTAACTTGAGGGCAAGCATTGTGTAATGCTTGTAGGGACTTTTTCTCATAAACACCCGGATGCCAGTCAGAACCAAAATGGGTCACTTTGTATTTGTGAACTAAATCGCTCAAAGCACTATGGGATGGAGTATCTAAAACGAGTAGATATTGTTTTTTATGCTTCAGGGCTGCATGAAGCGACAACACACTTTGGTGTTCAAACCTCTCCTTAATTTTACTGGTATTCCCTACACAGAAACTACTTTGAAGTTCTTTAGTATAGCCTTGGACATAAACGCAAATAAGCCAATCAACTTGTTCGCACAATTTGTTAAAAGTGGGATTGTCGGTCAAACGCAAATCGTGTCTAAACCAATATAATCCAGTTGTAATATTTGTTTTCATCTCATAATTATGTGTTTTAAGTAAAATAGGATCATAAAAATTGACGATTGCTGATTAGCAACACGTTATTCAAGGAAGTCTCGCTCTATACTAGAAAACAGCTTCTTTTGTTTCCTGTCAGACAATACTCTGTAACTAATCACTGCTTTTGATTAACAACATCCCCAGCACACCAATACATAATTCACTTATGTTTTCAGTAATGGATTAATAGTCATATTAAGACTGCAGTGAGCAGTGCCTAAGCCACACGATTCGTGTTTATATTAGCTGAAAACGTTACTGACACTGAAACGTTATTACAGGCTTACAAGCCTGAAGAACTCAGAATCATTCAATTTAGCTCAGCTCATTTAACGTCACTAAAAATGAAAACACCAAGGTCTCAAGCGAAAGGAATAGCTTAACCATTGCTAAAGTATTCCTCTTACTGGCCCTTGAGCAACCAGAAGTAGTAAATCAATATATTCGGTGATGCTGTGATTTGTGAATGGTATCCATAGCAAGCTCTACTAAGTAATGGGCAACTGATTCACTGTTTGCTGAATATCATGACATGTTGTTGCGGCAAATAGTCGTCGGTACGAAGCCATTGTAAGCCGACCACACTCATTTCTAGTTTGGCTTGCTGTTGGGTCATTTTATGCAGTCGCTTGATTGGCACTCTGTTGTCTTCACCGCGGTATTCAACCAGCACTACCCGACCGCCCGGTTTCAATCCCTTCACTACCCCAGCCATCACCTCGCGCGGATGCGAAAACTCATGATAAGCATCGACCAACAACACCATATCGACACTTGCATTAGGTATATTAGGAGACCGTTCACTGGCCAGTATAGTATCAATGTTTTCTATGCCCTCGGCAGACTTTCGCTGCTCAATTAGTCTGAGCATTTCAGGTTCAATATCAACGGCAAGTACTTTTCCCGCGGTTAATTGCACAGCTATTGGGAAGCTAAAATAACCGGTACCGGCTCCCAAATCGACCACATAATCTGTGGCCTTTAAAGTCAGCTGTTTTAATAATAGGTCGGTACGCTCCTCGCGCTCACGCTTGGGACGCTCAAGCCAACCGGCACCAAGATGGCCCATAACTTGGGATATTTCTCTGCCCATATAAAATTTTCCGATACCATCACGACTGGCTTCTCCTATTTGGTAATAGGACTCATTGTTTTTGGTATTGCCTAGGATTTGGGTAGGTGCCAAAAATAGTGCAAGGGAGATGAGAGTAGTGATGAACATAAAAAACACCTTAGATTTTGGGTCTGTTAATACAATAATTTTCAGACTTTATTATAAGCATTTACGCAATGTTAGAGCTTGGAGATCAGTTTGCTGCTAGCCTGCTTATTTTTCTGTCACCAGAACGCTCTAGGCTGAAATACCATTCGTAATATTTAAACACTTAAGGTGTTTTTTTAGAGAATAGTTTATATCCGCCGACATCCATTATTACGGGTTCAGGGTCTGCTGAGCACTTCCGAAATAAGCTTGTCGATGGTAAACTAAAAACACTTGATAATGACTCGTAGCCCGAATACGCTAGCCTATCAAAAAAACAAGCGCTATCTAGCAACTTTCACCTTACGCTCGACAGTGTTAATATTTTGATAGGGCTTGATGCGAATATTGCTACCTAGCAACACACTCATTTGGTATCTCACTCTACTAGTCACGTTAGACTGCTCTGATATCAAAAACTGAACGGAGCTTCATCACTGGGCGCAACGTTCTTATAGGCGGCTCAATGTTAATTAACTAAAACAATTATATGGACTGACTAACTATTCTGTTTCAGTATTTAGCTCCATTAATGGATATTATCTGATGAAAGATACCGTAGACTCTATGTTGAATCAGCAAGCCCAGTGCGTACTCGCCACTCTCGGGGATAAGGAGTTAGCGTTACATCTAATGGCCTATGCTATCTCAACAGATTTGGATGAAATCTACCTTGCATCGCTAGAAAACACCCAAAAAGTAAAAAACATGCGTGCTAACCCCAATGTCACCTGTCTTTGGGATAATCGCACAGGCAACAACGCCGATCATATCGCTGGCCTCGCCATGAGTGGCTTTGGCAAGGCCAACGAACTGTCAGGTGAGCCTGCTCGATCGGCGCAGCGCTTGTTACTGCAACGCAATGCGACCTTAGAGCCGCTTTTATCAGAGCCCAGTGTGGTTATCTTTGCGCTTCAAATTGATCGTTACCAGTGGGTAGAAGGTTATACTCGGGTGATAATCTATAAACCAGAAAAGTCTTAAGAACTTCCACCAGCCAATTACCCGTGGCAACCAATACTGAAACATTCTGCAGTGATACATAAAAGATAATTGAAAAGAAACATTCAGTCTTGGCATTATATAGATGTTTTTGGCTACTAAAACCTGTCGTCAGGAACGTTCTTTACTCGTAGGGATTGAGTTATGAGTTCAACTGGTTATCGCGTCGCCATATAGAACCCTATGTGTATTCAACTTCCCCAACGCTCCTTTAATTTTCCATTGCACTTACAAAACCAGAATCCTGAGAGAAAATTAGGGGTGTGTAATTAATTATTCTTTTGGAACAAATGCAGAAAAAGCCCCAATGCCGTTAGCAATAAAGCGATACTGATAATGATGGCAGTGGATAATACAAAGTTGGCGGCCATATCCGACTGACTTGACTTAATTACCATGAGCACCCCTTCAGAGATAGTGCAATACAGACCGTACCGATGAATCTAGGTATTGTTATTCTAGGGCTTGCGACAGCGTCCTCTTAAGTATCTTCATAGCCCGAATATTCATTGTTTATAACAATTGCCAGTTCAAAAACGGCTAGACCGATGACACCTTTATTGACACGCTTGACGGGGATATCCATTAGCTCGCTACCGCTTGCTATACCCTCAATGATTATTTTCAGCAAAAAAAACATAACCGCCAATCCTATAAAAATGAGTGTAAAAGCTTTGCAAATATAGTTTTGACAATACCGCCAAAACCAAATGCCGCAGCAATAATAAAAAATGTTTGTGCCCACTTAAACATAATAATTCCCTCTGATTATATAAATACATAGTGGATTCGAGCTACATTAAGCGACAACAATGCTAAACAAAATAAAATATAAGCTATTGTTTTAATAGTGTATTTTGATATATATTTGAACTCCAAAATATAAGTATATATGTAAAAAATTCATACAGTGGCTAGGAATAGGTTTCATTCTTTAATACCGCAACTAAAATAAAACGATGAAAAGAAAAAATGCTACTTGTGTGTTTTTGACTTAACGCTTTACAGCGCGATAACCTGCACAATCAAGTCACCAAACCCCCAAACTAAGGTGCCGCTTATTAACAATGAAATTTCTAGCACCCCCACAGACATGCGTAGATCCTGCATGGCTAAGTTAAGTCGTTGATAGTGATCTGCATTTACCTGATCTATGCCTAGCGCAATCTCTGAATCACCTAAGTGTTTGGCTTTCAATTGTCTTAGTTCTTTATTGCGTATCCAGCTTGCTCGTCGAGATATAAGCTTCTCATGCAAAACGACACCGATACTGGACCATACGCCCAGCACAACAACAATACATCCAGACCGAGAGAACCATTCAGCTTGCAACCAGGCAAGATTAGTCAAATAAATACCTAATGCAAAACAGATTAAGGCCAGAAACCAATACACAAAACTACTAAAGTTATTTTTTTTACTAAGATTAATTACAGCCAATGTTTTTTCTCATTAATTGAAGGAACAATTCTTTCTCTTTTAGATACTAGTCACAACAAACCAATAGTATAATATTGTGTAATATAAATACTAGGGGATACCCTTGGAGATTTACCCAATGTTAAAATCGATAAAACTAGTTATGTTTATGCTAACGATTAGTTTTAATGCCTCAGGAATACAATCGGACGATCCTTATGTGTTTGTTAAAGACGTAGCATCTGCCACTTTCGCTAAGATGAAACAAGATCAATCCATAATAAAAAATGATCCTCAAGCCTTGAGGCAAATTGTAGAACAACAGTTAATGCCCAATGTCGATCACGTTTATGCAGCTCTTAGTGTTTTAGGTACTCAAGCAAAAGATATCCCCCGTGAAAAGTTAGAACTGTTTTTTGAGCAATTTAGACTGTACTTGTTGACCACTTACTCCAATTCGTTAAGTAGTTACACAAATCAAGTTGTTGAATTTGAACCCTCTAGACCTATTGAGAGTAAAAAAACAGTATCTGTCAAAGCACTTATCAAGGAATCGGGCAAACCAGATATCAACATTACTTTCCAAGTACGTCGTAATAAAGAAAACCAATGGAAAGCATTTGACTTAGTGGCTGAAGGTATAAGCATGGTGCAGTCAAAGCGGGCTGAATTTGCGCCAATGATTAGGCAAAAAGGCATTGATTCTGTTATAGAATTCATGCAAGAAAAAAGCGCGAAACAATCTAAAACAGCTAAATAATCAAATTTAAACACCTCTATGAATATTTACTGAGGTGGTAAAGACACCCTCAGCAAATTATTCAAATTGTTTATTCACATGCATGGTCTTTTTTACAACACAGATAGTAATCATTGCCACTCATTTTAAAATGTTATGTAAGTTAATGAATGCTTAGCGATCTGCCGCCAATAGTTTTATTTGAAAATGTTACTGATTACACGTTAATAATTGAAACTTTTTTTCGGACCAATTCCAGCATTCCAAAAAATGTACAGGGAAACTAAATGAGCCAAACATCTAAAGCAATGTTGTGGGCATTGAATATAAACAGCAGCGTATCGATTATTTCACCCACAAATGAGCACCATTATGACGCAACTGTTGTTTCTGGCTTTACATGGTTTCATATTCAAGCGGATGCACCAGACTCAAAAGAGTGTTTACAGCATTTAGGTTTACAAAATGAAATTATAGACGCGCTGTGTACTACTGAAACGCGCCCTAAAGCAATGCAGTTTGGTGATGGAATGTTGGTGTATCTTCGTGGCATTAATCGTAATCCTGATGCAGATCCTGAAGACATGGTGTCGCTACGATTATGGATCAGCGATAAGATAGTTATTTCTGCTAGACGTAAAGATCGCAAATTACTGTCGGTACAAGACGTAAAAGAAGAACTAGATAATGGCACTATTCCTAACTCGCCAATGGACTTAACCTTAAAAATCATCACTAAAATTGCCGATAGGATCAGCGAAACGGTGGATGTGTTGGATGAAGAACTAACGGAGTTTGAAGCCTTAGACAAGTCTGAAAAACAAGACAGAATTAAGCTTTCAATGGTACGCAGACAAGCCGCTGCAATACGCCGCTATTTAGCGCCACAACGAGATGCACTTGACGCCATATATCGCTTCAATAAATCACTAAACCAACAACAAGCTTTTGAGTTGCGAGACCAGACTGAACGCATGACCCGCTACGTTGAAGATTTAGACCTAGCTAAAGAACGTGCCATGGTTTTACAAGATGAACTCCGTAATCGGATTGCCGAACAACAAGGCATGCGCATGTATGTACTTTCTCTGGTTACTGCAATATTTTTACCTTTATCCTTTTTAACCGGGGTATTTGGAATGAATGTGGCTGGATTACCCGGTACTGAGGAGCCACATGCCTTTTTCTATTTGGCAACGGCTATGCTTATCTTGGCCATAATATTGCTGATAAGCATGTTATGGAAAAAGTGGTTTTAAGTATTTTATTAGGAGAAAAGCGTGTGATTAAACAGATAGTTTTGGTGCTTGGGCTTTGCAGTATGTTCAACCCACCAGCCTTTTCTCAGCTGGAAAAATCCTTTCAACTTGTAAAAGCTAAAACGATTAACCGATATTTAGCACAGCAATTTCCTATTGATAAGTCATTTAAAGGCACCGAGGCCATGTTTTCTGATGCAAAAATACTCATAGATACACTGGATCAATCGATTAAATTACAAATGACAGTAACGGCTAATAGTGCAGCACAAAATTTAATCGCAAAGCTGGTGTTTACTGGTGTTATGCAATACGACCAATTTTCAGAGTCATATCAGTTTGAAAAGCTGCTGCTAGATAGTTTTAAAATTGAACATGATTCTTACTCCGACTCGCAACCAACAATAAAAATGATTAAACAAAGCCTTATCAATGATTTTGAGAATATTGTGTTGTTTAATCTAACGGAAATAAACACACTTTCACCTAGACGGCCTGCTGACCAAATTGAAATATTCATAAATCAACTACGTTTTATTTGGTATTAGTCAGATTGGAATGTTCAACTAGGTAGTTGAGTACCCGCGAATAAAACTCTGTTAAGTTAAATATATTGAAATATTTGTGCAAGTTCACACTTCCTATGTGATGGAGACAACAACAAGAATTGAGTAGTTTGAAAATCAACACTGACCTGGTCAACCTAATACGACCAACCCAGTTAAGCTATTTTTTGTAATTCATTATTTTCTCTTTCAAAGTCATTAGGACTTTGGTGATCCAAGTACAAATGAAGTCTATGACTGTTGTACCACATGGCCATGTAATTCAAGATATCTTGTTGGGCGTTAAGTCGTGTTGAGTAATCGCGTCAATGTACCATAAAAGTGATGTCAAAATATTTGCTCAGCGACTGCATCAGTTAATGTCAGGAATAAAAGTCAACCATACCCCAGTAACTGTCAGCATCGGCATAACGATGACAGACAGAAGTCATAGCCTTTATGATTTAACTAATCAAGCTGACGGTGCTCTTTATGAGGCAACAAAGAATGATCGAAATAAAACAGCGTTTTACAAAGAAACCTAAGTGTCTGATGGCTACAGCCAATTGGTCAGCTTAAATCCAATACCCAATCTATGGGCATGATGGTTATAATAAATAAGACTTTCACCATAACCATTAAAGTATTCTACATAACCTTGTATCCGGTCGTTTATAGGGAATGACCACCCCAGTTGAATAGCGCCTCGATTGTCAGAGCTACGTAAGTTGTTTCTAAGCATAAACTCTAACGAATGCTTATCGGAGATACTCCATAGTCCTCCTAATTCACCATACCCCATATACTTTTGTATATTGGGATTATCATCCCCCGATGGATCAAGTGCGGTTTTTTTTTCGTTTTCTGGTAAGCGGTACCATGTTCTAAAACCCCACAACACATTGTCAGTTGGAGCAAAGGCAAATCCTAGGATGATCCTGTTCCAACTCCGTGATAACTGCCCTGTTTGACCATTTGATTGATGATTAAATGACAATGTAGTTTGTTCAACAGGAAAACCCAATAACGACCAAGAGTGGTGATAATTGAGTATCACTTCTGGTTCATAATTAGTCTCTCGAAAAGGAGCCGAAATATCACTGTTGTAGGCTTGCCACCAGCTAGTCGTAGTAAAAGCAAATTGTAAGTCGAGGTCTCTAAAGATGAGGTCCTGCATGAACAAATATTTCAAAGAAACTTGAAACTTAATTTCAACATCATCCAGCTTATTGCCTACTGGGGTGCCGATATAGGGCTCTTGATTAATACTGGTCATGCTTGCGGGCAAAACAAAATTAGGTCTGTGAGGAATGATCGCAAAGCGGTTTTTAGATGCTTGTTTTTCTAACTCGACCCGTTGTTTAAATAAAGTGGGCTCTATCTCTAAGCAGCTTTCCCGAAGTTCACCCACGGTTTGCTGTGGATCGGCTTGTTTCAAGCTTTCTAATAGACAGCTTTCGCTGCTACTTTGCGGACCTAATTCTAATTGATCGCCATGTGCATTGGTAATTATCAACGCTGCTGACGAAAATAGCATTATTGTTCTGATCACTCAGTGAGTTTCCCGATGTAGAGATGTTAGATTAATTATTCACTGGTATGTTGCCAGTACCTGAGGCGAATGCAATGAGTAATCCAGTATCACCATTTATCAATAACAAAAATGTCATAAGACAATGCGATGCTCTACGCACAGATTAACTCAATACTTACAACCTCATAGGTTTAAACGAGACAAGCGGCTATCAAGGACAATTCCGTAAGGCAAATCAACGCATAGATTTAGACCATCAATCAGAATTACAAGGCGCATTTCGCCAGTAAGCTCATGCTGTTGAGGACCAAATACTGCAGTTGGATCACACCCTTAAAAATTTGCTGCTTAGCGCTTAAAAAAGGTCAAGTGTAATAGTTTATTTGTCATGCTGACGACTTCCATCCTGCTGATTATATTACTGGTACGTAGCTGCATTAGCCAACAACAAGCGTTCAATACGTTTGTGATATTTTTTATCGGTGTAAGTGTGAATACCAACATATAAATGAGCAAAACAGGGCTTTTCAGAGTCATTGAACGCATCCAGTGCTGCTATTATTGCGTTTATCGAGGCGAGCTTGTGAGGGAATAGCGCTATTGTGAGCAAATTCAACGAAGATAGCCGCGATAATAGTGGTACTGGACGGTATGGCTTATCCCGAGCTCAAGTTACTTAGTCAAACCAATGCCGAGTTCTGTTTACAAAGTACACCAAAGACAACATCACAGGTACTTCAACCAGCACACCGACCACCGTGGCCAAAGCCGCACCAGAGTGTAATCCAAACAGCGAAATAGCCACAGCAACCGCCAACTCAAAAAAGTTAGACGTGCCAATCATGCTGGCGGGCCCAGCAATGTTGTGGGGTAATTTTAGACGCTTAGCAAAAAAGTAAGCCACAGCAAAAATGCCATAGGTTTGAATTATTAGCGGGATGGCAATTAATACAATGGTCTGCGGTTCAGTCAAAATAGTCTTTGCTTGAAAACCAAATAACAACATCACCGTGCCTAACAAACCCAGCATAGACCAAGGTTTGAGTGCAGAGACAAAGCTGTCTACATTTTTGTGCTCTGCTGTTTCCGCTGCTTCGGTGGCTTTTTTATCTAACAAAGACCGAGTCAATGCGCCGGCAATCAAAGGTAATAGCACATACAACAGCACTGAAATAAGTAAGGTATTCCAAGGTACTTGAATATCACTGACACCCAGTAAAAGTGCAGTTAAGGGCGCAAAGGCAAAAATCATAATGATGTCATTAATCGAGACTTGTACTAAGGTGTAGTTGGCATCGCCCTTGGTCATTTGGCTCCAGATAAATACCATTGCGGTACAAGGTGCCACACCCAATAAAATCATGCCTGCAATGTATTCGTTAGCTGATTGTGGGTCGACCCAATCGGCAAAAAAACCTTTAAAAAATAACCAACCTAATGCCGCCATAGTAAAAGGCTTGATAAGCCAATTGATAACAAGGGTTAAGGCCAATCCCTTGGGCTTTTTACCTACATCTTTGATTGATGAAAAATCGATTTGGATCATCATGGGGTACACCATTAACCAAATTAGTACCGCCACCACTATGTTCACGTGGGCATATTCTAAACTTGCCACTAATGAGAAAAAGTCTGGAATAATACTGCCCAACACCACACCGATGACAATGCTGATACCAACCCAAACAGATAAATAACGCTCAAATAATCCCATCTATTTGCTCCTCTATGCTTTTATGATTTTATGATTTTTTTTAACGTTAGATAACACGTTGATTAACGCGCTGACTAACTTGCTCAGCTGATTCTACCCGTTCTGAATAACGGTCGACCAAATAGTCACTGTTGTCTCTGGTCAG
>Ga0307488_10001026_pt1 | contig 23360 bp, 18 predicted proteins | sample SB02metaG_FD_202248 | JGI IMG/M metagenome (GOLD analysis project Ga0307488, IMG submission 202248) | Sea-ice brine microbial communities from Beaufort Sea near Barrow, Alaska, United States - SB 0.2 | ecosystem: Environmental > Aquatic > Marine > Coastal | place: USA: Alaska | collected... | reverse complement strand
CCGGTTTGGGTGTGCTTATGCCATGAGCCATCGCAATAAGATGTAAGTCGTGATTACCTAATACGGTATCAAAATGTGGAGTACCTAAGTCCTTTAAAAACTTAAGTGTTTCGAGTGACTGGGGGCCGCGCGCAATAAGGTCTCCCACGGCCCATAATTTATCTTTTTTCGGGTCAAAGCCAGCACTCTTGAGCAGTTTGCGTAATCCTTTGTAACACCCTTGAATATCGCCAACGACATAATTATTCATAGCGAAAACTAATGGATACTATTTGGTTTTGATAAATTAAATACCGGGATCTGTTCACGATGAAGTTGCCCGTCAGCAAATTCAAATTCGTAATAACCTTCCATCGTTCCAACTTCGGTCTTGATCATTGACGCGCTTGTGTATTCAAAGCTCTCATTCGGCTGAATAATAGGTTGTTCGCCCACAACTCCTTCACCTTGTACCTCTACTTTTTCGCCGTCGCCATTAGTAATTAACCAATATCGGTTCTTAAGCTGAGCCGGTTGAGACAGATTATTGTTAATGATCACGGTGTAGCTGAAAACGTAAATAGGGGTTTCGTCGCCAGTATCTTGAAGGCCAATAAATGTCGTTTTTGTGCTAATATCTAATGATTTCTTCATACTGTTATTCTGCCTTTTATCCTTCTATTCCAGCTTCTACACGCTTCTTTTCAACGTAATTTGCTAGTGAAGCAAACTGTTGTAAAGATAAGGCTTCGGCTCTTAATTCGGGTTTTATACCCAATGCTTCTATTTCCTCATGCGTCATTAACTCTTTCAAGCTATTACGAATGGTCTTTCTGCGCTGATTAAATGCAGTAGTAACGACTTGTTGTAAGCGATCGATGTTATCAACTTGAGCTGGTGGTGTCGCATGCGGAATGAGCCTAACAAAAGCAGAGTCTACTTTTGGGGCAGGTTTAAATGCGCTTGGTGGAACAGCGACAACGGGAATGGGTTGACAATAATATTGTGCCATGACCGATAGACGACCATAAAGCTTGTCACCGTGGGTTGCACATAGCCGCTTGACCACTTCATTTTGTAACATGAAGTGCATATCCTTGACTTTTTTGGTGAAAGAAAATAAATGGAACATTAATGGCGTTGAAATATTATAGGGGAGGTTACCAAAAATTCTTAAATCACCGTCTGTTTTAACCAAGCTAGCGAAATCAAATTTCAATGCATCTTCTTCTATGACAGTTAATTTTTTACCTAAGAATGGATGTTCACGTAGCCTTTTTGCTAAGTCTCTATCAAGCTCAACAACGGTCAAATGATCCACTTCTTCGGCAACGAGGTCAGTTAACGCGCCCAAGCCAGGTCCAATCTCTACCAAGTTTTCGCCTGGTTTTGGGTTGATAGCGGATACTATTTGATCAATCACATATTGATCATGCAAAAAGTTTTGACCAAAGCGTTTTCTTGCTGTGTGGCCCAAATGCTTTTGACTCATGTCTTTTTCCCAGCCAACTTGATGGCTTTCTTTATTGCCATACTGAAACTACCACAATCGATCTTGCCTGAACCAGCAAGATCAGCGGCAGTGCCGTGATCTACAGAGGTTCTGATGAAAGGGAGGCCAAGAGTAATATTCACTGATGCACCGAAGCCTTTATATTTCAATACTGGTAAACCTTGATCGTGATACATCGCCAATACTGCATCAGCCTTTTCTAAATACTTAGGTTGGAAAATAGTATCCGCAGGAAGCGGGCCCACTAAGTCAATACCTTGTGCGCGCAGTTCATTCAATTTAGGGGTGATCACTAATATTTCTTCTTTACCTAAATGGCCATCTTCTCCCGCATGCGGGTTTAGACCACAAACATAGATTGTAGGTGATTCGATACCGAATTTTAGTTTCATGTCGGTATGGATAATATGAATCACTTTGTCGAGACGCTCTGGTGTGATTGCTTGTGAAACATATTGCAATGGAATATGTGTTGTCGCTAGACACACGCGCAAACCCTCAGTTGCCAGCATCATAACTACGTCGCTGCAATTAGATTGATTAGCAAAAAATTCTGTGTGGCCACTGAACGAAATACCTGCTTTATTTATTATGCCTTTGTGCACAGGACCAGTAACAACAGCGTCGAATTTGCCGCTAATATTCTCATCGCATGCTTGACGCAGGGTCTCAACAACATAATGACCATTCTCGCTGTCTAACTCTCCAGCGATCACCGGAACTTTTACAGGAATATGCTTAACAATTAATTGTCCGGGTTGCTGCAGGTAAGTACTATCCTCTTCATAAGGAATAATATCTAACTTAATACCAAGCAGTTTTGCCCGCTCTTGCAACATATTCGCGTCGGCATAGACCACTAACTGAGCATCCCAGTGTTGCTGAGATAGCATAATAATGAGGTCTGGGCCAATACCCGCCGGCTCACCAGGTGTAACAGCGATCTTTAGATTTTTTGACATTACAGGTCTTTTTTATCAAGTAATTCAATGTAAGCACCATCGCGCATCTCACGTAACCAAGTATCGGTTTCTTCATTGAATTTTCTGTTAAATAATAATTGATACGCGCGATCTTCTTTACGTTTTTCTGTCGCATCATCAATTCGACGCTCAAGTAACTGTATCAAATGCCAACCGTGTACAGTTCTGATTGGCTGACTGTACTCATTTTTTTCAAGTGTACTAAGTGCTTCTTTAAACTCAGGTACATATATACTAGGGTCATTCCAACCCAATATACCGCCCTTCAAAGCTGAGCCCGGATCTTCAGAGTATTCTTTTGCCAGCTCGGCAAAATCTTCTTCACCTTCAATAAGCTTAGTTCGGAATTCTTTAAGCATCTTCTCTGCTTTTTGGTCGCTAAGAATAATCGATGGAGACACTAAAATATGGCGCGCGTTGACTTCTTCAACCTCAACAGTCTCGACGCCTCTTAATTCTAATATTTTCAAAACGTGAAAACCCGCACCACTGCGCAACGGACCAATCAAGGCGTCTTTTTTCTTACTTTGTATCGCTTCAGCAAACAGCGTTGGCATGGAGTTAACATTCATAAAACCCAAGTCACCGCCTTCAAGAGCCTTTGGACCAGAAGAGGATGCAATAGCAATTTTAGTAAAATCAGACCCAGAGTTTAATAGTTCAAGAACTTTGTCGGCAGTCTCTCTCGATGCAGAAATTTGATCTTCGGTGGCGCCTGATGGCACCGCAATAAGGATGTGACCTAAACGGTACTCAGCTTGTTCTGCTCCTTGTTGACTGATCAAGTTAACTAAAGTACTGATTTCTTGTGGTGTGATATAAACACGACGTCTTACATTTGCGCGAGTCACTTCACCCGTTATTAACTCCTCTCGTACTTTTTCGCGATACACTTCATATGATAAGCCGTCGGCTTGAACTTTTTCACGCAACTGCTCGACACTGATATTGTCTTCCTTTGCAATATTACCGATAGTCTGATCAAGTTGAGGGTCGCTAATTTGAATACCCATACGTTCTGCCATTTGCATCTGCAAATTCTTTAAAATTAAGCGCTCAATTGCCTGAGTACGCAAAGCTCTATCCGACGGTAACGCCTGCCCTTGAGCAACTGCGCCTTGTTTCACCCCATCTACAAGCTCGGATATTTCAGTTTCAAGAATTACGCCTTGGTCTACGATGACAGATACTTTGTCGAGTCTTTCTTCAACCGCGTTTGCTAGCATGCTGAAAAGCACGGAAGCACTCAGTAAGCTTGCTTTTAATAATCTGTATTTCATATTTTCTCTAATTATATAACGTCAAAATCTAGTTAATTTAAAACATAGGGTTGGCGGTAACCAAACATACCTTGTTCTAAAATATCGGAATTACTTCTTCGGCTGCCTATACCTTTTATAATAAATTGTAAGCCTATACCTGAATCAAACTCATCGGTTGTTCGCAAACCAGTAGCATCAAATCGATTACTCAGGCTGCGCTGATAAGTGATACGCAGTGCCCAGCAACAGCTCTCGTACTGAATGCCAGCAAAGCTTTCGGTTGTTCTTGATCGTTGAGCGTCTCTATACCAACGTCCCACCCAATGCCAATTTTGGTTTATTGGCCAGCTAGCTGTCACCCCAAACTGGTTTATTTCCTCTCCTGAAAGGTCACGAATATAACGATGGTTCATCTGAATCAGTTTATTATCGTCAATACGGTACTCAGTCGCAATACTACTACGTTTTACTTTTTGTGTTTGCGTTGCAACTTGAATATCAGAGTGCAAAAACCAGCGTTGGTTCACTTGCCAATCAAATTCGGCTGCCAACGCTGAGCGCTTCTCCTCTCTCGCGCTACTTATCAATTTACTGTCTTGTAAGTAAAATATTTGACCAACACTCAGAACGAGTTTCTCTCTATTTTGTTGGTCTACTAATCTAGCCGTGGCACCCAGAGTAAATTGATTGTTGTCGTTAATTCGATCCAAGCCAGTAAATTCCTGACCTCGGAACAAATTATTAAAGGTAGTCAACAGAGGCGTCGTATCATACAGACCTATATTGTCTTGCTCCTCGAAGCTGGTGTAAAGATACTGCACTTTGGGTTCGATGGTAAGTAAGTACTTATTATCTAGTACTAAGTCCTCTTTTTCGAAAATAAGTGAACCGTATAATCGTCCTTGTCCGATCGTTCTGCTAACACTTTCGTCCAACTCACCCACTGAGCCCTGTGGCAATTCTTGTTCATAGTAGGTTTGTAATACACTAACTTCTGCTAATAATTCACCCCAAGCGCGCTGATACGGCAATGACAAACTAGGTTCAATATGAACCCGAAAAGCATTGGGTTTTGACTCAAGTGAGTTTTCAAAATACGCCGCTTCACTCGCTAGCGTAAAATCAATATATTCTCCTAAGTCAGTATCATAATTGAGTTTCATTTCTGGCAATGCACGATACACGTCTGGATGATCGCCGACAACTTCGAAATCTCGGAAATTCAATGAGAAATCGAGATTGGGTGAGTAGTAACTTAGTCCAAGCTGACGATATAAATGAGTGTCCGCGCGATTATAATAGTCAGACCCGAGATCGACAATGTAATTGTCGTCACTTATTCCACTGAAATCAATGTTTAGATTCCAGTTGTCACTGATTTTTCCTTGATGTAAATAGCGATAAAAATATCGCTCATCCTGAGTTTCAGTATCAATATCTTTAGGTAAATATTCTAATTGGACTTCACCTTGGCTTTGGCTGAACAAATAGCGAAACTCTGTTTTCAGTTGAATACCGCGGTTAGTCATTATTCTTGGTGAAATAGTTGCATCATAATTAGGCGCAATATTCCAATACAATGGTTGTTCATATTCTGCACCGGTGCGACTGGAGCTGCCAATATTTGGAAACAACAAACCGCTTTGACGATCAGCTGTCACTGGAAACGCAAAATAGGGAAGCCAAAATACAGGTACACCGCCAACATAAAATTTAGTGTTATAAGCTTCGCCGAATGGACTGTCTTTACCAATGACTATTTCACTTGCAAACATTTTCCAATCTTCGCCACCTTTTGGGCAAGTCGTAAATGAAACTTGTTCTAAACGTAAGCCCTGCTCACCAGAAAGCGAAAGCAAATCGGCAGAGCCTCGCCCAGAAATGTCTTTAAACTGGTACTCAGTATCTTGCATTTGTAATAACTTGAGTTCGCTATTTAATTCAACGCCTTGACTTTCGACTTGCAGTGCTTGGTCTCGATAAAGCACATCGCCACTAGCGGTGACTTGTTTGCCGTTATTGTCTATCTGTGCAACATCGGCATTAATCATTGAATTTGGACTTGTAATGGTAACGTTACCATTGAATAAAGCTGAACTGTTCTGAATCATTTGAGCAACGTCAGAACTCACGCTGATTTGTTTGTTCGTGGTTAACAGCGAAGGGTCAAATTGAGCGCTTTGAGGTATGCACAACTCAGTGCTTTGCGCACTTACAAAAAATGCACTGATACTGAGCGTGATAATAGAAAAAAATTTGATCATTAAATGATTTTTTAGGTAACCTTTTTAGCTAGTCTCAGGCTCTTTAAGCCAATACTAATTTTTGCATACTGATGCTTTAGCATCTAAACATTCAGAATTTTGAAGCGTTATTTTGCATAAGATTCAAATAACCATAAATTTTAATGCTTTGAGGGAGAATAACCAACTATATTGTTGGAAAATGGGCAATAAATGCGTTTTTTTTTGTAAAATGCCGAAAATTACAGCTAATTTAGGCGTAAAATAAATAATGAGCTAGATTTTTACCTCATTACTTTTTTAATTTAGCGTAATCTATGATAAATATTTTAAATGAACGTGCCAGAGGGCAATGAAAATATGCAAATATGGGGAAAAGTTGTTGGTGTGCTTTTGGGTTTTATGTTTGGCCGAATTGCGGGCGCCGCACTAGGTCTGATAGTTGGCCACATATTCGATAAAACGTATAGTAAAGACTTTTCGCAGAAAGGCGGTTTTGCTCACTTTTTCACGACATCAGATGAAATTCAGCAACAAGCCGTTTTCTTTCATAGTTTGTTTTCTGCGTTAGGTCATATTGCAAAGTCAGACGGTATAGTCACTCAAGAAGATATTCAGGTAGCATCCGCGTTGATGGATGAAATGGACTTAACCGGTGACGTCCGATTAGAAGCTCAGCAAGCGTTTCGGGACGGTAAGCAACGCGATTTTGCGATTGTCGACATGCTTCAACAATTTAAAGAACAATGCCATGCGCGACGAGATGTACTGCATATTTATTTAGAGATATTAATTCAAGCGTCCTGCGCGCACAAAAAGCTGGGTTCTACCCAATATACATTGTTAGAAAAAGTTGCTAGGGCGCTCGGTTTTAGACGAGTGGAACTCGATTTCTTGATAATGACATTTGAGGCAGAACAACGCTTCCGCAATGGTAGAGCGCAACCAGACAATCACCGCCGACAGCGGGGCAGATATAGACAAAGGCATGAACAAGGACGCCAACAAAATCAATATGCAGATTCTAGTTCATATTCTGTAAAGGCTGAATTGGAGGATGCGTTTAAGATATTAGGCATTAAAGAAGGGGATGATTCAAAGTTGATTAAAAAGGCGTATCGAAAACAAATGTCAATGCATCATCCTGATAAAGTCGCATCCAAAGGTTTGCCAGCACAGGCTCTTGAACTTGCCAAACAGAAAGCTCAAGATATTCAAGCCGCCTACGAGTTAGTTCGTAAACATAAGCATTTTTAAATGAAGAGACAGGTTACTAGTCGTAAAAAAGAAAAAGCTATTTTGTCAGCTGAAAACGAAATTGCTATTAACGATTTTATTAGTATGTTGTGGATTGAAAAGGGGTTGAGTGAAAATACTGCAGAAGCTTACAGAAGTGATCTCACCAAATTCTCTCTCTTTTTACAACGCAACTCAATAGATAAAAGTGCTTTGGTTTCAGTTCACAAAGAGGATATTCAAGCTTTCTTAACATTGCGTTTTGAAGAAAAATTATCGCAACGGTCAACATCAAGATTCTTGAGTACATCACGTTCTTTTTTCAAGTATGCAATTATAAAAAAATGGCGAGTTGATAACCCGACCCAAGGCGTAAGTAATCCTAAACTACCAAGCTACCTGCCCAGCACATTAACGGAGCAACAAGTAGACGACTTATTAGCCGCTCCTAATAGTGACGACCCTATTAATGCTCGCGACAAAGCGATGTTAGAAGTATTGTATGCCACGGGTATTCGAGTGTCAGAATTAGTCAATTTGCAAATGAACGAAGTGAGTTTGTTACAGGGTGTTATCAGAGTCATGGGCAAAGGAAATAAAGAGCGTTTAGTCCCCTTAGGTGAAGTTGCAATTGATTGTTTAGCAGGCTATTTGAAAGAATGGCGCCCGCAATTATTAAGCAAACCAAGTAATACTATTTTTCCGAGCAAGCGCGGCACAACGATGACGAGACAGACTTTTTGGCATCGTATAAAATTGCACGCAAAGCAAGCTGGTATTCAGGTTCATTTGTCACCGCATACGTTAAGACATGCATTTGCCACACATTTGCTAAACCACGGAGCTGATTTGCGCGTAGTACAAATGTTATTAGGGCACAGTGACTTGTCTACAACGCAAATTTATACCCATGTTGCGACTGAAAGACTTCAATCTTTGGTAAAAAACCATCACCCTAGAGGCTAGTTTTGTGTCATCGTGTATTTTTAGTGACGCATTTTTGGTAAGCCGTTCATTTTTGCAGCAACGTTGAATGTTTTTACAAAAAACAACGGTCTTTATGTTTTGAACGAATTAATTATTTAACAATTATCTGTTACACAGTTTTTTTTGGGGTTTTATATGAACTATATCAATAGGGTAACAATGACATCGAAGCTTGTTGTTGTATCATTTATGTTATCTGTCTTTGTATTGTCGGCAAGGGTTAATGCTGTGCAAGAAAGCGCTACAAAAGAAGGCGCTTCCGAAGAACATGCTGATTTGATTAGAAAATTTGAGCAAAAGTTAAACTTTAAAATAATATCGGTGGCGGATTCAAATGTACCTGGTTTGTTACAGATAAATACAAATACAGGTATTTTTTATGGTAGTGAAAATGGTGAATATTTCCTAAGTGCTCGAGTCTATCGTGTTGGCGATGAAATTGTCGATGAAACTGGTGCAGCATTACAAAAGTACCGCCTGGAAGGTATCGAGCGATTTAAAGACTCTGCAATTGAATTCAAATCAAAAAAAGAAAAATACGTCATTAATGTGTTTACTGATGCAACTTGTGGATACTGCCGCAAGCTTCATAATGAGATGGATATCCTTAATGATTTAGGAATTACGGTTCGCTATCTTGCTTTCCCAAGGCAAGGTATTAACAGTCAAGTTTACCGTGATGCTGTTTCGATTTGGTGTTCTGAAAATCCACAGGAAGCAATGACAAAAGCCAAAGCCGGTGGAAATGTTGCTAGCACGTCATGCGAGAATCAAGTTGCTGACCAATATAACTTTGGCAAAGCGATTGGCGTAAATGGTACGCCAAATATTATTATGCCTGACGGTACAGTTGTTCCGGGTTATCAGCCTGCACAGTCTCTATTGCTAGCGCTTAAAGCAGCACAGAAAGGGTAATGTATCTGAAAAGCAAGTAAGCTTGCTTTTCACTTTATCTCAGTTTTTAAAGACGATACGCCGCTAGACAACGACTTCCCCAAAATCTCCCTTATTTAAATAAAAAGTATGACTTTTCGATTAGAACTATTGTTTTTCTATTATAAGTACGCTCAGCGCCCAATCGTTTAATGTATCGCGTAACTATTGGCCGTTTTCCTAGTTGCTGCCAATGCTTCACTTGCCAATAAAAATCGATTAGAAAGACTCTCGTTATCATCCTGCAACCTAACGAGAAGTTCAGGAATAATAGCCTGAACAACAACGGTGATTGCGGGCACAATAATAACGAAGCGGTGTAATGATGCCATGAGAGTCTTCCTTAACGAAGTTGAAGTAAGTCTTTAGTGATTCGCCGCTGTCATTTCTGCTGATTTTTTGCTTACTTTTAACAACACTCGACGGTCAAAAAAGTTATCTTCAAAGTTATCACTTTCACTCACTAGTTCAGACTCACCAAATGATTGGGTTAGTACCTGATTTGCATTCACGAACTGACTCACTAAGTAGTCTTTTACCGACTTAGCGCGTTGTTGCGAAAGCACTTGGTTATAGGCCGAATCGCCGCGTTGATCGGCAAAACCAGACAGTTCAATTGTTAACCCAGGATTTTTGCGTAATTCACTTGCTAGGCCATCAAGTTGGGACTTGTAATGGTCTTCAACTAGAAAAGAGGCGGTTTTAAATTGAATATTCGCTTCAAGCGTTGGCGTTACCGGTTGAGTTGCTTGAGTCATTGCAATGTCCATAGCTGTAATTTGTTGATTCGCTGAGGTTATCGAATCCTGATAATTCTGCTGCAATGCGATCAGTTCTTGATTCTTGTTATCTAACTCTTCTTTGGTTAGCACTAAACGATTCTCATCATTGATATCATCGGCAATAAACAAGCCAAATATGCCTGCTATTGCTCCGCCAATGGGTCCGGCAACGACTGCACCAAATACAATGCCGGAGCCTAATCCTATCGCATTATTTTGAGCTTCATTACTTTTAAGATCGGTATTTTTAAGTTCCTGCGTATTTTTTGTCATTTCAGTTATCTGCTCGTTTGAGGGGGTCTTTGCAACTACCAATCCAGAGACACTCACTAAACTGGAAAAAGCGATTGCTAAGGTGATTCTATTCAATCTATTTGCGTTGGTTTTGTTAACTGTTGGTTTCATGTTTTTCTCCAAATGTTTTTAAGTTTGTTTTTAAAAGTGGTTTTGAATCGCCATGTCATTAAACAAAAAATTAGTGGCAACTTAGGGGAGAAAAAGTGGCAATGTTGAGGTCAATTGTGGCGAAAAAATGGAAATTGCTAGCAAAGGCTTTATCCCATCGTGATTTTCTATATAGTTAAGTTAAACTATTTAAATCAAAGGTGTGTTATGTCGAAGCAAATTGCTTTAGTTGAAGATGACCAAGCCCTTAGAGACAACTATGTGTCGGCTTTAGCTAAGCAAGGCTACGCGGTAAAAGCATATTCAAATAGGCAGGAAGCGGAAATTGCCTTTGCAAAAAGACTCCCTGATTTAGCAATTGTGGATATAGGTTTAGCGGATGAAATTGACGGCGGTTTTGCTGTCTGTCAAACCTTGCGTAGCCTGTCTAAAACCTTACCTATTATCTTTTTGACAGCGCGCGACAATGATTACGACACAATATGTGGTTTAAGAATGGGAGCAGATGATTATCTAACCAAGGATATCAGTTTGCCTCATTTATTGGCTCGCATTGCAGCACTGTTTAGACGTACTGAATTATTAAATCAACCTCAAGTAGCATCAGACCTTATTCAGTCGGGTAATTTAGTCGTGGACGCTAAACGCATGACGGTAAAATGGAAGTTGCAGTTTATTGATTTAACCGTCACTGAGTTTTGGATGCTACACGCGATTGCCAAATATGCGGGGCATGTAAAAAGTCGACAACAGTTAATGGATGAATCGAAAATGGTTGTTGATGACACCACTATTACCTCACATATTAAACGAATAAGAAAAAAGTTTGTGCAAGTTGATCCTTCTTTTGACCGTGTTGAAACGGTGTATGGTATGGGTTATCGCTGGAAAGCTGACGCCTCATGACAAAGTGGCGCATTGGATTACGCATTCAGCTTCTCTTTTTCTCATCATTCTTATTTACAATTCCGTATTTGGCATATCAATACGTTTGGGAATTAGAAAGTTACCTGCGAATTGGCCAAGAACAAACGATGGTAGGAACTGCTCGTGCGGTTGCAACTGCGCTGCATGAAAGGCCTAAGCTATTTGATCAACAATCTTCTTTTATAAATGATGTAAGGCCGGGGACAGATTTGTATGCACATAGTATCGATTTTCCTATTCAGCTTGACGGTGATGTCTCTGACTGGGATGAATATCAAACTTTTAAACTCCACTACGCAGAACAAAATCTAATTGAAATTCAGCAAACATACCGTCCACAAAGTTTGACTTTTAAGCATATGATTGGTCGTTATGACGGGTTTCTATATGCGGTATTTGAAGTCTCGGATGACAACTTGGTCTTCCGAGCGCGCAATAGTCTACGAATTGACCGTAACGATTATTTACAGACCGCGATGATAGACAGTAAAGGTGATTTCAAACGTTATGTTATTGCGCCCATGCAGTCTGGATGGGTTAGCGCTTATTTACTTAAGTCTGGCACTCAAAGTATTCAACCAGATCGCCTAGAGACTAAAATTCAAGGCTATTGGCAACAAACACTAACGGGCTATAACGTAGAGTTGCGTCTACCGGTTGATATGATGTCGAGTAAAATCGCTTTTGCTATAACTGACATAGATGACCCGCAAACTGGTTTTGCAAAATACACATTAGGTACTTCAGACCCTGCAAAAAAAGAGTCATTGGGCACGGTTCTAATACCTTCACCTGACATTGAAAATATATTAAAAGGATTAAAGTATGCCAATGCACGAGTCTGGGTAATTGATAAACATATGCGAGTACTGGCTAAGTCGGGCGAAATACAAAGCTCAAACGGAGTGCAAGCACAGGGCGCTAAAAAAGGAAGCACGGAAAACTGGTGGCAGTATGTTGAAAATGAATGGTTACTGCCTATTTATTATACCATCCTCACCAAGCCCCCTGCCGATTTTGTGGATGATCTAGACAACGCATATGCGCTCGAAGGTAAGGATGTTATAGAGGCTTTAGATGGTGTACCAGCTAGTTTGTGGCGTTTGAGTGCTGACAAAAAAGCGGTTATTTTGTCAGCCGCACATCCGATATACATAGATGAGCAGGTGATGGGAGCTGTGGTCGTTGAACAAACGACTAATGGTATAAGAACATTACGAAACCAGGCCTTAGAACAGCAATTTCACTTTATTTTAGCGGTTATTATCTTCGGAACGCTCTCCTTATTTTTATTAGCGTCTCGAATTTCATGGCGAATTCGCAAACTAAGAAATGAAGCAGAAAGCGCCATTGATAGTTCAGGTAAAATAGTGGGAGAAATTAAAGCGTCGCCTACCAATGATGAAATTGGCGACTTGAGTCGCACCTTCAATAATGTGTTGTCTAAACTAAACCAGTACAACAGCTATTTGGAAAATATGGCGTCGCGTTTGTCGCATGAACTAAGAACGCCGGTCGCAATTGTTAACTCATCACTGGATAACCTGTCGCTTGAACAGCATTCATCTGATAACCAAGCCTATATAGATAGGGCGAAAGAGGGAATTAAGAGGCTCAGTAAAATACTGACCAACATGAGTGAAGCAACCCGTCTAGAGCAAGCTATTCAGCGCAGTGATATTGAACAATTTAGTTTAGAGGAAGTGCTGACCGGCTGCTCAGAAGGTTATCGTCTAGCCTATCCTACAAGGCAGTTTTTACTCAAGGTTGAGTTACAAAAACAGATAATATCGGGCTCCCCTGAGCTCTTTGCTCAAATGTTAGATAAAATTGTTGCAAACGCTGTTGAATTTAGTCCTGTTGATTCAGTCATTAAGTTTGCTCTTAAAGGCAACTCCGATGCGTTTGAAATTCGCATTAGTAATCAGGGCCCATTGTTGCCAGAAAATATGCAAAAAGAACTTTTAGACTCAATGATTTCAATTAGAAAAGAGCAAAGCTCCGAGCAGCCACATTTGGGTTTAGGTTTGTATATAGCTAAAATGATTGCACTTTTTCATCATGCCGAGATTAATATTGACAATCAAATAGATGGTTCGGGTATTGTAGTAACAATAAGTTTTAAATTTAACTAAGTCTGCCGATACAGAGTCATGATGAAACAACTATCATGACTCTGGCGTAGGAACCATTAAGTCATCCCGACTTGCTGGCTTTGTGACATTTTGTGCGACAGATGTGGCTTATTAGTTATTTATAAATATACACTAGATGCCGATCGACTGTTTTTAAGTTGATGCTCACGATGTAAGTTGTTGCACAGGATATTAACTTATTTTCTTTGGACACCTTCAAGATGCTACGACACTTGCTAATCTCAATTTTTTCTTCAACAAAGCACGTTGCTTTTTTTGCGTTGCTTTTTATCAGTCCTGCATGCTTTGCGTTAGGTGAAAAATTAGCACGCCAAGACGAGGCTACCTTGAGTTTGGTCGCTTATTCTGCAATTGCGCTACTAATTTTGTTTCTTTGTCTTACCATCTATGCTTTTGTGAATATGATATCCAAAGATAAAATCATTGAAATACATGATGAAGTGGTTGCTAACAAAGACGAAATTCTGAATAAGATGAATACTGGACTCATTCTGGTTGGTTTGCGAGGGAATGTTGTTAAATTGACCAACCCGGCTGCAAAATTGCTCGGACGTGAGAAAAGTAGAGTATTGAATCAGCCACTTGTTGGGTTATTTAAAGACGAATCAAAAGCGGCAATCACCAAAGCAATAAATGGTAATGAAGTAGTTAAAATGTTAGTAACAGCTCCTTCAAGTAACATGGAGCTGCGTCTAACTATTACAAAAAACGACTCGCTGTATGATGGCGTTGCTTTTGTTGTCTGTCTTGAAGATGTTAATAATTACGAAAAAGAACTCAAAGAAGTAAAAATTAATTTAGATGAACTTAATCAACTCACTGAGCACCTGTATCTAGGTCAAATGTCTATTGATTTTGAGTCTGAAAGTTTTCAAGCAAATCCGATATTATCTGCTATTTTGGGCTACAGCGAGGACGTTTCTGGCGACTTTGAGAAGCTGCATCAGTTAGTCTGTCCTAACAATATTACGTTTTGGAAACAGTCTTTTGAACTTGCAAAAGAGCAGCATGAGATAGATTTTAAGAGCGTATTACAGTCACTAGAATTTAAAGTTCCTGTGCGCATTGTCGCCATTAGTATCGCGAAAAATAGCAAAGGTAAGTCGACTGCATTCAAACTCTTGGTTATTGATGAAACCGAGATCCGCCAAAATCAAAGAAAAGAATATGCGAGTGAACAGAAAGTAAAAGCGATGTTGAATGTGTCGCTGCATCCTGTCTATATACTCGACGATGAATGTCGCATTATATCTGTTAATAACCCATTTGAACGTATGTTCGGCGTGCGTTTAGTTGACGTAAAAAATAAACGTTTTGATTTGCTGAACCTAGTACCTGAAGATATTAATATTTTGCATAATCCAGACGATACGCCTGTCACAATCGGTAAAGCATTAAATCGTGAGTTTACTGGGAAGGTAGGTAAAAATCAGGATGCAGACCATTTTTCAGCGGATACACCTCAAGGTTTCAGTAATGCCAATGATGGGAATACAGCGTTGCATCTGCGAGTTACGTTACAAGCCTTTGGTGATGATAAAAATCAACGCGTTGGGTTTGCTGGTATGTTCCAAGATTTAACCTTACTAACTGAAACTCAGCGTCAGCTAGAATCAGAGCGAGCGCACTTTTCTAATTTACTAGATATTGCGCCAATTGCAGTCGCGACCGTTGATTCAGATGATAGGATTGTGCATGCAAACACCGCGATGACGGAGCGTTTAGGTTTAAACGAGAAAGAGCTCAAAAAAGGGACGTTTTATCAGTTGTTCAGCGATGCCGACGCTGCAGCTAAGGCCGCTAAACAGCTACATCAAACTGGTCGATTACGTGATTTTCATACTAGTTTACGTGGCAAAAATGAAGTAATGCACCCTAGTGAGCTGCACATCGACTTGTTTGATAAAGAAAAAGAGCAGTACGTTTGTTGGATTTCAGATCGTTCAGGCGAGCAGTTCCAAGAAGATAAATTCCACGGTCTACTTAAGCATAGCAGCATGCCAATGGCAATTTTGGATGAAAAAGGCTTTTCGAGTGTGAATCCTGCCGCTTGTGAGTTTTTTGGTGTTGAGAATGAAGATGACTTATGGGGATTCGCACCGCACTCACCCGACCTCAATAAAGATGAAGGTGAAGCTTATGAATTAGAGCGTATTGTCAACAAAGTCAAATATGATGGTAGAGCGAAATCCATTAATTGGGAACATAAAGTGGGCTTGAAATTACGCCCTTGTCATGCGACTTATATTCCTGTCTATAAGGGTAAGGAATTCGATTCAATCCTCTGTATGTGGACTGATTTGACTGAAATAATTCAAGCTGATCAAGCACGATTAGAAGCGATTACAGCGCACAAAGAAGCCGAACGTGAAGTGGCTGAAAAGCAGTTATTGCTGCGCTCAAGTCATGAGCAGCTAACCACGAAACTTAAAGACTTACGTGATACAGAAACCAAGCTTCAGTTAGCTCAAGATGAAATATCCGAAGCTAAAATTGAATACATAACTCTGCAAGAACAACATCAGAGCGTAACTGATAATCTTCAAAAGGTGCAGCATCAGTATTCACAGAGTCGAGAAATGCTGAGTGAAGCACAAGATGTTAATAACACACTAACCGAGCAATTAGCGCTTTCCACTAAGAAAGTAGATAACTTGCAAAGTCAGCGCAATGAAATTTCAAACCAATTGCAATTAAGCGAGAAAAACTTCCAAGAAGCACAACAGCAACTTGAAGCCAGTGAAAAAAATTCTAAGCAATTGCAATTGCAGCAACAACAGCAGCAAGAAAAAATGCAAGCTTACGTGACTCAGATCGATTCATTGAAACAATCAATCACCGATAAAGATGCAGAAATTAATGAAGTGGGCTCGCAAATCACAGGCCTTCAAGAGCAATTGCATACCAGTGATAGTAATAGTGAAAAACTAAAAGAAGCGCTTATTAATCAGCGTAAAGCGAGTGAAGAAGCCGAGAAACAACGTCGTGAGATTGAGCAAACTTACAAACTTGCACAGTCTGAGTTGACTCATAAAGTTCGCCACGTTGAGCATCTACAAAACGAGATGCAAAAGTTTGAGGAGATGTCTAACCAAGAAAAAGGCGATATGGCAGCCCAACAAAACAAATTGATGCAAGAGTTAGAAGAAAAGCAAAATGTATTACAAGAAACGCAGGTCGCACTTGACGAGGCTAAACAAACTGCGGAACAAGAGAAGCTAGAAAAGTACAAGCAACAAGAAGAGATGAAACGTGTCGAATCTGAATTAGCGGAGGCTGAGCAGCATGCAGAGCGCAAGTTGCAAGAGATGAAAGAGGCGGAAGATTTGCGCTTGAGCGAGCAACAGAAACTGCAAGAAGAGTTGAAGGCTAAGCAACAAAAACTGTTTGAGACTGAGCAAATATTGAGCGATTCGAAACAACAAACAGAAGCTGAAAAAGCAGAAAAGCTTCGCCAGCAAGAATTATTCGATAAGCTTCAAGGCGAACTAAAAGAATTTGAGCAGCACAGTGCTGCACAACAAGCCAAAATTGAGCAATCAGGTAAACAGTGGGAGCAACATCAGGCTCAACTTAAGCAGGAAGTAGAAGCTAAGCGTCAGCAGCTGCAGGATTCACAGACTAAGCTAGACGAAATTCAACAACAAGCTGATGCGGAAAAGTTAGTGCGTATTGAGCAAGAGCAGAAACTAGAACAATTAGCGGTTGAACTTTCTGATGTGGAAAGCAGAGCAAGTAAGCAGCGTGAAATGCTAGAGGGCAGCGAAGAGCAATGGACAGCGCATCATAAGCAAATTGAAGAACAGAAAAAGCAATTACAGCAAGCACTTATTGATGCACAGCAACAAAATCAAAGCTTGCAAGAGAAGCTGCAAGGAAATCTAAGTGAGTTACAGCAAGCTGAGTCGCAAGTATCACAGACACAGTCGGCAGAGAACAAGCTGCAAGACGAACTGAACAATGCGAAGGCGCAGCAAGAAGAACTTGAAGCACACATTAAACAACAAGAGCAGCAAGAGCTTGCACTGAAGAAGCAAGTGGAAGAACAACAGGCTACGTTGCTAGGCCGTGAACAAAGTATTCAGGCAATGGAGGAAAAACAAGGTCAGTTATTGGCTCAGTTAGAAGCCGTTCAACAAGAATATAACCAAAGTAAAAAGAGCTTGAGTGAACAACAAAATAATCAGTCTGGTCTTGCAGAGCAATTAGCTACATTAGAGAGTGAATTGCAATCAAGTAAAGCGCAATTAGATGATAAAGAGCAGGCTCTGCAACAAGCTCAGCAGCAGTTACAGAGTAATGAAGAAATACTTGCAGAGCAGGAGGACGCCCTTGTCGCTGCGCATAAAGAAGAGTTACATCAAGCGCAAGAACAACTGAAATCGAAGCAGCAAGAGGATGCTCAACCTGCACCCGAGTCGGCTATTGCGAAAATGCCTATGCCTGAAAATCCAAGTATGTGGTTTGATTTGCTGCCTTACTTGCAGCAGCAAGGTCAGGTGGATTCATTAGCTACTGCGCTAAATGAGCTGATTTCTGAGCTACAAACAGCTATCACCTCTACGGATAATGCAGTGATGCAAGATGATAATGGTGAAATTTTACGGGGCGCCAGGAAACTTGTTCAAACCGGTAAAAAAGTAAACGCGGATGCTTTGTTTGATGTCGTCAGTCGCCTAGAGGTCGACTGCGGGTCGGGTATGCTTGATAATATATCGATTTCTTGGCCGAACACTAAACGCTCATTCTCTAATACATTGCGGGTCATTTATGAGAATTTGCACGGCTAATCGGTATTTAATAACATGCTAATAGTGAGCCTAAAAGACCTTCATTTGAAGGTCTTTTTTATATCTGTGCAATCATCTTTTGCAACGCTCCAAAGGTAACTATATCGGCACTTTGTTAAGTTAAGCCGCAAACGAATGTCAATAAAGACTCGCAGACTATAGCGATCACTTGTTACTATTCACTCTGTGCTATGTTTATCATCATGTTTCGCGTAGATGCGCCTATTACTCATCTTTATTCACTAAATCAAAGAGGCCTGTTTTGCAAATACAGCGACGCCATGCCGTCATTCCCAATCCTATTGACCCTCAATTGCCGCCAATATTGGACCGACTCTACAGAAATAGAGGGGTAACTGACGTTGCTCAAATACAAACTCAAATAAAAAAATTACGTCACTACAATGAGTTAAAAGGAATTGAGAGAGCATCATCTTTAATTTGCGAAGCCGTTAAGCAAGCTAAAGCTATTTGCATTATTGGCGATTTTGACGCTGATGGTGCAACCAGTACCGCTATTTGCATGTTAGCGTTAAAAGCATTTGGGCATAAAAATGTTGATTATTTAGTGCCTAACCGATTTGATTTTGGTTATGGTTTAAGTCCAGAAATTGTTGATGTTGCTTATCAACAAAAAGCTGAATTTATTATAACCGTGGATAATGGTATATCTTGTGTCGAGGGTGTTAGTCACGCTAAAAAATTAGGTATGAAAGTGGTGGTCACAGATCATCATTTACCCGGTTATACGCTTCCTGATGCTGACGCAATCGTGAATCCTAATCAGCCAGGTTGTGAGTTTTTATCTAAAAATTTAGCCGGTGTGGGTGTTGCATTTTATGTCATGTTGGCAGTGAAGGCCCAATTGCTCGAGGAAGGTTGGTTTGAACAACAAAACATTCAGCCGCCCAACTTAGCAAATTACCTCGATATTGTGGCTTTAGGGACGGTTGCTGATGTTGTGCCATTGGACGAAAATAACCGTGTGTTGGTGCATCAAGGTCTACAACGTATCCGCAGTGGTTTCGCTCGCCCCGGTATTAAGGCCATCTTAGAAGTAGCTGCAAGACCCTGTCATAAATTGTCATCTACCGACCTTGGCTTTGTGTTAGGTCCTCGCTTAAATGCAGCGGGCAGACTTGATGACATGTCACTGGGCATAGAATGCTTGCTAACTGAAGATCAACATATAGCCCGCCAGATCGCGGCTCGTCTTGATGCCTTAAATCTTGAGCGCAGAGAAATTGAATCTTCAATGAAAGATGAAGCGGAAAAAGCGCTACAAGCTTTTATCTCACAAGGTAACGAATTACCCTCAGGTGTTGTGCTCTACCAAGCTGATTTTCACCAAGGTGTTATTGGTATACTGGCGGGTAGAATTAAAGAAAAATATTATCGGCCTACCATTGTATTTGCTGAACAAGATGAAATGTCTATTAAAGGTTCTGCTAGGTCAGTTCCTGGCGTGCATATTCGAGATTTGTTAGAAACTGTAAATACTCAAACCCCTGGCTTAATTGATAAGTTTGGGGGGCATGCAATGGCAGCAGGATTGAGCTTAAAAACCGCACGACTTAGTGAATTTAAAGTTGCGTTTGAAGCTGCAGTAGCGGTGGCCACTAGAGGCCTTCCGACTCAAAACCTTATTTTGTCTGATGGTGCGTTAGCTTGCCAAGAAATCAATATTGAAAATGCGAGCCTAATAAAGCTCGCCGTTCCTTGGGGGCAAACATTTGAGGAACCGTTATTCGATGGTGTATTTCAAATGCGTAGTCAGCGAATTGTTGGGAAGAATCACTTAAAAATGGTCGTTAGTTTAGATGGAATTGAATTTGATGCGATTGCTTTTAATATTGATATTAAAACTTGGCCAAATCCAAAAGTTAGGCAAGTAAAGCTGGCTTATAAATTAGATATTAATGAATTTAGAGGCCAAATCAGTGTACAATTATTGGTGCAAGCGCTTCAAGAAGTTGACTGAAGAGTATTATCAATTAAGGTTAACAGTTAGTCTGCCAAGTTATTTTGAGCAAGCAGTATAAGCTGTCATAACGAAGCTGCATTGCCCTGCAATGCAGCAATGAAAGAGGCGTATTAGAACTATGGCAAGAAAAACAGCTTTGCAACTATTGCTAGAAACCCACCCAAATTTGGTGCATTCAGAATTATGCAAAGTGACGTCACATGTTCAACGTGAAGAAGATGGCTGGTACGTTAATACACTTTTAATCGCTAAAACAGACGTTCCTTTTATATTCAAACGTCGAAAAAAGTACAACAACTTAGTAGACCGAGTCGTTAATTTAACCTATTACCCTGAAATTAAAGATGTTGCGGGTATGGAATTCGAAACAATGAAAGTTGTTAGGATCAAAGTGAGCTAGCTTGAACAGAGATATTTACGATGGTTATGTCCTCCATCGCAGACCTTATCGTGAAACCAGTCTAATTGTTGACTTTTTTACGCTACAAAATGGCAGAGTTAGTGCTATGGCCAAGGGCGCGAGAGGTCCAAAGTCGGACAAAAAAAGTTTGTTGCAACCGCTCCAGGCCGTCAACTTTGAATTAAGTGGCCGAGGCACGTTGCGATATTTAGGACGTATTGAGTCGACATCTAGGTCTTTTTCGCTCTCGCAGCAAAGCTTATTTTGTGCTTTTTATCTAAATGAAGTATTGAACAGAGCGCTTCCTGAGTCAGAAGCATTTACCCGTTTATTTAAACAATACGAATTATCTTTAAACATGCTGCGAGAGCTATCCAACGCAGAGTGTAAATTAGCAGATATTGAACCTATATTGAGGAATTTTGAATTTGTTTTACTGGAAGAACTAGGTTATTTCCCTGACTTTACTTATGACTCCCAAAACGAACTCGAGATTGTGCATGATAAGAGCTATTCCTTGATGAATGAAATTGGTTTTGTAGAATGTGATAAACATCATTCTTTCGCAATTCATGGTAAGGATATATTGGCAATCAACAATAATGATTGGCAGCAATCTTCGCTAAAAGCGGCAAAAAAAATAAGCCGTATCGCTTTGCATCCAATATTAGGTAACAAACCAATTAAAAGTCGTGAACTATTTAGTACAAAAATCATTACTTAACACATATTCCTTTTTGCTAAACCTATTCGGCCATCCAAGGAGAGCTCAGTGCAAGATATATTATTAGGCGTCAACATCGACCATATTGCGACACTTCGCAATGCAAGAGGTACAAATTATCCCAATCCAGTTCACGCGGCCGATATTGCCGAGAGAGGTGGCGCTGATGGTATTACAGTGCATTTACGCGAAGACCGTCGACACATAAAAGATAAAGATGTGTATTTGCTCAAAGAAACAATTAATACGCGACTGAATCTTGAGATGGCTGTTACTGAGGAAATGCTAATAATTGCTGCGAAAGTGAAACCAGAATTTTGTTGCTTAGTGCCCGAAAAAAGGGAAGAACTGACTACCGAGGGCGGTTTAGATGTCGCTGGTAATCTAGCGAAAATGAAAGCGGCTTGTGATCAATTAAAAGCTCAGAACACACTGGCATCGTTATTTATAGACGCTGATGAAAGGCAAATTGAAGCCGCTGTCAGCGCAGGTGCACCTTATATCGAAATTCACACGGGGCAATATGCTGAAGCAAAAAATGAAGCTCAAGCTGAGTTAGAATTAGCCAAGTTAGTAAAGGGCATAGAGTATGCGCACAAACTTGGACTGAAAGTAAATGCCGGCCACGGTCTGCATTATCACAATGTAAAGCCAATCGCTGCCATTCCTCAATTGATTGAACTGAATATTGGTCACAGTATTATTGCTCGAGCAGCATTCGATGGCCTTGAAAAAGCAGTTAGAGATATGCGTTTATTGATGCAAGAAGCTAGATTAAGCCACCGTTAATCTTTCATGCTAGATGCAATGCGTGGCCGTTTTAGTCGTTATATTTAAAAGCCGTTGGCAGTGCTGTGGTATATACTTCGCAATTGTATGCAAAAAAGGAGTAGTAAATGCCGATCGTTGGAGTAGGAACTGATATAGTTGAAATTGCTAGGTTGCAGGAAAGCGTAGATAAATCTGACTCAATGGCGAAGCGAATACTTACTCCTAATGAGTATGCAGACTATTTAGCATTAACTAATTTACCTAGAATTAGGCCGCGTCAAAAAACTGAAGCGGAAGATAAAGAAGTGACTAATATTAGTTCACAAGCCCGTTTTTTAGCTAAACGTTTTGCTGCAAAAGAAGCCGCGGTTAAAGCAATTGGCAATGGCATTGGTAATGGCGTAAGTTGGCAGCAAATAGAAATTTCCCATTACGCAACAGGCCAGCCTTACTTACAAGTAAACGGTCATCTTGAATTGCTGTTTCAGCAGAAAGGAGTAAAGCATACTCATCTTTCTATTTCAGATGAAAAGCATTACGCAACAGCTACAGTAATTTTAGAGAGTTAACGATTGTGGTTCAATTTTTTAAAGCGAAAAAACAATCGCCATCGCGCAAAAACAGGACTCAAGAGAAGGTTAGTCTTGAGAGCCTAGAGATGTCAGTTGACGTCATCGATCATAACGGTAATGGAATATGTTTATCTCACAAACCGATTATTGTAGTACCCGCTTCGATACCCGGTGAGCTATACCGTGTTCAGCTATTCTCGAAAAAGCAAAAAGTATGGCACGGCAAAATAGTCAAAGTATTGCAAGGGCATGAATCGGCTAGAGTAAAAGAATTTTGCCCTTATGTAAGTCAATGCGGAGGCTGTTCCCATCAATCTTTTGATGCCGATTATTTGATTCAAGCAAAACAGATAAGCTTGCAAAGCTACTTAGATAAAGCTATTCCTTCATCGAGACTCGAAGACTGTGATTGGCAGGATGTCATTAAATCAAATATTTCTAATAATCATAACGGGTATCGACGGCGTGCTCGCGTTGCGATTGATGCGCGTAATTCAGAAAACATCAAAATAGGTTTTAGGCAAGAAAAGTCGAATAAAGTTGTCGATATACCTAAATGTGCAGTGCTAACTGAGTCCTTACAAAGCGTTTATGAACGCTTAGTAAGTCTTATCAAAAGCCTACCTAGCGCTTCTTCTATCGGGCATATTACCTTAACTGAAGGTGCCCAAAGACCGCAAGTATGTTTGCATTTAACCAAAAATTTGAGCAGT
>Ga0307488_10001025_pt1 | contig 23361 bp, 24 predicted proteins | sample SB02metaG_FD_202248 | JGI IMG/M metagenome (GOLD analysis project Ga0307488, IMG submission 202248) | Sea-ice brine microbial communities from Beaufort Sea near Barrow, Alaska, United States - SB 0.2 | ecosystem: Environmental > Aquatic > Marine > Coastal | place: USA: Alaska | collected... | reverse complement strand
ATTTTTCGCTCAATATGGTTTGATAGTTTGAATCCTCTAACGTCCGCTTTAGGTCGATTTAAGCCTTTTCTAGACTAGAACCTTATGTCGGCTTTTGGCACAAATTTCTCCTTCAGGTTTAACACTCGACTGTCCGGTTTAGGCTGTGAGATCAATCGGTCACTAGCTAATAAGCTAGCAAAAGTATGATTCTTAATTGTAAAGTATGACACCTTATTGTCGGCCTTCACCATAACGCTGTCTTTGTGGCATTTTGCAGCTATATGCAAAAGTAGGAAGTAGCAATGAGTAAAGATCTTTTTGAACATAAAGTGGATATGTTTGATGAGATGATCATCGCGTTTAAAATGTCGAAAATATGGTTAATGCTATAGTGGGAAGTGTCAGTTTAAATCATCAAATGCATGTCATGCGTTTTATACATACCTTAAAAGGCGAGGTGACCCCCGATGCTCCGTGAAGAAATTTTACTTGTGTATGATGTTGAATGCCCAGCTTGTAATGCTTATTGTCAAATAGTGAGGATCAAGCAAAGTGTGGGTGATTTACGCATTGTGGATGCAAGGGAAAACAGCGAAGTGATGAATGAAATCACCGCACAAGGTCTCGAGATCGACCAGGGTATGGTTTTGAAAATGGGAGAGCAACTTTATTATGGTGCTGATGCTATACATATGCTGGCATTGATAGGCAGTCGTTCCGGAATTTTTAATCGCTTTAATCATTGGATGTTTAAATCAAAAACGATTTCAAAAATTATCTATCCACTTCTTAAGCTTTGTAGAAACCTGCTACTGAAAATACTACGGAAAACAAAAATCAACAATCTGAAGACTAAAGCGAATGAAAAATTCTAACGGTGTTTTGGAAATTATTCGTCACCCATGGTGAACATCATCAAATGACTCTAAATATTTGATCACATTACAATGGGTATCAGCATTATTTATTGGCGTGTTTCACATAAAATTATACTTACCGAAGCGCTTTTTTATCAATTTTCCCTACTGCTGTCAGTGGTATGGTGTCAATAAAGTGAATATGTTTGGGGGCTTTAAAGGCAGCCATAGATTCACGGCAAAAGGTTAATATTTTATCTTTCACTGTGTTTTGATCCGCATCTTTATAATGGGCAGATAACTCAACATACAAGTTGACTATATCGTTGCCCGGACGCCCTTTATCTTCGGTACCAATTACCGCACAAGCCCCAATTTCAGGTATTGCAGAAAGCTTATCTTCTACTTCAACTGAGAATACTTTATAACCGCCAACAATCAGCATATCTTTGGCGCGATCACACAGGAAAATGTAACCATCTTCGTCCATATACCCGACATCTCCAGAAAACATCCAGCGCTCCCCATCAATCTCTCGCAGTGCTTTAGCTGATTCGTTTGGTAAGTTCAAATATCCTTTCATTACTTGAGGCCCGGTACAAACAATCTCTCCTGGTTCGCCGAAGGGCATGTCATGATTACCTGTCTCAACATCACGAATACGTACTTTCGCATTAGGCACAGGGAAGCCGATTGACCCAAGTTTATATTGTTTAGGTGGATTTACCGTATAGCATGGCGCAGTTTCGGTCATGCCAAAAGCATCAGATATCTTCTTTTCCCCAATAATAGCTGAAAGAGCGTCGTAACTGCCGCGAGTGAGTGGGGCGGCTCCCGATACAGCCACTCTTAGTTTAGAAAAATCGATATCAGCAAATGCAGGGTTAGCAACCATCATGTCGTATAACGCCGGGACCCCAATCATCACATTTGGAGGGTTCTTTTTAAGTTGATCACAAATAAAATCTGTATCCCGTGGATTGGGTACCAGGATCATCTTGCCACCATAAATTGCTGAGGCAATGGCATTGGCAAGTCCTGCAATATGAAACATTGGGAACGCGCTTAAGAGTGTCTCTTGGCTTGCATCAAAAGGATTCACGGCTGACGATTGTGCTGTATTATGCATCACATTTCGCTGAGACAACATTGCGCCTTTAGGTTTGCCTGTAGTGCCCCCCGTGTATTGGATCATGAAGGTATCGTTCCAATGGACATCTGTTTGAATATATTCATCTGATGCCGATTGAGTGAGACTTAAATAAGACAACACTTCACAATCTTTAATTTTTGGAAGACCAAAATCTGTTGGCGCTAGAAGGTCTGTCGCTGCTGTTACAACTGCATATTCTAAGCAATCTGGCGTTTTAGGCATAGCTGATAATACTAACGAAAGTTCGCTTAACGTGATGATGACTTTAATGCCAGCGTCTTGAATTTGATATGCCACTTCTGGCGGTGCTAAAAGCGGCGAAATACCCGAACCGATTGCACCTATTTTACTGATTGCCGCTAGCGTGATGGGATATTGTGGAATATTTGGTAAATGAATGCCAATCACATCACCTTTGTTAACACCCAATTTAACCAAAGCATTGGCTAAGCGATTGGCTTGTTCATTGTATTCTGAATAGCTAATTCCACGTGCTACATACCACATAGCAATTGAGTCTGGTTGAGTACGGGCATGTTCTTCAATGAAACTACCAAAGGGTTTGTCTTCAAACTCCGGGGTAATAATGCCCAAAGATTCGTAGTGTGCTAACCATGGTAAATTCATCATGCGTTCCTTTTAGTTTAATGATTATGAAGTTATGTTTAAGCGTTTCAATAACTTATAAATGTTAATATAATGTGTCAGGTTATTTACAATGCGTCTAGTGCTTTCATTCCGGTAATTGAATGTTTTCATGATTTTCATAAGTATCATATTAATTAATCTGAGCCTAAGACGGTTGAATTTGTGCCTGTCGCTCCGACTTGTAGATAGTCTATTGAACTAATCCGTTACCAAACCACCCAATGTGAATGTGTTCAGGTGACTCTAAATATGTGACTATATTAAGCAAGTCTCTGTATGCTTTGTGTGTTCAGCCGCATCAAACTGAGTTTTAGGCAGTTTTGTCTGGTGTTTTCTTTGTATCATTAAGGATTTATATGCGTTACGAGATCTTGTTAAGTTGTTTTATAGTGATAGGTTTAAGTGCTTGTGCGCAACCAAGAGTGGTTGCTGCGGACCCTACTGAAAGTGGGAAAAGTAATATTAACCAAGCATTTGGTGAACAATGTGAGGATGCTAAATATCAACTTGATAAAACGGTTCAAGAAGGCCAATTATCTGAATTGAGAGAACTTAAACGTAATATTGAATTGTACTGTGTTTGGCGCAGAAATTAATATTTACAACTGTAAACTGGGTACGATTAAAACGTGCGTATTAATTGTTTTTGATTTGAATAAGCAGCGCATTGAACCCCTATGTTTTTACAAAATACCGAGTGTCAGATACCAAGAACAGCATACTTTTTATTGATCTTACTTTTGAATAAAAATAAATGAAAATTGTACTGCTTTTCTTTTTGCATAAGCCTGTTTGTTAAGTGCGGTGTAAAGCGCCTGTCTTTTGATTAAAGACAATATCTCGTTATGAACAAACCAACTATTGTAAAAAGGGTTAAATGATTAAAAATATTTGATCTAGCTACGATTAGGGGGAATTAGAGTTCGGGTTTTGGCATAAAACAGTTTAATAACTCTGCATTTGTTGGATATTTCTCAAGTAACTCAGCCAATTTCCTAGCGCCTTCTAAAGGTTTAAAATGGGAAAGTGCCCTACGTAAAACTCTGACTTTTTCGATATCTTTCGGATCTAAAAGCAGCTCTTCACGGCGCGTACTACTTTTAGCAATCTCTAGAGCTGGAAAAATTCGCTGATCTGCAATATTCCGTGATAAAACGATTTCCATGTTCCCAGTGCCTTTGAATTCTTCAAATATCACCTGATCCATCTGACTTCCAGTATCAACCAGTATGGTCGCTAAAATAGTGAGTGAGCCACCATTTTCAATCTTTCTAGCGGAGCCAAAAAGTTTTCTTGGTACTTCTAAAGCTCTAGAGTCAAGCCCGCCGGACATCGTGCGTCCGCTGCTCTTTCTACTTGCATTATGAACTCGAGATAGCCTTGTAAGAGAATCGATGACAATCATAACGTCATGACCTTCTCCTGCTTGCTTGCGAGCGGAGTTAAGCAGTTGATTCGCTACGCGCACATGTTGCTCATAGCTTGAATCAGTAGATGAAGCGTGAACTTCCGCTGGCACACTGCGCTTAAAATCAGTGACTTCTTCTGGGCGTTCATCAATAAGTAAGGCATAAAGCTTTATTTCGGGATAGGCTTTTCCTACCGCCTGACAAATATGCTTTAAAATGGTGGTTTTTCCGCAGCCAGGTGGAGCAACAATTAAACCTCGTTGACCCATTCCTATAGGCGTTATCAAATCCATCGCTCGGGTAGTGAATTCTTCAGAGCCTAATTCTAGGTGAATGCATTGAGTTGGATTGACGGCTACGCCATTTAAAAAACGTTTTTGTGGATCATCGTGTTTTAAATCTTTGGCCACTTTATTAACTTGTTGTGGTTCTTCATTTCTTTTAACTTTCAAAGATAATATTTTTCTTGTCATGATATCGCTTTATAACTTTAGAGGATTTGGTGTTTTCTAGGTACTTGAGTCAGTTATCTTATGTGACTATTTAATTGTTTTTAACAACAGATAACATAATAACAAGGCTCGTGTGTGTAAACCCGAGATGTCAACTTACTAGTGTCCTTTATGCTGAGTAGCAACATAAAGCTTTGTTTTTCTTGTTCCAGCTTGACTAATGATCTGAAGTTAAGCCTAAGAGTGGTTTAATTTTGACATATTTTACGGTTCTTAATGGAAATAATATGGAAATAGTTTTTAATACTTCAAGTCTTAGATAAAGTCTAAAGTGAATACCTAAAGGATTGCAACTGTAAAATACATCATAACTTAATGCCCTTACATTCTTCCATCGTGAATATTGTCTGAGTTTAGTCTATTTAACGCTTTATAGGCTTAATTATTAAGGTGCGAGCGTTTTCTTCATCATACTCAAACATTAATAGTAGTACTACCTTACAACAGAAAACGTTGGGTGCGTATCATTAGCGCTAATTTGTAGTGTTATCTTAAGTATCAATGCCTGTTAGGGAAGGGGGGAGTAACACTTATCTAAAATCGTAACACAGAATATAAAATTAGAAAGGATTTACGCATTATACCCTATGTTAAGTTGATATTAACAAAGTAACAAGGGGCTTGCTTGGCTCCTTGTTACCTTTAAGACCTTAATAACCTGAGCTCGGGATAAGCCATACCGTCCAGTAACACTATTATCGCGCCTGTCTTCGTTGAATTTGCTCATAATAGCGCGCTATTCTCTCATAAGCTCGCCTCGATAATCGCAATAATAGCAGCACTGGATGCGTTCAATGTTTTTGCAAACCAATTGGCAGCATCTAACATATTGTTTATATTGTCATGACTTCTAGGGACGCGGCACGTCTTAACTTGAGTTCAGATTAAATAGTTTTTCAGCGTTTTATTAATGCCAGTTGTGTATCTTGATTAAGTACTACCCACCAACGGTTCCCATAGTTATTATCGACGCCAACTAATGGCTGCTCGGCGCAATTATCTGATCGGCAAGGTGTTATGTCGTGCATGGTATCTGACCAAGGTAGTTCAACAGTTCACTCTGCTTTGGTGATAGGTTGCCAGTTACCCGCTACTTTATGTGCGAGATTCACTGTGTTTGCATCCATTTTAGCTGCGCCTATAAATTGCAAGGCATAGGTGTCAGATACCACATCACTGATATTCCACTTTTTCCTAGCCGTTGTCGGTAACGCTAATGCTGATTTAGAACTTCCATCTGTTTGTGATCCGGCTAAACCTGTGACTACGGTAATGTCTTTGTTGCCACCATAGGCATTTTGATACATACCTGTTTGGTTTTGTGTGCCGTTGACAATCAAAATATCAGATTCAGTTTCGTTAGCAGTTAACTAACTTAAGATAATGTATTTTTTAAGTTGGTTAATGTTTTGGGAATGATTAATTCATTTGCAACTTTATCCGGTATAGCGCGATTTGGGCTATTAAGGTTTTGGGTCCATTTTTCGAGGTAAACAAATAAACATTGGTAAGCAAGACGAGTAAGGTCCATTAACGTTTCTGCGTGGCTAAATCCAGGCGTAAAACTTAAATCTATAGTGAGAGTATCGGTTCGATTAAAAGTATCATTACTGCACCCTACTAATCATTGCAAATGAACCGCCATCACCTTAACAATCGTTGCTGAAATATTGGGTTTGAAAACAAGAGCCGGGTGTGTACCTGCTGCAATAGAGTTCGGGTAGACCTCGGCTCCACCGCGGTTTGTGGAGCGTGAAAATTTGTCCATTAAATGCCAATCAGCAGTAAACGCATAACAGTCATCATTGCTTTTAGCTTGATGCTCTGCGTAGTAAGCCTCATGGTCTACTTCTTCATCTTGAAAGGTTAACATTGCTGAGTTGACATCATAGTGATCAGAACCATTTCCTTGGTTGTAAGTGGCATTTTTTGCGAGACTAATATTTGTAACAGCTCACGTTCGCCATAACGATATTCATAAACTTTATATGATGCATTCCCAGACATAATTTGTGTATAAGCACCCACATGGTAATTTCCACCAGTAGGAGTAGAACATGTGAACTGCATCTTTGGGAATGTAGTTTTTCATGTTGTCTATCCATTCGACAGTATATGCGTGACTGGTTTCGTGATTCCCCATAACAGTTAAAAACTCGATGCCTTTATCTTAGTATTGTTTGGCGACCGATATCCATTCTGCAAATTTTTCGGTACTGCCACCATCAGTTAAATCACCCAGTGCCAGTACCCTATCAACACCGGCAGATTTTTGGTGACTAGGGATGTTTCTCATGGGGTGCAATGCTAAATGTGTTTGGCTTGTTTCGTCACTTCCTCCTTGAGTGTCAGAGAATAGGCCAATAGTAAATTTGAGAGCTGGAATTGGCGCTGGTTTTGGTGAGTTAGGTTGGGGTTTAACAGGGATTTCTTCAGAACTGTCAGAGCCTGAATCGCAGGCAAAAGAGTCATTTCTAATGTTATTGATATAGGTGCTTGCAGAGTTTTACGGATATTAATACTGTTTTTCATGATTTGCTTATGTTCGATTACGGTTCATAAAAACAAGTTGATCAATAAAATATTACTAGGTCTGTTTTCTTTAGATTAGATTAGATTAGATTAGATTAGCTAAACCAATCAAAATCTAACGACATATTTACGTTCTGGCCCTTATCAGATTAGGGCATGTTGTGCTATTGCTGCTGTTAACTTGCTTATTTTCACAATGGTTGGCAACATATTTCTATATTCCCAAGAGTTGGTATGACTCGAACTGGAAATAACATAATTATTAGGAAAGTATGAAATTACTGACGCCAAAAACACAAGCCTTTGATTGCTGGATCCGCAGCCAGTTTGTGAAGCTTAATGATGAATTAGAAGCTCTCTATTTCCAACAAGAAGACAAGTCTAATGTTCAGGGAATAGGTGATGATATTAAACAAGCCTTGGAGAGAGAAGGGCGAGATTTAATTATAGAATTATTGGCTGAGGGTAATACCGATCAGGGCTTTGACAGTGCTTTTGACCTATTAGGGAATGTGGGCCTTTATATGGCCGCCTGCCGCCGCCACGAAATTACCGAGCCGAGTCGTGAGACTACTTCACCGTTAGTTGAAGCTTCCGCTTTAGCCATGCATATTGGTGCCTCGATTGGCGTTACACCCCGTTTTGCTACTGCCCATTTAACCACTCATAATAGTGCTCAAAATGGCACATATAAACGCTTCACTAGCTTGCAAGATGAAAAGTTATTTTTAGATTATAATACCCGCGGTATCTTGGCTTATAAAAGGGCAGCAGACGCACTTTTAAAAATTCAACCGCTGGGGATCTCGCATCCTATCTGCCATGATTTATTGGTATCGTGTCAAAAGGCATTGCAGGAAGTAATAGATTCGAATGCTATCTTATTTGATCGCTTAGATGCGACTCGCTTTTTCTATTGTGTTCGTCCTTATTACAAACCCTACCGAGTCGGCTCCCAAGTTTTTCGTGGCGCCAATGCAGGCGATTTTGCGGGTATCAATGTTATCGATATGCAGCTAGGATTGTGTTTGGCAAACGACTCCAATTATTCTCAGTTATTAGTGGATAAGTTTCTCTACATGATGCCCGAGGATCAGACTTTATTACGTGACTGTATGCGCCGCGAAAGTCTTTTGAACAAATTTCTGGATGCTAAAGCTCATGCCGCTCAAGATTGGTATCAGGCCAACTTATCCCAATTTTTAAAAGCTTGTAGCTTACATGGTGAAACAGCTAATCAGCATCATGAACAATTGGTTAATAAGTATATTACACAACCTGCCAGCCAGTTAACTCAGACCCATTTAAGCACCGTGACGGCAAGTGGTCCTCCTCTTGCTTCTCTGCTAAGCGGATTAGAAAAACTCAAAGATAAACGCATGGCAAATGAGCGAAGCGATATTCTGACTCGCTTTGATGATCTCAACTCACTTAAGGCTAGCCTTAGATGACACTAGCATTATCTAGCAAGGATTATAAAACAGACTTTTGTTTACCTGAGAAAGGCTGTTATCTGCTGAATCATTCGGTTGGTCGCCCTCTTAAAAACGCACAACAAGCTTTTAAGGACGCATTTTTTAGTCCTTGGCAAAATCTGAGTACAGAGCCTTGGCTGCAATGGCTTAGTAGCATCGAAACATTTCAGTCTGCATTAGGGCTTCTATTCAACCATGGGCCGGAAAACTTTTGCCCTCAGGCCAATTTATCTAGCGCCTTGTGCAAGCTTGTTATGTCACACCCCACGTTGACGAAGCCATTCGCCAAGGTGCTGATGAGTGAACAAGATTTCCCCAGTATGGGGTTTGCACTACGTCATGCTTTACCTGAATGTGATATTTCTTTTATCCCTAAAGACTTAGACATTACCTCAGCAGATGTGTGGCACTCACATTTAAGCCAAGACATAGACTTAGTGTTTATCAGTCAAGTCTATTCTAACTCTGGGCAACAGGTGCCTGTTAAATCTATAGTCGACGAAGCTAAACAGCAGGGCATTTTGAGTCTAATAGATGTGGCACAATCGGCAGGCCTAATTCCTTTAGACTTAACCGAAATAGCCCCTGACTTTATGATTGGCTCATCTGTGAAATGGTTATGTTCAGGTCCAGGTGCGGCTTACTTATGGGTACATCCTAGTCAGATAAACCATTGTGAACCAAAAGATGTCGGTTGGTTTTCCCATGACAACCCCTTTGAATTTGACATACACAACTTTCGATATCGTGAGGGGGCATTACGTTTTTGGGGCGGGACACCATCAGTGGCTCCCTTTATTCTGGCGGCTCACAGTATTGGTTATGCTAACCAAATAACGGATGGCCTAGTTAGACAGCATAATCTTCGGCTTTTAGCTCTGCTGGATAAAGCGTTTGGGGAGCAACTTGTGTCACCTAAGGATGCCCAAAAATGCAGTGGCACCGCCATACTACAGTTTGGTGAGGCGCAAAGCTCCGTTCTTAATGCCTTAAAATTAGCTCACATAGGGGTTGATGCCAGAAGTTTAGGGATCCGGGTCTCGCCACATATCTATAATGATGAGGATGATATCGAGTATTTGATTCAGGTGATCAATCAAGCCTGTTAACTTTAGGGGGGGATTTAGCCCATAACATGCATAGACATTATTGCTTATGAAAGACAGCCGACTAATGGCTGACGTTTGTCATGGAGGGTAAGTACTTTAATTTAAAAAATTTTAGACACCATTTCAAGCACCATTTAAGGCATCTTTTACTTCAGGAAAAAGCTGCACGATGCCACTTTTTCCATCCCAGTCAGCGACTAACCAAATTTGTTCAAAAGGATGAGTAGAGGGAATTGTTATACAATGTTGCTGAGTTAGGATTTCCTTTTTGTCCCAGGCTGGATGACTATTCCTGATCACTAACCAAACCCGCTTGGTTTTATAGCGCTTAAAGGATTTATTAAATAGAATTCGGTTTAGGGCCGTTAAGAGTCGAGCATTAGGCTCAGGGGTTTTTTCCAATTGTTGCAGTTCTTGACGGGTTTGCTCACTTAATTCTCGTTGCAATATTTGCATCGCTTCCTGCTCACTGCCATATAAATGAGCCACTTCTAAATCTAAGCGCTCTCCCTCGAAACGACAAGACACATCTGGTTTAGCGGGGCGGTTATGCCAAAGGTGGCGTATTGGATTGCCAGTCTCGTGTTCATACCAGCGCATAAATAGTTTTGCCGCCTGATGCTCCAGCTCTATTTTTTCATACTCACTGTTATTTAACTCAGACACTAGAGTATTTCCTAGCCCAATTGCCCATAAATTAGCAACAAAGATGGCCAAAGAAAAGTATTCTTTAGACAAATTCTGACATAGTTATATATGAGTAGTGTTGGTTAATGGAGATTAAAAATAAATGATTAACTTTTGATAGATGCTGGCGAAATTCTCTAAAATGTCATTCCCCCTCATTTTTTCTTTTATGTTTATATCAGTTATCTTGATGGTTCCTCCTTTTTATTTTGATTATACTGTTTTATGCATTTTTATTATTGTGGAACCCTAGCTATATGCTGTCTATTTCTTCTAGTTTTTCTCTTACCCGTTTGGAGCGTAAAATGCTTCGCGCCGATAGTTATGCTGACTGGAAAGTTGCAGCGCTTGAGCATGACGCCAAGTCTGGTTTCGATGCATGGAAAAGCAAAGAAGAGTCAAAAAGTTATGATTATGTGAATATTCGTTCCAGAATAGACGCACTAAAACAACTCAGACGTCAGGGAGACGACATTGGGCTATTATTCGCTTTAAACGAGGGGATTCATGGTAATCAAGGAGGGATGGGCAAATCTATCCTTTATGAAAAGGCTAAATTTGGCACTAAAAATCTTATTGAAGAGTACGTTGATGAAATAGTCGGTGCCCTCGAGCACATATCTAACATTCCTGAGTCTAGTGACGTCACCAAGGAAGATAAGCTTGATTTTTTTGAGCGTGCCAGTCATTGTTTTGGCCGTTCTGCTTTGATGTTGAGCGGTGCCGGATCACTTGGGCATTTTCATCGTGGGGTGATAAAGACCTTATTTGAACATAAAGTGTTACCTACCGTTATTTCTGGTTCAAGCGCGGGTGCAATCTCTGCAGCCATACTAGGTACCTATTCTGACGAAGAATTACCGTCTGTATTAAAAGGTGAACGGGTGCTTGATCCACTACAGACTGAGATTGATAACCGTCCTAAAAGCCTTATCCGTAAGCAGTCTGATCCAGCATCCTTGAAAATAATGTTAGAGGCAATGATTCCTGATATCACCTTCCAGGAAGCCTACGAAAAGACAGGCCGAATGATCAGTATCACTATTGCGCCTTATGAAGAACATCAGTCTTCTAGGCTAATGAATGCCATCACTGCACCAAATGTTTATGTGCGTTCGGCAGTCATGGCGTCTTGTGCGGTGCCGGGTGTCTATCCGCCTGTTATGTTGATGGCGAAAAATGTTTACGGCGAGGCTCAGCCTCATTTACCGGATCGTCGTTGGGTAGACGGAGCAGTTACAGACGATTTACCCGCTAAAAGACTCGCCAGACTTTATGGCGTTAATCATTATATTGTCAGTCAGGCGAATCCGTTAGCGCTAGCCATTATGAAGGGTGAACAATATATACCTGTGTCTGAAGGGGCAAAAAAAGTCCTACGATTATCCACCCACGAAATTCTGAAAAGTGGCGAAAAATTTAGCCGTCGTTATTTAAGAAAAATTCCTGATGTGGGTAAAACGATGAGTATGTTTTATTCGGTTATGGCTCAAGATTACAAAGGTGATGTGAATATTACCCCTAACTTTAATTTTGTCGATCCTCAAAAACTTCTAGGGCAACTCACCTCTGATGAAATCCAAGAATTGGTTATTGAAGGTGAACGGTCTACCTGGCCACAATTAGAGCAGATTAAAATTTGTTCTAAAATTGGACATAAATTAGAGGAAATACTCGATCACCATACCGAGCACAATATCAAACGTTTTTACAAAAAACGCCGCTGAGACGTAACGAATATTTAGTGCATGTTTAGAAAATATGGCGGGGTTAACGTAAATACAGCTTTATTATAATTACATTAAAATTATCGATTAAATCTATTAAATCGACGCTTGTTGGGGAGAATAGACCGATTGTTTATTCTTTGGATCTAAATTAAAAAATCAGGATGCTAATGACACATTCAACCACCTTAATCGACGGACTTTATTTTGGCGAAAGCCCACGCTGGCAAAATGGCCGCCTCTGGTATAGTGATTTTTACGACCAAGCAGTCAAATCTGTTGACCTGCAAGGCGACACTAGATTGGAGTTACAATTAGATGAGCAACCTTCTGGTCTCGGTTGGCTACCCGATGGACGTTTACTAGTCGTATGTATGGAATCCTTAGCGTTAATGCGGCTTGAAAAAGACGGTTTGGTTTTACATGCTGATTTGTCACAATACTCAAAACATCTATGTAACGATATGGTGGTTGATAAACAAGGTAATGCCTATGTAGGTAATTTTGGTTTTAACTTGGATGAGGAGATGCAAACTCGTGGTGTAGAGTCAGTGATTGCTGATCATCCTAAGGCCAATATTGTGAAAGTGACACCACAAGGTGATGTAAGTATTGCCACCGGTGATATGAGTTTCCCCAATGGTTCTGTCATTTCAGCCGATGGCAAAACCTTAATTGTCGCCGAAACATTAGGTCTGTGTTTAACCGCGTTTGATATTCTTGAAAATGGTTGTCTTAACAATAGAAGAGAGTGGGCTGCGACCGGTGCACGAGTACCCGATGGGATCTGTCTGAATGCCGACGGTAATATATGGATCGCAAACGCGGTTAGCAACGAATGTGTCCTCTTTGCACCGGGCGGTGAGGTGTTAGAGATAGTCAATACCAGTCAAAATTGTTATGCCTGTATGCTGGGCGGAGATGATGGTAAAACCTTATTTATGCTTACAGCTCAGAGCTCTCAAGCAAAAATAGTTAGCATAACGAGAGCTGGAAAAATTGAAGTGGCTAATGTTGCATCGCCTGGGGCGGGTCGTCCTTAAATCTCGTTTGGATTTTACTTTAGATATTATTGCAGTCAGAAATGAGATCTTAATGGCCTATGCTGTTTTGAGTTTATCTCTGACTTCGCCTTTATTTAGCCACTTTATAGAATACTTGAGTAATAATAATTTTTACCTGAGTGTAAAGGGTCAACATAATCTGATTCGAGTATTTGATAATTTATGCAATCTTATTCTAAACGTTAAGTGCCGGCGTAATTGTCTAGGGCCACACTAAATTACTTAATACACTCTTTTCTTCGCTGCAGCTAACAATGGCTTTTAATTCTCATCATTTTTTGATTATCCGGTCCACAGACCTTAGTTGAATAGACTCATTACATCGTTTACTGTTCCGGTACTTAGTTGTGTTTCATCTAACTAGGCAGGGTTTAAAATCAAGCAGTTCAATGCTGCTGATTTTATTGCATATATTATAAAAACCGACTTGGATTAAACACTATGAAAACGAAAACTATTCAGATAATTAAAATTAACAAAATCAATAGTGTCGTTGTTTTTGCTTTACTGCTTTTTAGTCCTGTATTACTTGCAAAGGATTATAATTTTACCGCTGCCGAGAGTATTATAAATGGATATGTAGACACCCATAAAATTGCTGGGGGAGTCATTCTTGTTATGAAAGATGGTAATGAAATTCTGCATATTGCCGCAGGTAAACAGGATGTTGAAGCTGACAAAGACATGAAAATTGATAGTCTGTTTCGTGTTGCTTCGCAAACCAAAGCGCTCACTTCGGTAAGCGTAATGATATTGAAAGAACGAGGCCTAATTAACCTTACAGATCCTGTCTCAAAATATATTCCTTCCTTCAAAAAAACTAGCGTTTTAGTTATGCATAAAGACAAGTCTTATACTGAAGTTCCTGCGGTACGTGAAATCACGATACATGATCTTCTCACCCATTCCGCGGGCATAAGTTATGGATGGGGTATTATAGAGGACAAGTGGAAGGAGATTGGACTTCACGGCTGGTATTTTGCAGATAAAGATAAGACCATGAAGCAAGCCTTAGCGCCGATTACAACCCTATCTCAACAAGCTCAGCCGGGTTCAGAATTTATTTATGGTCACAGCACAGATTTACTGGGAGTTATAATCGAATCCATATCAGGGAAAAGTTTAAAAGAATTTTTTGAGACAGAAATAACTGGTCCTTTGGGCATGATTGATACACATTTTTATATTCCGCAAAGTAAACTAAGTCGCCTGACTGCTGTATATAACGCCACTGATAGTCATATAAAAAGAGCAAGTGATACCAATACAGCAGAAGATTATATGCTTAGCCAAGGTCATTATGCTGCTGGCCCCATGCAAGCCTTCTCGGGTGGCGCGGGGTTGGTATCAACTGCTAGTGATTATTCAAAATTACTCTTAATGTTACTGAATCAAGGAACGTTGAATGGAACCAAGATACTCTCGCCTTCATCTGTAGTAGAAATGACAAGCAATCAAATACCTTACATTGATATGGATTGGAACGATGGTTTTGGTTATGGTTTTGCACTAACAATAGGCAAAACAGGAGATTTTAAAGGGAAAACACTCCAATATGAGTGGGGCGGTGCATACAATTCAAAATATTATGTTCGACCTGAAGATGGGGTGATAGTGATTTATCTTACTCAGTTAATACCAACAAATGGGCTTAAAGACTGGGAAGAAATTAGTGCCGTTATTAAAATAGCATTGGGTATAGCGCCTTAAATTAATAACCTCAACCTATTGCATAAACCCAATAGCGCTTAAACACAGAATCACGCTAAAAATGCTTATCTTCGTCAACATTAGGTAAAGGTAAAGGGGATATGCATTTGGAGGCAAACTCGCCGAATATCTCTTGAGTTATCGACCATTGTGGATATGGTGTGGCAATGACAGAGAGTGCTCATAGATATGTTTACTTTGTGATGATGGCTGATGCGTCTAGCCGAAGTGTGGATGATGTTAAGAAAATCGCTGATTTACAGCTTGCTCGTACAGAATTATTGATCGAATTTAACCCCGATGTTTTTGAGTTTTATGTCAGGTATTACATAAATAATGGAGATAACTTTAGTTCCGCCGTTTGGTATGATCTATATGCAGAATATTTAGAAACCACCCCAGGATAAACAATCAATATCTTAAGCTTCATGAAAAAATGAACAGATTAAAGTTAGATAGTGCTCAGAAGTTAGTTGATAGCATTGTATTTGATGCAGATGGGGTGAGGTTGAAGGTTAAGGTTTATGTAAAACTGATTTGAATCAGCAACCCCCAGTTCATTGTGCAGAAAATTCACGTGATTTGTCATTATCAATTAGCCAAAGCTACTGGTGTCATATGCCATAATTTACATAATGTCCCAACAAATAAAATACTTGTCTTTGATGTAAACCAGGTTAATTCAGCTGTGACATATTGGTGTGAAATGCCTAAATCTGCATAAAAGGTTAGTGAATTATATTGGCTCTTAACGAAAGGAAATGTACTGGGATTGTCCTTTTTATTGGTTTTCCTGAGTTGTTGCTAACCAATTATAAATGTGGCTGGACGTACTAATTTCTTCGTCCAACCATTTTCTTTATCTTTCTATTTCTATTTCTATTTCTATTTCTATTTCACTGAATCAAGAGCCTGACTAACATCTGCAATAATATCATCAATGTTTTCAATACCCACTGAAATTCTGACCAGGTCTTCACTGACACCCGCTTTGGCTAGTTCTTCTGGATTTAGCTGTCGATGAGTAGTAGACGCGGGATGGCATGCTAAGGATTTAGCGTCGCCAATGTTTACTAGTCTCAAAATCATTTGTAAGGCATCGATAAACTGACCGCCAGCGACTTTGCTGGAACTTTCAGCAGTGGTTTTAATACCAAAGCTTAAAATACCTGATGCTTTGCCATCCGTTATCTTTTTGCAAGTTGCTTGGTATGGACTATCTGCTAGTGCAGCGTAGTTAACCCAGCTTACTTTTGGATGGTCAGACAAATAGGCCGCTAGTTTTTCAGCGTTTTCGCAATGGCGCTCCATACGCAAGCCTAGTGTTTCAAGTCCCATTAAAATATTGAACGAGTTAGTAGGCGAAATAGCTGCGCCGGTATTACGAAGTGGAGCAACACGACAGCGACCGATATATGCCGCCGCACCCAGTGCTTCAGTATATACCACTCCGTGATAAGACGGATCAGGTTGATTTAATATTGGAAAACGCTCTTTGTTAGCTACCCAGTCAAATTTACCAGAGTCAACAATAATGCCTCCAATCGAGGTGCCATGTCCGCCTATATATTTGGTTAACGAATGAATAACAATGGCTGCACCATGTTCAAACGGGCGACATAAAAAAGGTGTGGCTACAGTATTATCAACAATTAATGGTACACCGTGTTTAGCACCAATTTCAGCTAGTTTTTGTATATCCACCACATTGCCTGCAGGGTTACCAATAGATTCACAGAAAATCGCTTTAGTATTTTCATCAATGGCGGCTTCAAAGGCTGTATAATCATCACCAGAAATCATGCGTGCTTCTATGCCTTGATTGGGCAGTGCATGTGCAAATAAGTTGTATGTTCCGCCATATAACTGACTGGTACTAACAATATTATCACCCACAGAACAAATACATTGGATAGCATAAGTAATTGCAGCCATTCCCGATGCAACCGCTAAAGCTCCGACTCCACCTTCCATCGCGGCAATTCGTTCTTCAAGAACAGCTGTTGTTGGATTCATAATCCGAGTGTAAATGTTTCCCGGTACTTTTAGGTCAAACAAGTCTGCGCCATGCTGCGTGTTGTCAAAGGTGTAGGACGTAGTTTGATATATTGGTACAGCAGCTGCTTTGGTGGTTTCTTCTGATGTATAACCATGGTGTAAGGCTAAGGATTCTAGTTTCATGTTTTGCGCGTCCAGTGATGATTCGATTTTTAATATTTTAATTAGTCAACTTTATCCCGTTGTCTCTTATGAGTTCAAATAGAAGTTCTTAAATTATTGTGCTTATTTGGAATAAGGTATGCGCCAAATCATAAAGTTGGACTGGAAAGTTGCTTGGCGTTAAATAAGGGTTAAGTGCGCTTTACCAGCAATATAGGCTTTTTTGAACTGATAAAAGTATTCCTCAAGCGCATCTGCAGCAAGATTGTCGTCTGCCATTTTTAATACCTCAATGGCTACCTCTGCGGTACACAATTGATGAACATGTGCTGCTTCACGAAGTTGATAAGATGATGCTTTTTCAGGTTGAATACCTAATACGGGTAATGTGGCAAAACAAGGACTTTTAAACATTTTACTCGCCTCACGCCAGGTGCCGTCCAACATCACAAAAAGTGGTGTTCTACCTTGTTTATAGACTAAATCTTTAGGTGAGTCGATACATCTTTCTGCTGCGGCATATTGTTGAGGAAATACCAAGATAGGGGCGTACTTTGGATTTTCTAGTAACGCGATCAGTGCAGGATCGGGGGCGACTCTGTCCCATCTAAATGCATAGTTGTCGGGTATGACATCTGCGATGAGTTTGCCGGTGTTGGTTGGTTTGTAATATTCATTTTTATACATCACCATACAAAAAGCGCTATCACTGTTAATTGATGGGCGCTGTGCACAAATACATTTTTTTTCAGGTATTAAACAATCCTCGCAGCGTTTAACTTTATAACCTCGAGCCTTAAAGTCCTTAGTCGATAGCGCTAACTGCTGTTTGCGTAAAATATGTACTGTATTGATATGGCGCAAAAAAGCCTCGTTAAATATTAACTGTAATTGTAATATCATCGCCTTTTTTAGAGATTTTAAGTAGTTAAAGTATGAAAATTTAGGTTGATAAAGATATTCACATTGAGCTACTAGTGCCGGTATTCGCTAAGCGCTTATATGGTTTGACTAATCAGAACCGAGCCTATTTAAAAAAATGGTTAGCATGGTTAGATTTAGTAAAAACATTTGAAGACACACAATCGTTTATCTACACCGCTGTTCACCAACACAGTAATCATTAAGCCACTACGTTTGTTATTTTGTATCGAGGTGATTTAGTGGGTGTGGCGGGGTTTAATTATTTTGATTATTAACACCAATGGGGTGCAATTGGCTTTGTGCTTCTTTTACAGGCAGAGGTGAGATTACCAAAGTGGTACAAAAATTATTGGAATATGGCTTTGTCGAGCAAAGTCTCAATAAAATCGAAATACGCTGTGCACAGCAAAATCATCACAGCAGAGCCATTCCCGAACATTTAGGATTTACTTATGAAGCGACCTTACGTCAATGTGAATGGTTATATGACCAGTATGTCGATCATGCAATTTACTCAATGTTAGCCTGTGAATATAAGGCTAGTGAGCGAAGTTAACCTGATCTGATGGGATGCTTCCAGATCAGTTTATTGTCAACTTACGAACGTTTCTTATCACGGTTGACTTGATTTTCTTCGCATAAACCTATGATGGGCAAATACCGCAGTACTTTCATTTGTGGGTCGATAATAATATGGTCTTTTTGATTAACATCCAATGTTATTTGGCCATCTATAATTGTGTAGACAGCACTTTTACCATTGATTGAAATGGTTATTGGCATCGGGAAAGCTAAGTTGTCAGGTGTTTGCCATTTAAGCACTACCTTGTCCCGAGTGCGTGTTTGTTTCAACTCTGGTAAAGCAGCCTGCTTTAAATACACCTCAAATAGCCACGTGTAATCCTCTTCAGTTAACTTATTAACGATATTAATAAAGTCTTGAGTATTCCTATATCTAGGGGTAATAGGGTAGGGTATGTTGTAAGTCTCAGCTTTGGCATAGAGTAGTTCGCGAGTGGCTTGCCAAAATAACTTATCTCCTATCAGCCATCTGAGTGTATGTAAGGTCCACCCCCCTTTACCATAGATATCAGAATTGAACGCTTGGTCTGAGGTGATGACACCTTCCATTACCACCGGGTAACAATTAACCAGTCCTAAAAACGATTGATACATACTGTGCGTATAAGCGGCTTCACCAAACTTATATAGGCTGTATATAGGTTGCATGTAAAGGCCAAAACCCTCGTGTAACCATGCATCGTTGAGTTGTTCGTGGGTAATGAGATTGCCAAACCATTCATGAGCCAGTTCATGGTGTAGTAACCCATCAAAGCCATTCTTGTCCCTAAGGTATTTTTTGCCATATGCGTTAATGGTTTGATGTTCCATCCCCAAGTGTGGTGTTTCCACAAAACCTAACTTTTGGTCACCCCATGGATAGGGACCCAGTAATCCTTCAAAAAAACTGATTTGTTGTAATAAATCATCTTTTATCATGGCCCGGGCTTTATCGGCATTTTCGTTAAGTGCCCAAAACTCTACAGGCACCGACACACCGTTTACACTGGTGTAGGACTGCTGGATTCGAGTGAAAGGGCCAACGTTAAGGGCTATATTATAATCACTCGCTGGCACTGATAATTTCCAATTAAACTGGTGTTTATGTTCACTAATATTGTTAATCGATTGCAATACGCCATTTGTTACTGCGCTAACGGTTTTAGGTACCGTTAAGGATATTTCCATGCTGTCTGCTTTATCTGCAAAATGATCTTTACATGGCCAGAATAAATCGCATCCCTCACCTTGCACCGCAGTGGCTATCCAAGGTGTGCCGTTTTCTGTTTCACTCCAAACAAAGCCGCCAGACCAAGGTGCGTGCAGAGCGACATGTGGTTTGCCCGAATAATACACCGCTATATTGACGGTATTGCCGATGTATTTAGGCTTACCTAAATTGATATTAATAATACCGCCAACGCGTTCAAAACTAGCCACTTTCTTATCAACTAATATCTTGGAAATGTCGAATCGACTATCTAGCTTTAATTCAATTTGTGAGGTGTTTTGAGTCATTAATAATTGACTGCTTCCTACCCCAGTAATGCTTTTAGTTTGAGGGAAAATTTCCAGATCTAAGCCGTAACTGATTACATCGGTCCGGTTCGCTATATTTGAGAAAGGTTGAGCTGTGTCACCGATAATGGGGTCCAGTGGCGCAATGGCAGTACAAGCTGTTAAAAAAACAAAACTGCTTAATATAGTCAGTTTTCGAATGATACTCGTTTCTAAAGCCACAATAACTGTCCTGCTTGATTCTTATTGGGAGTATCTTTACATGACTTAATCAACTGCACCAGCTTGTCGATGTCGCATTTTTTGCTGCTCTAGACTGATCTAATGAGTTGAAGTACCTAAAACTTAAAATAACTGTGGTGGCGATTATCAGCTAAATCCATGTTTTACTCTTTGTAGCTTGGGGTAGATATAAGGTATTATTTAGCCCTGCTTCGGTAAATATATTGGCTTCCCTGCTGATTCGATTTTTAAATAAAGTTAATAACGGCCGAAAATCAAAATTAGGATATCGATATAATGAATGAAATTTCACAGGAAAATTTTCTTGCTTTAAGTAAAATGTTACCCGAACTGCGCTTTGAATATGCATTGACGCAAATGATTGAAAAACAAAGTTTATGGGGATTGTATGGCGAAAGTGGCTGGGTGATGCTTAAGGCTGATGACGATGCCTGTATACCCATTTGGCCACACAAAGAATTTGCCGAGGCTTGGGTAAAAAACGAATTTCCTGATTGTCAGCCCAAACAAATTGATTTTGTGGAATGGATAGACACGTGGCTTCCGGGAATGAAAAACAACAATACCTTAGTATTGGTCTTCCCATTAGGTGACGACGAAGAAGGGATCATGCTTGAAGCTGAAGAAATGATTGATTGTATTGAAGAGGATTTAAAAAAGTTAGCTGCAACCGATCCCAGTTAATGTCTCTAAGTAACGATGTGTCTGGACTGGGTGACGTGTGCGCCCAGTTCAATGTGTATATCGCCAATCGTCCTGTTTTCTCTGACTATTCAAACCTAGGATTTATTAAACCGCTGTCTGCAGGGGAAATCCATGCTATTGGTCTTGTTTGTGGAAATGGTTGGCGTAAAGTATTTAATGTATATGCCAAACTGCTGTTTGCGCTTCATGCCGAAAATTTCGTTTCTTTGCAAGGATCTCAAAGCTGGCAACATTTCCGGGAGAATGTTTTATTACAAGATTCGTCCAATACACGTTTACTGTTTGTAGCACCACAACTTGATAATGTTGAAGATTCAAATTGTAATGTCATTCACATTATTATGGGTAAAACCTACGCTAACTCTCTCAGTTTACCTCACTCATTGACATGGCTAGATCACGAATTTGCTATAGATACGCATAACAAATTACTGGTCTGTCCTTATTTTGACTATCGCCAGTTATCGAATATTAAAATACTGCGACTTGTAGAATTGATAAAACAATTGAGGAAAACATAATTTATTTTTCGCAACGGCACCAATCCGGTGCGCTTGCACTTGTTTGGCTATGGAAAATACAAGTTATTGACAAAAACTTTTTTAACTAATTGATATGTATGGTCATTAAATTTGGCTCATGGCTTGCTAAAGTTCAGTTATGAAAGTTCATTATTATGGCTTGGAAAGATAGCTTGCAACATACCGGCTTACCTAAACAACAAAAAAACGTGATACCAGAATTGCGTATTTTATTGATCGATGAAAACCGCCAAAGAGCGGAGTCTTTAACGTCGGCTCTAAATAACTCTCGATACAAAATTAATCACTTAGCCAATCCAGACATGTCGCTTTTAAAACAGGTAGATGAGATCCAACCAGATATTATTGTGATCGATATAGAGTCTCCCAGCCGTGATATTTTAGAAAGTTTAAGTACAATTTCTCATTACAACCCTAAACCTGTAGTGATGTTTTCTGGTGAAAAAGATACTCATACTATTAATCAATATATTGAATCAGGGGTCAGCGCTTACGTTGTCGGTGATTTGCAAGCTGAGCGAGTAAAACCAATCTTGGATGCTGCAGTGGCGCGCTTTCGGGAATTTCAAAAATTAAAAGTTGAATTAAGTGACACCAAACAACAACTCGTCTCACGAAATCTGATTGATCAAGCTAAACGATTGTTAATGAGAAAAAAAAACCTCTCGGAAGATGATGCCTTTAAAGCTATGCGAAAGACAGCTATGGACACAGGTCAAAAGTTAGATGATGTAGCGAAAACGCTTATTTCTTTTCTCAACACAATTTAAGGCACTAGGTCAAAAGTATGATTGAACCTGAACAAACCGATTTAATATTAGGTTTTATTCCATTAACTGATTCCGCACCATTAATTGTGGCTAAAGAAATGGGTTTCTTTAGCCAATGGGGGTTGAACGTTAAGTTACAGAAACAAAATTCTTGGGCAACCCTTAGAGATAAATTACACGCCGGATTATTAGACGCAACACAAATGTTAGCGCCAATGCCATTAGCCAGCTCATTAGGCTTAGGATGTGCCAAAGTGCAGGTGATTACTCCTTTGGTACTTAGCTTAAATGGCAACGCTATTACGTTGTCTGAAAAGTTACATCAAGAGATTTTACATGAAAATAACCTCGCTCATGTGACGTTGCCACTTGCTGCATACTTGCTGCAGAAAGTGATTAGCGTGCGCAAATTACGAAACCGACCTAAGCTTCGGTTTGCTACCGTCTTTCCATATAGCTGTCATTATTATCAGCTTAGAGATTGGTTAGCCTCTGCTAATATTTCAGAAGACGACTTAGATATCGTGGTTGTGCCCCCCGTGAATATGGTGGCATTTTTACAAAGCGGCGAAATTGATGGCTGTTGTGTGGGTGGCCCTTGGAATGCTAAAGCTGTTAGGGCAGGTATTGGTTTAACTGCTTTGACATCTTTTGATATATGGCAAGATAGCCCTGAGAAAGTGCTAGGTCTATTAGCCAGTTTCCAGCAGGCTAAACCTAATACAGTTATCGCTTTAAGCGCTGCGTTGAAACAAGCCTGTATTTGGTTAGAAAGCATTCCAAATCGATTTGAGGCCGCACGTCTATTGAGTTCAGATCAATACCTAGATGCGTCGGTTGATGTGATTGCACCATCATTAATCGGCAGCTGTCTCACTCATGTCAGTATGCCGCCTCGTGCTATACCTTCGTATAATCAGTTTTCCAAATCAACTAAGAATGCCGCTAGCAATGGTTCTAACAGTAGTTCAATCAATGTACCTGAATATATTCGAGGTGAATGGTTAATTAGCCAAATGAAAAATGCAGGACAGTTAAAAGATATTGTTGTACCTACTGATTTAGTCAGAACA
>Ga0307488_10001022_pt1 | contig 23382 bp, 16 predicted proteins | sample SB02metaG_FD_202248 | JGI IMG/M metagenome (GOLD analysis project Ga0307488, IMG submission 202248) | Sea-ice brine microbial communities from Beaufort Sea near Barrow, Alaska, United States - SB 0.2 | ecosystem: Environmental > Aquatic > Marine > Coastal | place: USA: Alaska | collected... | reverse complement strand
TCCTGGTATACCTCGCTTTGGTAAGGCTAAGGTACGTAAATGGCTTGATAACGAATTACAGCTTACTGAAGAGCAGGAAAAGATATTTGAGAAGAATATGAAAGTATTTAATCTTGATGAAGTTATGACTCATAAAGCAGAAGCTGACTACTATCAAGATCAACTAGATGTAGATGTAGAGTACGCTTGGTCAGAGTTTATGTATGAGTGTGAAGAGCTTGAACTTAGTAACATTCTCAAGAAGAAAGAGGATTGGTATAGTACTTTTATATTAAGTCATAGATTGACTTCAATGTTTAGTTAGTTATAATTAGTTGTGATACTCACACTTCCAAGAGAATATGTTGTAGCTAAGTTCTACGAGTATGGTAGGAGTCCATACTATAACAGATTCAATAGCGTTTACCAGTGCTCATGCCCTGTGTGCATGGAGTCACCTAAAAAGAAGCGATGCTATTATATTCCTGAGAATGATAACATTTTCTGTCATAACTGTGGTTGGTCGAGTAAGCCATTTAAATGGATTAAAGAAGTAAGTAACTGCAGTAACTCTGATATTATTGAAGAGATAAAGGATTATGAAGTTACTATTGATATTACTAAAGATGGTGAAGTTGTTACTAAGATTCAAACCGAAACACTTCCTAAAGATAGTATCAATCTATCCGACCCCTTACAGAGAGCTTATTATAGTCAAGATAAGATGTTTAACTTGGCTAATGAAGTAATTCATAATAGACGTTTAGATACAGCTGTTAATAGACCAGATAACCTATACCTTTCACTTAGTGATATGGTTCATAAGAATAGATTGGTTATACCTTTTGTTAATGAGAAAGAAGAGATTGAGTTTTATCAGACAAGAACATTACGACCTCAAGATAATAGAACAAAACCAAAATATCTTGGTAAGGTAGGTAGTGAAAAGACTCTATTTAACATTAATAAAGTATCAAGTGATCATGATAAGGTGTATATCTTTGAAGGTCCTATCGATGCATTCTTTGTTCGTAACTCTGTAGCAGTAGCTGGTATTACTGAACGTGGTAAGTCATTTACTAAGAGGCAAGAAGAGCAGATGAACACCACGCTTAGATGGTATGATAAGGTGTGGATACTCGACTCTCAGTGGGGTGATAGAGCATCCATGATAAAGTCAGAGGCTCTACTCAAACAAGGAGAGACCGTGTTTATATGGCCAGAAACACTAGGTAAGAAGTATAAGGACTTCAATGACCTAGCCCGAGCTGCTAATAAAAATGAAATTGGCTGGGATTGGATAGAAAAAAATACCTTCCGAGAGCTCGAAGGAATTATTAAGATGACTCAAATTAAAAAATACTTCAATGGAAAATAATAAAATGTTATATTTTGGATCATGCAGATATATGTATGATTTTCAATGGAATTCTTTTTTAGGTAGATTGCATACTACCCGAGAAATTGGAGCTACTATATCCGTGATTGGTGACGTGCTAGAGGATAGGTATCCAAAGCCGATACTAACGTACTTATTCGGTGATCTAGGGCATCCTGGTGTTGGTTATGGTTATAACGGTACAGGGTTAGTTAGAGACCAGGATCTTAAGTCTGTTAAGGATATTATTATTGAAGTATCATCTAATATTGTTCAAAAGTTTCATATCAATAATCAACCGGTATATGGTAACACACATTACCTTAAAAGAGATAATCATATGAAAGATACCTATACAGGATCTGAAACCATCACACTATCACCACAAGATATAGAGCGAGACATTGGGCTCATTAATACTTTAATTAAAGGCAAGTTTCATCATGAGGCTACCCTTCATGTTATACCACCGTTAAATCTTAAGTTAAATAATACTGATTATATTGAATCAAGAGTAATTAATACTAGAGCATTAGAAGAGGCTTGCATACAACATAAAGTAAACTTTTGTAATATAGGTAAACATCTTGAAGACGCTTGTAAAACTCCTACATTAGAGAGGTTTCTACCAACAGGCGCACATTACGATAAAGCTCTCTTTGAAGAGTATGTTAAACCTTATTTAGAAGAGCAGATTAGACCCCTTTGAGTGCTGGATTCTCTGACTGTGCAAGGTAACCACGCATAGTTTCATTAAGAGCTGCAAGATCGGTAGCTACTTTAGATACACGTCGTTGCTCACCTTTCATCTTATCAAACAAAGTGTCTGGCTCTGCATTACCAATGGCGTATGCTATTGAATTAGGATCATTGCTATCGTTAAGTTTCTTAAGGAAATCATCACCGCTGGTAATCCAACCATTGAGAGTTTGGACCATGGCAGCGTTAGCTTCTCCCATTGCTTCTGCAGCTTTAACAGCAGGATCAACTTCAGCAATCTCTGTATCTGCTTCCATGTCTATATCAAAATCTTCAGAAGAAGTATCACCATCAAGCTCTAGATCGAATGCTTCTTCATCCTTAATATCTTCATTAAGTACCTTAAAGAATGTCTTTTCAAATTTACTCATGTCAATATTTAGTCTCGGGCATAAATAATAATACATGAATGTTGCAAGTAATCCGTATTATGTAGGAGTAGCGAAGGATCCTATTAATCAACAAATGGATATTGATGGTCAAGGACGTATGTATAAAGATCAAGAACAATATCAAAAAGCTAATTCGATTTTGCCGCATGAATTAGAAGGTATCATAGAAACCCTTGGAAATACCTTTGTATCACTTGCAGACTTACAACGTATGCTTGAAAACGTTAAGCAAAATGAAACTGTTAATAGTAAACAAGTAAGTCAGCTACAAGATAAGATTGATAGAATTAATAATCTTATCCTTGAGCTACCAGATGAGCTTAATAAAATAGCTCTATAATAGTTGACTATCCTATAAGATAGGTTATACTCGTTAGTATATGGTTAGATCTCTATTTATTACTGCAGTTGTCTCTGCTTTGTTTGCTTATGGTTTAGGTTCTTGGTTGAATTTTTGGCAGGGATTTGCTCTTGCAACAGCTGTTCAATTTGTTGTGTTTTGGTATATTAATAACTTTAACGTAATCAATAAGGAAGCCTTATATGCAGAGTTTGAAGGTGAAATGGATGCTGTACTATCTTTGAGCAGGGTTTCAACCACATGTGTATGCGATGATTATACTTTTGATGTAGATGTATTTGCAAATACGGAGAATGTCTTTAGATGTCCTAAGTGTAATAATAATATAGAACTAGGAATGATGAAGACACCAGTTCTACAAACTAACCCAGAAGAGGTACCAGGGCAATAAATACTTATATGTGTAAAATTATAACTGCATTTATTGCATTGTTTCTGATAAGCTGTGATGGAACATACACAGCTTATTCATATGATTCAACTCCGACAACTACTGTAAGGAACATACCTACACAAGCATACTTTGCACGTGCACGGCTTTATAATACTAGGCAGTATTATGTTCCTTACTATGCTTCACGGCATTACCCACCATATATCTCCAATTCACGTAGATCATATTACCCTCATACTACCCATAGGTGTGTATCACCATCAGTACGAGTTCGAACTAGCAAATATAAGAGCAACACTAGACCATAGGGAACTCCGATATAATTAAAGAGTAATGAATAAGAACATAACTCTTAATAAGAGAGACGGTACTACAGAAGAAATGACTCAAGAAACTTTTTCTCGGTGGGCATGCCTTGTTGAAGGTATTCAAGCAGTAGATCAAAAGCTAGTTGAATCTAATATATCAGATAAAGATATCAAGTGGGTGAAGCCGTTGGCTTTCGAGAAGTATATTCAAGAGAGGTTCCATTCTATGTTACGAGATGTGGAGGTTGAGCATGAGCTAGGTAATATCTAAGGTTGATTTAATACAAACTAAAAATAAATACTTTAAGAAAAGATTTTATTCCGAAGTAGCTCAGCGGTAGAGCGGGTGACTGTTAATCACTAGGTCGTAGGTTCGAATCCTACCTTCGGAGCCACTTTAACAGTTGCATAAGCAACAAAATACTATACAATAACTACGATATGCTAAAAACTATTATATTAACAACGTTGGCTGCAGTTGGCTTTGCCTCTGCAGATATTACAGTACCTCCAATCGAAGTATCCTCTACTTATAGGGATACAGATATTTGGCGCGGTGCGAAGTTTGGTGAAAGTGATAAAGTAACTGGTCTTAGTACTGGTTATGATTTTGACTTTGCACGATTGGAAGCTTCATTCTCTTACGCTGATAACTCTCAGCTTAATAACACTAATCTATCTGTTGGATTTACTCGCGACTTCTCATTTGAAGGAGTTGGAGAGTTTACAGCAGGTGTAGTTTATAAGCATTATTCTGGAGGAACAGATATTGCTGGTGATGTAACTAGTGAAATTGGAGTTTCAATTGCTAAGGAGTTTTCCTTTGCTGATGTGTCAGGTACTCAGTACTTTGCTACAGAAGGTGATGGATTGGGGTACTTTGAACTTACTGCTAAACGCTCAATTAATCCATTCCCGTTTGTACAAGATAACGAAGTGTTTATTGATCTAACTGCTACAGTTGGTTATAGCTTTGATGAGTCAGAGTTCACACACTCACAGCTAACCTTTAGTAAAGATTACGATCTTGACTACTTTGGTGGTATTACTCTTACACCATTTGCTTCTATTGTAAATGTAGCATCTGATACTGCTGGTACCATCTATGCTGGTTCAGATGATGAGACCTTTACAGGAATCTCCTTTTCAAAGAGTTTCTAAAGCTACATAACAAATAATACAAGTAAAAAAGCCTAACCGACCGGTTAGGCTTTTTTTATGTTACAGTATAATCTTTAAAGTTACCAATAAGCGTGGTATCTGTAGGTGTGAGTCCTGTTGGATATAAACCACCATTGCTTTCTGCATCAAGTATTAAGCGATCAACTGCATTACGGTTACGAGCTTGTCCAAAGAATGCTCCTGTCGATTGCGTTCTAATTAATCCAATAAATACCAATTCATCATTAAGTAAAAAGAATACCGGGCTACCTGAATCACCTGGTATTACCTGCTCCCACCATGGTTTATACGGTGCTGGTGTACTAAGTCCCCACATGGAAAATTCAGCATTCTCATCAGTATGATAGAAATTAGGATCACTATCAGTAAAGCTTTCATAGTCAATTCTTGACAGTGTACTAGTTAATGATTTTTCTTCTTGATTGGTACGTATGACAGGACAATCACCTACATCAAATATTACTGAAGTAGGTGATGCTGGGCTAAGTAAATTTGGATTAAAAAACTTATAACTATCAGCTGGTAACATCTTAACTGGTTCAATAGCTGCAGGTAATGGTGAATCTAAAACAGCAACACCAAAATCACCTTCAGCATCACTAGAACCTGGAAATAGTGCATTACTTTCAATCTCCCTTACATATTGGTTATTATTTCGATCAACAAAGACTACCTCATCACCATTCATATAAGAAGCATGCTTTGTATATAAAATATGTTGCGGTGTAATTGCAACCCCACCAATTTGTTTACCTGCACCATTATTTATCCTACTATTCCAAGCAACAATACCTGTAACACCGGGTAGGCTATGCAACATATTATTACTATTACGTGTTAGATCTGCTTGTGAAGTGTAGTCACTAAACATAGGCTTATCAGCAAGAGGATCGTAAGGACCGAGTAAAGCATTAATATTGCTGATAATAATAGTCCTCATATCATCTGTACCAGGTGTTGGTGTCTGTGTTGGGGTTGGGGTTGCAGTCACCGGAGGTGGAGAATATACCGGTGGTTCTGGTATAGGTGTTTCAGTTACAGGTTCTTGTGTAGGAACTGGTGGTACTGGTGTTGGTGTTGGAGGGTCACCAGGTGACGGTGGAAGAGGTGTTTGTGTTGGTGGTGGAGTAGCTGTTGGAGGTTCGTATGGTGGCGAAATTATGATTGGGTCATCAGGGTCTGGTGATGGGACAACAGGTGTTACTATAGGTGTTACCTCTGGTGGAGAATAAAACGGTGGACCGTCAATGACGGTCGGGGTCTCCCATGTTGGTGTAGGTGTCTCTACAGGCGGTGGTAGTGTAGGTGTAGGTGTTATTTGCGTAGGTGTAGGTAACTCTGGAGTAGGTGTGGGTAACTTACTATTAGACATCGATACTGAAGGGGTAACAAACGGAGCACCTGATTCAGAAGGAGATGGGGTAGTACTTGGTGTAGGACTTGGTGTAGGGCTACAGACAACTGGGCAGTTAAGAGTGTAAGTCCAGGTTGGTTTATCATTAACAGGGCTTTGAATAGTTATAAATGCCTCATCGTCATTGAAACGTGGTGCAGAGTGAGTAATACTACCAGAGAGAGTTGAGTTAACAACAGGGTAGCCATCATCTGCAAGAGTAGTACCGCTTATATCAGTCTTTTCTTTATCAATAGCATTTGTAAACACATGTCTTTGTGAACCATTAAAGTCAAACTTGCTATGACCAATGAAACCGGTATCGATTACATCTACATCCTTATAGTTAACTATGAATCTATCTGGACCATCCTCTGTTCTATAGTTAAGAGTAATGCACCTTGTAAATAAGTTAGAAGGAGTCATAGAAGGTGAAGCTGTAACACTCGGTGTAGGTGATCCACTTGGGGAGTTACTCGGTGTAGTACTAACTGACCTCGATACACTTGGTGTAACACTCTTTGAGGGGGAATTTGATGTCGATGGACTCGGTGTATCACTTGGAGTAACACTTATTGAAGGTGTATTACTAGGTGTATTAGTAGGAGTGTTGGAAGGTGTTGGTGTTGGGGTTGCAGTCGATGTAGTCGAAGGTGTTGGGGTATTAGAAAATGATGTAGTCGGTGTTGGAGTGTTTGAGTTACTTGCTACCGGAGTTGCTGATCTTGTAGTACTTGGTGTTACTGAAGGTACGAAGCTTGCTGAAGGTGTATTGCTTGGTGTTGGAGTTGGTGTTGGGTAAGAAATTGCACTACCTGCAAGAGTCAACTTAAGAACTTTATCAGCACTAGCTGGTGAGTAATAAATGCTATCACCAACAGCTGTACCAAATGTATACCAATTAATAAAATCTCCGTAGCCATCTTTTCGTGTAGAGCCTGATGCAGATAGAGTACTGATAATATTAGCATATCCGATTGAATCATCAGCAGGATCAATCCATATAATATATGGAATCCCCCATGGTACACTATACACCTTACCATCACTACCCAGAACTGAACTGAAGGAAGCAGCTTTAGGGGTAAGATAATTTGCAATATCACCTTGTGTCATATCATCGATAATTACCTGTGGATACGGAATTTCAGTTGCCGAATCATCACTGGTATCAATCTTAAGAATAGAGCGGGCTAGAGCTCCATGTGAATAAATACATCCGTTACTAGCAAGTACACCACTTCTATATTTGTTAAACCAAGTAGCTTTATATAGCATTGGATTGATATTGAAGGGATCACTACTAGTAGGTGCATTACCTGTAAGTTCATCGTCGCCCCATGATGTACTATTATCTGATGTATCAAGGATGTTAATACGAGAAGCACCGAAAGGAATACCGTAGATCTTACCATTACCACCAGCAACAGCACCGAAGTTTGAATCATACTTAATACCACTTACCTCTGTTTCCCAATTTGGACGAGTGGTGTAAATTGCATCTGTTCTTGGAGGATCTGCCCATGGAATAACTGGTAGTAACTGTGTATCAGTTATTGTATCGAAGTGTCTCCAGTGTCGACCATTAGAATAACTTGGAATGTATACAGTTGTACCCGTTGCACCACTAAGTGCTGGACCACGTGCCTGCATATCACCACTACCAACATTAGGAAACTCACTGAGAACTGGAGGTGATTGTGTTGTATCGATGATTAGTGGTGATGTAACACCATGTGCACCAGTATAAATTTTACCATTTGGAGCAAGTACACTACCAACATACTTATTTGATGAACGATCAAATTGTGTAACAGTGAACTGTACTTGTGAATCATTACTTGTATTATGCTGTACAATTTCCGAAGCAGCATATGGAATCATGTATAGGTTATTATCTGAACCTTGTGATACACCTCTAAACTGAATTGCCGTGCCATTTGATACTTCATCACCTACATACGAAAGTGTAAAGGCACTAACAGATGAATAGGGAGTCGGTGTGGAGGTCGGTGTAGGGGTTGGTGTGTTTGAGCTCATTTTTTATACAATGTTTGGAAAGACAACCTTACGTAATGCTTCATGTTGTCGTGTTAGACCACACAGATAACTATCTTCATTACCACAAGATAGGGTGTAGTAGGGGCAACCAACTAATGTTACCCAGTCAGAGGTTGATAGTGGTGCATATACACTAACAGTAAGTCTAGACTTATCTGTAGCTTTATAGAAACTACTAAGACTTGCAGAGAGAGAATCACGTACAAAAGGATAACCATCTGGTGCTGGTGCTTCAATACTCCCTGGTATTTGATTCATTACATTTGAATTATCATAAGCAGTTCTAAAAGTCTGTCGTGATGTTCCACCATAATTAAAGATTCTACTACCAACAAATCCTGTATCTATCTTTGTCTCACTATCATACTCATAGATAAACCGGTAAGGATTACTTCCGGAAGCCCATTGTACTTGTACATCACCGATAAATGCTGAGATACTATAAAGGAATGTATTAGGGTAATGACCTTTGCTAATAATAGTACCACTATCACTAAAACCACCAGTAGCACTCAATCCACAATAAACATCTGGGCAACCTATGGCAGGCTCTATACCTAAAAATGGTAAGCGTTGTGGGGCTTCAGCCAGCGGTGGTGATTGCGGTGTATCTCCAAGTGAGTTGTAGACTGGTTCAAATGGAACCATTGGTGTTGAACTTATAGAAGATGTTGTTGTAGCAGCAGTATTACCTTCAACATGGAAATTAGTAATAATAACATTACCGTTGGTATTATTAGATGTTAAGGGTTTAATAATAGTAACCCCTGGTCTAAATGTTCCACCTTCGAAGTATTTAACCTTAGGAATATCAACGTTTAATATATTAGTATAGAAAGTATCTGCTTCTGCTTTGTAATCAACACGTAATTTACGACCATAGTTACCAAGCCCTGCTCTTAAAGTCTTTGGTCCATTACTCTTAATGTCAAATGCACTAATAGCTGCAGTAGTTATAAAGTCATACCTTTCACCTGATAATCCTGTACCTCTAACAGTAATGCTATTTGCTGAAAGACCAGAGCTAAGACCATCTCTTAAAGAAGAGTCACTGTATTCTGTATTAGCAGCAAAGACACCAAGTGAATCAATACCAATACCAAGAACACCTCCCTGCATACCTTGAGCTGAGATAGGTGCATACTCTGTACCTCCACTATACCCAAGATCTAATCCTACACCACCACCGGACAGACTATAGCTTGAATCTTGCAAGAACATACAGAAGCCAAACTCATCTGTAGCATCATAATTAGTTAGCTGATAGGTGAAAGACCATGTAATGTCATACTCTGGAGATAGTCCATCCTCGAATACAGCCACAGAAGTAGCAGAAAGCGGGAGGTCACTTGGATATACCATACACTTATTTAATCTTGTGTATGTTGTTTACAAGCAGATAAAGTTAATATTACATTCCCCACTCAAACTTAACAAGACCGTCTGCTGTGTTAACTGAATCACCATTGTGACCACCAGCACCAGCACCAGCTACATTATCTGATCCCCAGAAAGAAGCAGTACCACCAACATCCTCACCATTTTGATTAGTATCCCAACCTCCACGACCACCTTTAATAATGTGACCACCTAAAACGTATGCTGACTCACCTCCAGCAAGACCTGTACCATTTGTTGAGAGATTACCGGTATTTGTAATACCAACATCAGGAACAACCCCTGTCAGTTGGAATATAGCACCAACTGATCTTGCTAGCTCAACTGCGGGACTACCAATACTAATGAATGACGGGTTACCATCTGTATTGTTGGTAACCCTTCCGGCGCCAATTTCATAGAGAATGTCTGTACCAATTGGAGCTGAAAGTATACCTGTAACGGTAGCAGCTGCACCACCAGTACGTAGTTTACCTTTAGCACCTGAGCCTGTAAGCCAGAACTTTGTATAAGTTGTTTTTGTTGTAAATGAGCCGTTTGACTTGGCCACTTCATCTACAAACACCCCCGGTATTGGTAACCCTACTGATACATTACTATCAAACAATGAGACAGCTGTATCAGTAAAATCTACCCCTGCCTTTTGAGCAGTTAAACCTCCTCCGAATGTAACGTTAGCTGTAGTAATATTATCAGCAAGTGATTTAATAACATACACTACACCTTTTGTTGTATAAGTAGCAGAACCAGTACTAGTAAGAGTACTATTAGTAAATTGTATTGGTTCATCTGTACCAACGTGAACTGCATTTGTGTAGTCTGGTACTCTAAAGTTAACTGCTCCTCCACCATATTGTGAACCAATAGCAGCAGAAAGATCTGGATAATCTGCACCTGCAACTAACTGCCCATCACATTTAAGCCATCCAACAGGTATTGTAGCACCACTTGCAGCTGCAACTACTGTACCAATAGGAATAGCTGCAGAAGAGTTAAAGTATAGAGAAGCTGTATTTAATGGTACTGCCCATCTAAGTCTACCGTTGTTATCTGTTCTTAGAAAAGTATTATTGGAGAGACCACCTACTGGGAAATCATAATCAACAGCATTAATTTTAAGCTTCTCTGGAAGTGAGAGGTATGTAGCAGATTCTGCATTAATAATATCTGTCTTAATTTGACCTGCACTTAATGAAATTCTACCACCTACAAGTTCGAGAGAATTGCCAAGAGCATCAGCATGAAAGTTTCCAGCAGATAAAGTACCCACAGCAATTGTACCTGCACTATCATCAATTGTTATTGTACCGTCTGCAGCTTCTAGAATGCGAGCAGCTGAAAGCCAACCAGCAGCAGTGCTATTCTTAATAAATAATGTGTTATTTGTTGTATTAAAGACATAATCACCATTTTCTATCTCAGTAGTAAGGGTTGTATGATCTGTAACAGCCCCTTTATATAAATTCCCTACAACATGACCACCTTGTGTTTGACTATCACCTACGTATAACCTATGCCAATCTGTAGTATAACCTAATTCACCTTCTGATAAGGTGACTAAAGCTCGATCATCATTTGTCCCTTGACGAACAATTAATTTAAGAAGGGTGTTTTCGAGTATTTCGATTTTCTTTGCCATGATTTTTAGAATTTGAAGATTGGGATTGCGAAGTTACCGTTATCACCAGAAGCTATCTGAATGAAACCAGCAGATGAAAGAGCAATCGCTACGGAAGCTGATCGATTACTATTAGCTGATAAAGCATTAATAACTGTCTCACCTGAAACACCTGGATTTGCTTCATTAAGTGAACCAAAGAAGATTTGACCATCACCTGATGGATCTGTTCCTGACAGGTTCTGCTCAATTGTCGATGTAGAAGATATTACTCGACCAAATTGATCAATTGTCGATATGTTGAATGGCTGAGCTGTATTTGCTCCAATAGCAGCTTGGTTAAGAACATTACCCGAAACATCTAGTGTTACACCAATACTAGATGTACAAAGAGCATCTGCTTGAACTGATTGTGCTGGTGCTGTATTAAGTTCTAACTGACCTGAAGGGAAACTGAAGGTTGATGTAGCATCAATTTCAATATCTGAACCACTACCACCACACAACCCATTACCTAATACACTTGATGTTACTGTTCCACCAATAACTGAAAGTGCTCCAGTTATTGAATCAACTATAATGGTTGATTGATCCACGTTTGCTGAAAGACCATCTGGTGTATAAAGCAACCCACCTTTATCTTTAGCAACATCACCACTTAAAGAAGCAATACTAACTGAACCTGGTTTAATTGATAACTCGTTACTTGGATTGTATTGAAGATTTAAATTATCTGGTCTTGATCCAATAAATGCCCAGCTAGAAAGTGTTGCAAAATCAGTTCCAGAAAGTTGGTATAGCAGGTTATCCTCATATACTAAATCACCCTGAACTGCTGTATTTAAGTTAGTACGGGTATTAATGCTTAATGGCGCGTGAGTAATGTTACCTACTGGTGCACCACCAAGAGTAGCTCCATCACCAATAAAAGTGCGCTTTGTATCGGTAGTATAACCGAGCTCACCTTGCTCTAGAGCAACTTGCTTACGTTGAGAGTCTGTACCCCTCCTTATCTTGAGTTTTACTATTTCAATATCTGGCATTGTTTTAAAATGTTAAGCTGTTCGTTTCCACACATACAAACCAAATGCAGGTGGTAAATTATTATATGATTGACCACCGCCTGTAGAAAATGTTTTGGTGCTAATCGTCCCACTTCTGCTATCGATATCTGATTTTCTCCCTGATGACACAGTAGAGGCAAGTAATGGATCGACTAACATATCTACTCTCTCAACACGGTTGTTTTGTTCGTGGGAGTGACTAGGCAGTTCATCTTCTTTTAATGTATGATTATATTCACCTACTGTTGTGTCGTCGCCAGCTGCTACTGTTTGCGTGGCAGCATTTTTATCCGTTCCTTCCCCTACACCAGCAATAAATCTACCTTCCGCTACTTGTTCCCATGTTGTACCAGCAAATCGTTGCGTAGGATTAACATCATCAGCTGAAAACATAACTGAACCTACTGGAAAAAGTGCTTTTGCAGCAGCTGTTGCAAAATCAGCTCCTAATGTACCGCTAATATCAATTTCATCTCTACCGAGTCGTAAACCTGACCTATTACCGAACCCATCATAGATATACTCACTTCCTGTTGCTGGTAGTGGTGCACCTTTAGCGTGAAGTACACCTACGTAGGTGTTACTTATATTTGTATTGGTAAGAGACTTACTAGCCATACATATATTTATATAGGCAGCGTCAAATAGCTAATTAAATTTGTATAAAGCCACTCTTATTGTATACATTTTGCACATTACTCTCAACATTTACTTTAACAATATTCATAATATCCACCTGCAGGTTGTATATTAGCTCAAAACAACGATTTATTGTACCAACTATATTTTCTTCGTTAGTATGAAGGTATAGATTCTCAATCTCCTGTGTTAATAGTAGTCTAAAGTCTACATCATAGTTATAATTACCCAGTTCAAGAATATCATTAACGTACTCACCGGTAAATCTACCAACTATGTTATTCTTTAAAGTGAGAGTATCGTTAATTACTTTAAATAACTCCGTATTAATAACAGATGCTTGAATAAAGGCATCATCATTTAGTGAGAATCCTGTACTACCGTAGTTATTGTAGTTCTCATCCTTAATAACACGCTGATATGCATCCCCGGTAGGCTCATTAAAGAAATATAACCTACCAGATGTTAACATAATAGCACGGTCGTACGAGCTAATACCTGGGAATAATGAAAATGAAGTGATACTGTCTTCTAATAAACCATCAACTGCTTTAACACCAGGAACGGCATTTGTTTCTACTCCAAGATTCCATATAAAATTAGCATTATTGAAGTTAATAGCACTAAAATTCCATCTATTGTTAATTGTAACAGCAACGTTGTCTATAACTTCTTCTTCTACAGCATTATTAAGTAAAAATAAACGCTCTGACCTAAACTTACCTATAACTTTTGTCGGTCTAGTCTTTAACTTTTTATATACAGTCTTATCTGTACCAAAATACCAATAGTTACTATCAGTACCAGAGAAAGTAAGAGAGTTAACTACCTCATTTAATGCAATTCTATCATCTAAAATGAACTCTTCTTTAAACCTATAACTATCATCACTATATCTATATAGATATAATACACGGTTAGTAATACCAGCTGTAGTAATATCTCTATATGTTATAACATATAGAGAATTAAAGTCAGGATCAAAAGCCATGGCACCCATAGTTTCAACATTAAGGTTGATTGAGGTAATTCTTGTAATAAAGTTGAATTCACTATCGTATAATTTGATAACTTTGTTACCAGAATCAAATACTGCTACCTCTGACTTGTTTGCTGCTAATAGTGTAGGCTTTTTAAATTTAGTCTGTCTAGTTGACCCTCCAAAACCTCCAACTAATTCAAGAAAGTTCCTAGTGTTACGTAGTGAACTATCATTGTTATTATATCCTGCAATATCGTACCTAATAACAACGTTCCTAACTTTATCTGACACGTATAATGAATCAGATGTCGATGCTATACCTCCTATCTCTCCAAATGCAAGATCATTACCATCCATCTCATAGCCTGTAGTATCTTCTATAACTATAAGATCAGTATCTGAACCGGTAAGACTAAGTAAATTAGTTTTTGTAGCAGCAAAAAGTGAAAAATGAGTTAAATACTCGAGATTAGTTTGGGCAGTAGCAGCAATAACATTACCGAATGCACTTAAATAGTGATTATTTGCAAACTTCTCATTAGCTTTGAACTCAGGGGTAGCTACATCACTAACATTAACTGTAAATTCAGTTGATGTGGGTGTATCAACAGTTGCATATCGAATACTATCAGTGAAAGGAAGCTTATTAGAAGCTATAAAAAGCTTTGAATATACATATGTATTGTTATCACGTATGTTATCCAATTTATACTTGAATAAAGAGTAATCTAAGTTATCATTAAGACTAAAGATACACTCATCCGTAGTGTTTGGAAGTGATAGATCTACATCTGCAACAACTCTATCTTGAAAGTACTCAGTATAGAAGAGATCTGTTGAATAAGTACCTTTTGGTATAAGTGTCTTACCAGTGGACACTTCTTTTGCAACACCATCTACAAGCTCAACAAAGCCTTTAAAGTCAGAACCAGTTAAAGTAAACTGATCACCTGTAGTATATACCTTTTTATATGAGTTGAAATTAGGAATCGCCATAGTTTATAAATTTTACGTCGTTAATAGTAACACCTACAGGTGTAAATTGATTAGCTTCTGCAAGAATACTTGTTTTTATCTGTTCTCTTACTGAAGTATCTGTAATAGATAAATTACGAACAACAATATCGATAAGATTAGATGAATTTGTTCTATTGAACTTAAAGAACTGCTGAATTTCAGTCTTTGAAGTGCGTTGTCCTCCAGGGAGTGATAGAATTAGATCATCAACCTTTTTATTTAATAGGTAAAGTGCATACACCTCTTGTGTAGTTATTGCCCTATCATATATAAACGGGTTACGTATAGTAAGATCCTTACTATAATAATATTCTGGCTGTTTTAGGTATGTTGCAAGATCTAGATTACTTTGAAATCCAGTTGTACCTACAAAGAACTCATCTTGGAATATGTCTTGAATTTGAAACTTACCTGGTTGTATGGTTTGATTATCATACAAGTCACCATTAATATATAGACTAACGTTACCTTGAAGTGTATCTAATCTATAAGTGAAATTATAGAACCCAGGCTTAAAAGCACTTGGTGAAAATGAAATTGTCCTGTTAGTTATGTCTTCTGAGTTAAGATAATTCTTAAGAGTAAGCTTAAAGTCAATTGAATTATTATCATAAATGCGGTTCAATGCATTATAATTAGTAAGCTTAATATCTTTAGTATTAATATCCTGTCTAACAGTACCTAAAGGAGCTGCTGTAAGTGTAGGAAATGTTCCCTTTGCCAGATATAAATGAGCATCGCTACCTCTTGCTAGTAATACAGGATATTTGTATTGTACACCACTAATATATTCATTAACCCAATCTATTGATATGAACTCTCCTGCAGATAGTGAAAAGGTTGTTCCAGGGTCAGAGGCAGGTATCGGTATATTAATAGTACTAATACTACCAGTAGTAGTAAATACACCACTCGTATTAAATACAAAATATCTATTAGGTGTAATAATTGCAATAGTATCATCATTAATTGTAAAGTCAACTATTCTATCTTTCGAGGTAAGGAAAGTTTCTGGACCTATCTCAGTATTATGCTTAACAATAAAGTTACTAACCTGGTAGAACATGGTGTTGTTATTTTCCCATGCAGTGTTTGCACCCGGTAACTTGTAAATAGTGTTGTTCTGCTGAATAACATTATCATACAAACACAATTCATCTTTATATACATCAAACTCTGCAGCAGACACAGCACTAACTGTCATCGTATTAACATCCATACGCTTAACTTGCTGATCAGATTGCAAGAAGTCAATATAGTCATGATCCATTTGTGTAGCAAGTGTATCAATAACATCAGAACCACAATCTAGCTTAATAATATTACCTTGTGTGTTAACTTTATAGTATAAGTTACCAGCTGTAGCAACAATATAATCATCTAATGCACTTCTCTTCCAAACTTGCTTAATGTTTGTCTTAAAGTCTACTTTATTAAGTTGTACAAAATCAGTGTTGTAGATATACATTGTAGGACCACTAACAACATGTATAAATGGTGTTACTGTTTGATCTTGGAATATACCAAATCCTTCATTAGTGTTATTACCTAGTAATTCAAAACCATACTTATTATTTGTATCAAGATACATGTCAAAGCTAAGAGTAAATGACTTAGCTTGATCAATATCCTTATGAACTTCGAAGCGTGTAAACTCCTTACCTGTAAAGGTATACTCTGTACCATTAAACTCTCTACAAATATTCTCTATCTCACCTCTAACAGTTTTAGATGTGAATATACTATCAAAATCAGAAATTAATGGTGACGAAGAATTAATAATTTCTTTAATATCTGCAGGTCCTATTCTTTGATACTTAATATCAATGTTAGGTTCAATAGCTGCATCACTTTTCTTATCAAAGAATTTCTCCCTATTCAAAACTGCATTACTAACTACTAGATCTAGACTATCAACACTATCTAAGAAAGAGGCCATATACCTTGCATCACTTGAAAGGGCCTGTAATTTTGTAATCTTATCAGGATAGTAATAACGATCGACCCATATACCTGGCTCACCTAAGATTCCTCCTGATAACCAGGTACATAAATATCTACCATTATCGTATTGCGTAGTATTACTACGTTTAATAAAAATTTTATCGGCTAAAGTAGGAGTAGGCCCAGAGAAAGCACCATTGCTAGCGAAAGTGGTATCGTTAATATTGAGCTTATCATAGGGGTAAATTGAAGAGGTAGCAGTAAAATAAGTATCACTACCATTTTCAACATAAACATCTTTATCATAAAAATTATATAGTAATGTTAGCTTACCTGAACCAGCTTCTTGATCATTACCAGAGTTTAAACCGTAATAATCTCTAACATCATTACCCGGTAATCCATAATTTGCATTAATCATGTTACTACCACGTTTAATATGGTTAAACTCTGATCTACTTGAGTCTAGTGTAAAATAATTAATAGGCATCTTATTACTTGATATACTATTAGTATTAGTAACAAGCATATATTGACCAGTATCATCAAAAGAACCACGTTCAGTGTTTAATATAAGATTAGATGAGTTTTTTACATTATATGCTGCAAAGCTGTTATTAAGGAATTGCTTATTTTGATCAAGTGTGTAATCAATATTAATAAGATTATTTACATTCCTATTTACTTTACCAACTTGCATTGGAACAAGTTTTAAAGCACCACCTATATTTGAAATTACTTGAAGTTTGTCATCAATAAATTTAAAAAGCTGTAAGTATCCATCATCATCTAGCAAATATCTGAATACATCAAGCCTCTCTTTTGTTATATCTTTGTAATTGTCTGTATTCTTATAGAATATAAACTTATCGTCATTATAGTTAAGATAGTAATCAAATACCCCATCATTATGCTTAATACGTATTAAGTTATTGTTAAGAGCTTCTAATTCAAAAAAGTAGTTGTTTTGAAAATTACCTACATCTTCAAGTGTTCTCAGACCAATAGGCTTCTGTGCATCATCTGCCGTTACATTGTCATTAAAAATGTAGAAGTAATTGTCTGGAGCTTCAGTAAGGGTTGGAAATTTAAGTCTTGTAACAAGAGATATACTTTGATCTTTATTAAGACTTGAAAGAGTGAAGTAATCTGAAAGAAGCCCTTTATCAGACATTATAAAGGAAGAATAGTTGTTTATTCTTGAGTCCTTTGCACCAATAAATGCATCAATATTATTAACACTAAATCCTTGCTCAAGCTTTGAAACATACTGCTTAAGATCAACATACTTATCATTGTATTCCCCAGTGGGGAATGATATTGCACTAGTAGACTTGGTGTATGAGGAACTCATCATACATATTTAATAGCCTAACTTGAGAATCAAACTACTCTTTTTCAAGAAACGTAGTGTAAGTTCGGTTATTGTACTTACTTTGTAAGTTAGCTACTGTATTACTTGTTGACAGTCCAACCATTTGTGTATTCATAATACCCAATTTTTGAATATCATCATAGTAGGATTCTCTTATTAATTTAATCGGTTGTGTGATATTTGCATAAAATCCGTTATTAAAATATATTAGAAACTGCGCACCTACTTCAGTAAAATAACTTGAAGCAGTGGGTACGTATGTATGTTTGTATTGATTTAAGATTGTCCCTCCAACCTTACCATATAACACCTCATCAAATATTGACTTCTTTTTGTAGTTAAATACAATATCTTTTTGAGCAAATTGAATATCAGTACCATCACCCCATTGAATATCCATTGTGAGGGCTTTATTTACAGATTCATCAATACCAGTAAGTACAAAGTTAATACTTGGTGCACCTTTGAAATCTATTGCGTCTAGAGTATTAGTTGTATTTGCTGTTATTGTGCCTAAATTAATAAATATAGTGTTCATTATACTGTAAGTTCAAAGGTTGCTTGATTTCTTGTGAAACTACCGTTAGCAGCAGATATACTACCAAACATGGTGCTTAGTCCGAATGTTGTTGTTCTTGTAATTCCACCATCTTCATATTTATAGACATTAATAAGTGTTAATATATTATCAACCATCTTAAACGAAGCATCAATCATATGGGTCATATCATTCATATCATTAATAATGTATGTTAATTTAAATATATCATTTCTCTTATTATAGGTGATATTAGGGGTATGAACTTCTTGAGGTGTGTAGTTTCTTGTAGTGTTAAGTGTACTGTTAATTGCAAAATCACTTACACTTGATGAAAGTGGTGGTACTGCAGGGAATACTAGCTTTGTAGTATTATCACTAATACTATATTCATATACTTCAGGGTATACAGTTAAATAGTTCCTTGCGATTTCTTCACACTCAGCCCCGGTTGTTTGAAATCTTGCAAAATAGACTTTACCAGTTTCTTCTACGTAGAATCGATTAGAAAATGCCTCAACTCTATCTGCACTATTGATACTGTATAATGTATTTGATGTTGCAGGTTTAATAAATTTATCTTTCGTATACTCAATCTTATCAATAACGAGATTACTATTTGTTTGCAAAAAGATAGTATTTTGAATTAGATCAAAGTCAATAAGTGATTGATTTAAATCAGCTTGTACTGTAGCAGAGTATTTACCTACAACATTTCCAAGAGCTGCTGAAAGTGGTAAGGAATAAGAATATGCACCATTTTTAACATACAACTTACCAGCAAGTGAATCTCTTTCGTCATTTGTAATACGAACTAAACTAGAAGAGAGATCTGATAAAACAGTTGCACTATGAGGATCTGCAGTATCAATGAATGTTAAGTTATCTGTATAATTAAAGTCATTCTTTAAATAAATATCATCTGAATAATAACCCCCATCATAACTAATATATGGTGCACCAGCAGAAAGCAATCCTCTTACATCAAAGAAGAAGTTGTAATCTATATTGCTAGTCATTATATCGAGCTCAGCTTCTGTTTGAATATCTGAAAGTGGTGATTGGTTAGTTTCTAAAATAGTATCTAATGGAAATGTACACTCGGCTAATACTGTATAATGATAACAAAGAGGAGCAGGAAATCCCGGACCTAGACCGGTTAGCGGGTTAGGTAGAATATCACCATCTAAGTAAGTAAATGCTCCACCATCTCTCCAAAATGGTTGAAGGTTGCGTGTATCAGCTAGTAAGTCTTGATAAGGGTAAAACTCACGCATATACAGTGTTAATTCATCTGATGGTCTGGCTGTCATACCATTAGTAACTGACGTGAGACCTGATTTGAATGTATTACCATTAACTCCGGTAAGAGAGTAGTTAAAACCGTAACCTGCAAATGGATCCCAATAATTATAACCATTAAGAAGCAAACTTTTAACTATATTCGAGCCCTCTATGTTAATAGGTTTCAAAGGCTCATATTTGAATAATGCATACTCATTACCAAAAATATCTGTTTGATATTTGTTGATTACTCCTTGATTGTATAAGTCAGTAAAGTTAATCTTATAACTGATATCATTTTGATCTTTAAGTTGTGAATTGTTACGCTCTTTTGTAGTATAAGATTCAAATGTAGTAGTCTTATTAGTAATATTCGGATCACCAGCAGCTAATCCACTAGAGACGTTCTTAACATTTTGACTATAATCAAATTTGTAATATACAGGATATCTACTTACCGGATTAATTGATACATTTCCAAACTTATCTGGATCCGGGAATATAACAAACTCGTTACCTAATACAGATGGATCTATACTATAACTGTAATTCTCTGCCTGTAATTTAAATAGTCCAATATTATCGGGTGTGAAATTAAGACCAAGATCACGAAGCAACTTTACATCTCCAGATTCTATTTGAGCTGTATCTGCACTCTGCAAGTTCATTGCATTAGCCGCAGGGTTATTTGCTGCAATTAACAATCCAGATGTAGCAGGAACTGTAGTATTATCAATATAGTAGATATCAGTACCTAAAAACTTACTAATAAGAGCGCGCTTTAATGCGTAAAACGCACCCATGGGAATTCCACCCTTTTCATAAGCATTAAAGATTTCAACAAGCTCGTTATCTGGATTACAGATAGCATCAAACTCTTCAGGTGAGATTGCTGGTGGATTAACCTTAAATGATCTAATAGCACCTAAGAAATTCTCCTGACCAGTCACTGCTTCTATTGCAAGAGGGTCAAGGTAATACTTTGTATCAATACTGTTGATGTTATCTGGTATATCATCTTTTGGAAGGTCAAAATAATTACCGTATACATCAACGAACTCTTCAATCTCAATACCAAGACCATCTGTAATTCCTGTAATGTCGTAAGTCTGAGCATTTAATGAATCCTCTGCAGTAAATAAGAAGTTGTAAATATTATCGAAGATAGCTTTTTCTACCCCCGTGGTACTACCCTTTAACCTATTACGATCAATGACAAATTTACCTTCATCACGCTTATTTTTATAGAATAATGCTATATCCTTAAGCCTGTTAGCAAAAAATGGAATAGCTACATCAAGGTCAACTGGGTCATTAAAATTAATCTTTTCTAGGAATCTCTTTTCACTTTCTGTAGTATAACTAACAACTATCTCTTTAATGAACTGCTGGTAGTATTCTTTGAATGCTACCTTTTGCTCTACCTCTGACCCTTGTTGATGTGAATGCCATGTAGATAGATATGAACTGTAAAAATTGCTATACTCTTCGGGAGCATAGTCAGCCTGAGTATTATTAATGAAATCAAGGAACGAAAACGGAGTTACGTTATCCCTAAAATCACCGTTAGTTATCTCATCATTTGTGATAGAGTATAAAACAGATACTGTTGTGGCTGATTGATTAGACATTGATAATTATTATTCGTTGTTGAAGAGATCTAACCCCTCATACAGTGAGTTAGCAAAGATATTAGACATTATACCATTATCTTTACTCCAGTTAGTATAAGAAGTAAGAGTGTGTGAAAGTGTATTATTAGGATCGTTAAAGTTAATAATAGAATCTTCTATAGGACCTAGTGAGCTGTTTTGATAATAAAAAGAGTAAATGTCCATTATATCTCTACCACCTCCAGAGAGTAAATTCCATCCCCAGGTACTGTTATAATCACTAAGAGAGTAGAATTGACTTGAGGCTGAAAGAGAAACACCACTTAATGCATTGCCACATACATCAACAGTTGCAACATTTTGAAGTGGGTAAGTATCTGCTGATAGTAGAGAGCCAGTATCAGTTGAGTATATAAACCCATCAGTAGAGGACATTGTTGGTGAGTTTGTAGCACTGATAGGAAGTGAAGTATTTAAAGTTACGTACTTACCACTGTATAGTTCATTAGCAACTATATTTGAACCAGCAACCACTATACTACTATTAGTTAACCTCTCACCTAAATTGTAACCATAGAAAGCATTGTTCTTATAGCCATATGATTGGTAAGTTGTTTGATCTCTATTACGTGCACCAAATAGCTTTGACTTGCTAATTGACAGTAAGTTTACCAATCTACTAAGTTTTGGAGGTAAGGAGTATTTGTTGAGCTCAGGTAAGCTGAGCATTTGCAATAAACCATTAAGTTGGTCAATATTACAAGTATCAATATCTGTATTATTATCGAAGAAGTTCTGAATCTTCTCATAGGTGGCTTTACCTACTGAATCTTGAGAAGAACTAAGATCACCAAAGATAGAGCCAATAAAGTCTTTCATTAGCACTCTAGCATCAGAGAATAGTGGCTGTATTGCAATCTCCTTGAAAGACTCTTCAAAATCAATATCTTCATTCTGTTTTGCTATGTCAAAATAACTACTTGGGTTAATAGTAAAGGTATTACTTAGCCCCCTTACTTGATAAGAGCCATCAACTATTGTACGACCTGATAAAAATACATTATCAAGTGTAGTATTATTATTACTTACAAAGTATCCTTTGAAGAATCCTCCGGAGAGTAAGGATGAAAGAGATTGGAAGTATGGTGTTACTTCTATATCATATTCAGTAACACCATCAGTTAATATAACATCAAAATCATAACCACCAACAGCACTACTTAATAATGGCATATTACGTTGATTAAATCTAGCTTCATCTTTAACGTTAACAACAAATGCAATCTTTGTACCAGCAAATTTTTCTGAACCTAGGTCAAAAACTGTTGTAACATCTGAACCTTCACCATCAATCCCATTAGATGAAAAGGAAAGTTCCCTATAAGTATTATTACTATATATTTCTGCAGATAATCCGTAATTTGTAGTATTAGCGTACTCAAAGATATCTCCTTGCTTGTAGCCTAATATAAGATTGTAGCGATCAGCAAAATCACTCTTAAAGTAAACTTCACCATAACCAGATAGCCCTGCAAAGAATGCATCTGGATCTGTTACTGATGTATAAACTATCTCATTACCACTTAATTTGATATAAATATTAGTATCAATAGTTTGAACTGCATTTACCGGTAATGTTTCAATAGTACCATTTGAGGTTATGATTTGAACAAACGTAGAACTTGGATATAAGTGACCATATG
>Ga0307488_10001021_pt1 | contig 23389 bp, 26 predicted proteins | sample SB02metaG_FD_202248 | JGI IMG/M metagenome (GOLD analysis project Ga0307488, IMG submission 202248) | Sea-ice brine microbial communities from Beaufort Sea near Barrow, Alaska, United States - SB 0.2 | ecosystem: Environmental > Aquatic > Marine > Coastal | place: USA: Alaska | collected... | reverse complement strand
GAAGGCTCTTTACCTGCTGAAGGCTCCTTTACTCGCTGAGCTGACGCAGATAGGCGAATATTTTCTTGCTCGCAGTAGGCGCTTTTTTGAGTTCCAGCTCACGTGCTGCTTGGCGTTGTAGGTTGCGCAGCTGTTGCCGGTCGGCTGTCGGATACAACTCCATCAACTCTTCAATAACCGGATTGCCCTGACTAATCAATCGGTCGCGCAAGACTTCCAGTTGCATAAAATGCTGTCGGTAGGTCTGGGACTGATGATCCATTCGCTCTAATGTCTCTTCAATAAAGCTGATATCTGCGGTGCGCATGAGCTTGCCAATATATTGCAGCTGGCGGCGTTTGCCTTCGCGGTTTTTTAAGCGGCGCGCTTCGGCGATCGCGTCCTTTAAATTATCCGGTAGATTGAATTTGGCCAGTTGCCCTGAGGGCATTTCGACTAGCTGACTGCCCATATCCTGCAGTGCGTGGCTGTCGCGTTTGAGTTGCGACTTACTGACTAGATCGTCTTCGTTATTGTCGTTATCGCTATTATTTTTAATGTCAGAATCGGTCATTAGCTGTAAAACACCGTGGCAAGTCCAAGAAAGGAGACAAAACCGACTATATCGGTGACTGTCGTGAGAATTACGGAGCCCGCGAGGGCGGGATCAATTTTTAGCGATCGCAATATAACTGGCAACAAGGTTCCGGTGACGGCTGCCGCCATCAGATTTATTGCCATCGCAGCAGCGATTACGATCGAAATGGTCCAATCGCCAAACCATACAGATACTATGGCACCCATAACCACAGCCCAGAGCATGCCGTTCAGTGCTCCGACAGCAAATTCTCTCCCCAGTAGCCATTTGAGGTTGTCCCGCTCAATACGTCCCAGTGCCATACCGCGAATAACGACTGTCAGTGTCTGGCTGCCAGCCACGCCGCCCATGCTGGCTACAATCGGCATAAGAATCGCAAGAGCAACGACTTTTTCTAATGTTGCCTCAAACAGGCTGATTGCCGACGAGGCAAGTATTGCGGTGAGTAGATTGAGACCCAGCCACAGTGCTCGGCGTGGCGCGGTGCGACCAATGGAGGAGAAGGTATCCTCGGTGTGGCTGAGGCCGGCCATGGACAAAAAACTGTGATCAGCGTCTTCAACAATCACATCAACCACATCATCAATGGTGATTCGCCCAACCAGACGGTGTTGGTCGTCGACAACCGGTGCTGAGACAAGATCTTGGCGCTGAAATAATTGCGCCACATCGGAGTCGGTAAGATTTACGTGAATCGCCTCAACTTCGGTGTTCATTACTTCGCGCACTGAGGTGTTAGGGCTGGATGTAAGCATTTTACTGAGTGGCAATGTACCCAAGAAGGTGTCATTGCGACTGACGACAAACAGATTGTCGGTAATATCCGGGAGTTCTTCAAAGCGGCGCAGATAGCGCAGCACTACGTCGACTGTAATATCCGGACGCACCGTAATAACCTCGGTGTCCATCAGGCCACCGGCGGTGTCTTCATTGTAAGTAAGCACTGACTCTACTCTCAGCCTATCCTGTACGGACATGGCTTTGAGTACTTCTGGAATGACTCGGTCGGGCAGCTGCTGAAGAATATCAACTATATCATCGACGTCGAGGCCTTCGGTGATCGAGGCAACTTCTGCGCCATCCATTTGGTTGAGGAATTCGAGCTGAATATCGTCAGAGAGTTCTTGAAGCACTTCACCGGATATCTCAGGATCAACCATCTCCCAGAGAATGTTGCGCAAGCGCGGTGGTGCGGTTTCCAGCTGATGTGCGATATCCGGAGGCGACAGGTTGTTGAGTATATGTCGCACCTGATTCAGGGTGCCGGAATCAATGGCGCTGCCGAGCCGAGCCAAAAGGCTGTTATCGTTATTATGCATAGATCGCTCCCTTGGCTGGGCTGAGTCACTTCAGCGCTGGTATTCTAACCAGCTAATCGAGAGATCGGTAGTTTTAACTGATAAGCCAGTGTAAACAGTGGTCAAGAGCCTGGCGGATTACTCACCTTCGCCAAAATAGTCGGCGAGTAATTCGGTAATCGCGGTGCAGGCTTGCTGCTCATCTTCACCGTCAAATTCAAAAATAAGACTGCTGCCATTGCTGGCGGCCATCAGCATCAGTGACATAACACTTTTGGCGTCGACCAAGGGCTCTTGTTTGCCGGTTCGAATAGCGCAGCCAAAGCGCCCGGCGGTACTCGCCAGTTTGGTTGCGGCTCTGGCATGGAGGCCGAGTTTATTGATGATGGGGAGCTGGCAGTGAATCAAGATGAGAGCTCTTTGTGGGATATCTGTATAAAAGGATGCACCTCAGAGAAGTGCTCGTGCAGTCTATCAGCCAGATAGACTGATCGGTGTTGTCCGCCAGTGCAACCTATGGAGATCGTTAGATAGCTGCGATTATTGTTCTGAAATTGAGGAATCCAGCGGGTCAAAAAACCAATAATATCGGCAAGCATCGAGGCTATTTCAACCTGGCTTTCGAGAAATTCGATTACCTCTGGATCCTTTCCTGTCTGGTTTTTTAGCTGGGTCTTCCAGTAGGGGTTGGGCAGGCAGCGCACATCGAAGACAAAGTCGGAGTCGGTTGGGACGCCGTTTTTAAAGCCGAAAGACTCAAACAGTATCGACATATGCTGGGGCTGCTTGGGCACAACGGTGTTTTTAATCAGGTCGCGCAATTGATGTAGGGTTAGTCGCGAGGTGTCGACAGAGCGGTCGGCGATATCGGAGATTGGACTGAGTATTTCCTTTTCCAGCTCGATAGCCTCTTTGAGGCCGACAGTATCGGTGCTCAGTGGGTGGCGACGACGTGTTTCACTGTAGCGGCGCAGCAAGTCTGAGCGGTGCGCATATAGGAATATGACATCGACATCGACGCCATCTCTTGCAATCAATTTGAGAATATCAGGAATTTTATTCAGATCGCCGACTAGATTGCGTGCGTCTATACCCACGGCAATCTTCAAATCCTGATGATTACTGTTGCCATCGAGCTGGCCGATTAAATGCTCAAGCAACGTGGCAGGCAGGTTATCAATACAGGTAAAGCCCACATCCTCGAGAATGTTCAATGCTGAGGTTTTGCCGGACCCTGAGTGGCCGCTGATAATAACTAGGCGCATGCTTAAGCTGCGCGCTCGAGTTTCAGTGCCGTGGTATAGAGTTCTTCGCTGCTACTGCATTGGCGCAGCAACTCGCGTGAGCTGTCATCCTGCATAATCGCGGCGACTCTTGCTAGGGTGGCGAGATGTTCTTCGTTCTGTTCCTCTGGAACAATTAGGGCAAAGATTAAATCCACCGGTTGGTCATCTAGGGAGCCGAAGTCGATGGCTTTGTCTAGTTTGATCAGGCAGCCGTGAATGCGATTAAAGCCGGCCACACGGCAGTGGGGAATGGCGACGCCTTCACCAATGCCGGTACTGCCAAGTCGCTCACGGGCGACCAGGTTGTGAAACAAACTTTCAGCCTGATCGCCGTCGCCACCGAGTTGCTCGGTGACAAAGGTCGAAAGATTCTCTAGTACGCGTTTTTTACTGCCGCCAGGAATGCCGCACTGGGTCAACTGTTGAGTGAGTATGTTCTTGATTTTCATGGACGGGTTTAACGGCCTCGGTGCTTCTCTTTGTGTTTAATCAGCTGACGATCGAGCTTGTCAGTCAGAGAGTCAATCGCAGCGTACAAGTCTTCGTGTTGAGAGTTGGCAAATAATTCTGCTCCGCTAACATGGACTGTCGCTTCTGCGTTTTGGGATAGTTTTTCTACGGTAAGGATAACTGAGGTGCTAGTGATCTGTTCGCAGTGTCGTTCTAGTTTGGCAAATTTGCTGTTGACGTATTCTCGAATTGCCTCGGTGATTTCCAGGTGATGTCCGCTAATGGTTAATTGCATTCAGTACTCCTTTGGTTCACATGATTAAAATCGTTTGCGCTGACTCGAGGATGGTATACCCAGGCTCTCTCGGTATTTCGCCACTGTTCTGCGTGCGACTTGGATCCCTTGTTGTTCTAGCAGGGAAGTCAGTTTGCTATCGCTGAGTGGCTTTGCCGATTGTTCTGCGCCGATCAGTTCTTTAAGAATAGCGCAAACTGCTGTCGATGAACACTCCCCACCGCCAGCAGTACTAACATGGCTGGAAAAGAAGTATTTAAGCTCGAAGATACCCTGAGGTGTGGCTAAATATTTGCTCGTGGTGACGCGAGAAATGGTCGACTCGTGAAGTTCTAGTTTGCTGGCAATATCCGATAGCACCATCGGCTTCATGGCTACCGGACCGTGATCGAGAAAGCCTCGCTGCAGTTCGACTATGGTCATTGCCACGCGCATCAATGTTTCATTGCGGCTTTCAATGCTGCGCAGAAACCAGCGTGCCTCGGCGAGATTTTCTTTTAAAAATTGATTTTGGTCGCTGCTGTCTGAGCGTTTAATTAACGATGAATAGGAGTCATTGATGCGTAAGCGCGGCATATTGCTGTCGTTGAGTTTGACTCTCCAGCGACCCTTTATTTTTTCAACATAGGCGTCTGGCACTATATATTCGACGTCATTGCTACTCAACGCCTCACCGGGGCGAGGATTTAAACTGCGCACCAGTTGCAGGGCGCCTTGCAGCTGGTCGGTATCCAGTCCGGATTTTTTCCCTAGGCGGGCGTTATCTACCGAGGCGATATCCTGTAAAAAGCCCATTACCAAATGTTTGGCCGACTGCAGGTGCTCGGTCTCTGGGGCTAATTGATTGAGCTGTATTATCAGACACTCACTGATGCTGCGGGCAAACACGCCGGGGGGATCAAACTGCTGCAGCCGATGCAATACTGCCACCAACTCATCTTCATGGAGTTGGTCTTCAATTTCGTCATAGTGAATATGCCCGGTAATATCGCTGAGCTCGGCAGAAATAAAACCGGAGCTGTCGATGGAGTCGATAAACGCTACTGCAATTTCTCTGTCGCGATCGGAAAAGGGCGTGAGGTTCAGTTGCCATTCAAGATGACCCTGAAATGATTCAGTGACCTGGTAGACCTGCTCGAGATTGATTTCGCCGCCGCTGCTAGAGGCAGTGGTTGGAGGGCTGTAGACGTCGTCCCAGTTGGCGTCTACTGGCACATCCTTGGGTATTTCATCGTTCCATTCATACTCTGGGTTCTGTTCGCTGTTGCGCTCAGCCTCTTGCACTTGATTGCTCTCGCTGGTGGTTCGATCGGCATCCTGATTTGGGGTGGATTCGGGGGCATCCTCATCCATCTCCAGTAGCGGGTTACTGTAGAGCTGCTCGATCATCTCCTGACGTAAATCCAGCGTCGACAACTGCAAAAGACGGATAGCCTGCTGCAACTGCGGAGTCATCGTCAGTTGTTGGCTGATCTTAAGCTGGAGGCCTTGGCGCATAGTACAAAGTTATTCTTCTTTGGAGGGACTGCAAGTTTAGTGCCAATTCTATGCCGCTGGCAATCGACTATTTGCCTGGGAGATTGATTTCGGTACTTTAGTCGTCACTTTAGAGGTTGGCTGGCAACAGTCTTGACTAAAAATTCCGAGCTTAAAGCGTGAAATTTTCACCTAGATAGGTTTTGCGCACCTGCGCATCATTGAGGATATCGCTGGTTGTGCCTTCAGCGATCACATGGCCTTCCCCGATAATGTAAGCGTGCTCACAGATATCCAGAGTTTCGCGAACATTGTGGTCGGTAATCAAAACCCCAATGCCGCTGTCCCGGAGATGACGGATGATCTTTTTGATATCGGTAACTGAGATCGGGTCGACGCCAGCAAAGGGCTCGTCGAGCAGAATAAACTGTGGGTCTGCCGCTAGTGCGCGGGCAATTTCAACACGCCGCCGCTCTCCGCCAGACAGGCTCATGCCGGTATTTTTGGCCAGATGAGAGACGTGAAATTCACGCATCAGTTCGCCAGCTCGCTCAATGCGCTGCTTGCGGCTGAGCTCTTTGCGGGTTTCAAGAATGGCCAAGATATTGTCTTCGACGCTGAGCTTGCGAAACACCGAGGGCTCCTGGGGCAGATAGCCCAGTCCGCGGCGGGCGCGACCGTGCATGGGTAGAGCGGTTATATCATCGCCATCAATGGTGATCGACCCTTTATCCTGAGCCACGAGGCCGATAATCATATAAAAACAGGTGGTTTTACCGGCGCCATTGGGGCCCAGCAGGCCAACAATTTCCCCTTGCTTGACGCTGATGGAAACATCTTTGACCACCGGGCGTTTGCCGTAGGCCTTGGCCAGATTGCGCGCTTGTAAAGTAGCCATCAGGGCTGGGTCTCCGGAACAGTGGAATCACTCTGCAGGGCAGAGGCTGGGATCACTAATTGAATGCGCTTCTGCTGGCCTTGATTGTCACCTTTGGCCTTCCACGTTTGCTTATCAATGTCGTAGTCAATTGAGTCACCCTTAATGATGGTGCCATCCCGAGTCAGCATCGCATTGTGCTTTAGGGCGAGCTTGTTGGTCGAGGGGAGGTAGTCGATATTGTCGGCGCGGGCGATCATAGTCGGACCCTCAAGTGCGGTTTTTTGTTGGTAACTGGCTGGCTTACCGGTGCACTCAATACGGCTGATTTTGCTGTTCTCAACGTGCAGGGTAATCTCCTCGGCTTCGATTAATACGCTGCCCTGGCTAATCACTACATTGCCTCGGTAGACGGTGCGACCGGTTTTTTCGTTGCGCTCGGCGTAGTCAGACTCGATGGAGATTGGCTGCTGTCGATCGTCGGGGAGAGCCATGCATGGCATTGCCAGCGCGCTGCCAAGTAGCGCTAGCACAGCGGCCCTGAACCCTAGGCGAGAACGCCGAGAGAGGTGAATAAAATGAGATAGCTTAGCGAGGATCATGAGTTACCCTGACTTTAGATTGGATGGCAAAGGTTTCGTTGACCAGATCAATTTCAAGTCCGGTGCCGGACGCTTTGCTCTGTTCTGAGAGTAGCTTAAACGGCTGATCAGTCTGGGCGATACTGCTGTCGATCAAATAGGTCAAACGCGCTGTGGTCAATGTCGCCATGCCCTCGGCGGTGGTGATCTCGGCCCGTACATTATCCTTGAACTCGAGTCTGCCGTTGGCACTGTCAAGATGTCCGCTATTGGCGCTTAATTCTATGGGGCGACGAATATCGCCCTGGGCTATAAATCGTGGCTGCTCTAGATTGACCGTCGACTCGCCCTGAAAGAATTCGATACGCGGTGAACTGAGCTTAAATTGCTCGCTACCCAATGCCGAAAAGCGTTGGCTGGTGACCGCGGTCATATAGCTGTCGGCCTGGGGGTTTTCATCCATCTGATTATTGGTCTGACGCAGAAATGATTCTGGGGGGGAGTCCCAGATAAGCACAAATCCGCCGATCATAAACGCTAGAAATACTGCCAGCAGCGCCTGTTGAATCATTGATAAGCCACCAGCAGATCGTCTAATTTTCCCTGTGCCGCGAGAATCATTTCGGCGGCTTCGCGAACCGCACCATTGCCACCACAGCGGCTAGTCTGCCATTTCGCTTTAGCTGCCACTGCAGCATTGCCATTGGCGACAGTGATGCCCAGACCCACTCGATTGATCACTGCGAGATCCGGCAGGTCGTCGCCGATAAAGGCAATTTCATGCATCTCGATGGCCATATTCTGCAGTAGTTCATTGAGTGCAGTGAGTTTATCTTCGCGCCCCTGAACCACTGGCTCCATGCCGAGTTCATCGGCGCGGCGCTGCAGCAGTACGGAGACGCGCCCAGTAATAATGCCGACTTGAACCCCGCCGCGCTGAAGTAGTTTGATACCCAGCCCATCTTGAATATCAAAGGCTTTGAGTTCTTCGCCATTATTGCCATAGTAGAGACGTCCATCGGTGAGTACGCCATCCACATCCACGAGCAATAGTTTGATCTGTTTGGCGGCTTCGATGACCGCCTTGTCGGTTGCGCTATTCAATGCTGACTCCATTACATCACTCCCGCACGCAAAATATCATGCATATGCAGCACGCCAATTGGCGTCCGATTTTCATCCTCGACAATCAGGGCGGTAATGGAATCGTCTTCCATTATTTTAAGTGCCTGAGCCGCTAGAATTTCACCGTTTATTGTCTTCGGATTGGGAGACATAACATCGGCCATGGTGACGTTGTTAATATCGACTTTGGCGTCGACAATGCGGCGCAAATCACCGTCGGTGAATACGCCGAGCAATTTATTCTCATCGCTTACCACGGTGGTCATGCCAAAGCCTTTTTCGGTCATCACCAGCAACGCTTGATGGAGTTGTTGTGTGGCCAGAACACGCGGCACCTGGCTGTCTTTGTGCATGATATCCGCCACCCGTAACAGCAGCTTGCGGCCCAGCGCGCCACCGGGGTGGGAAAAGGCAAAGTCTTCTGCAGTAAAGCCGCGGGATTCGAGCAGAGCTATTGCTAATGCATCGCCCATGGCCAGAGTCGCGGTGGTGCTGGTAGTCGGCGCCAAATTGAGCGGGCAGGCTTCACTGATCACACTGACATCGAGATTGGCCAACGCGGCTTTGGATAAAACTGACTCGGGATCGCCGGTCATGCTAATCATCGGAATGCCCAGGCGCTTGATCAGCGGCAAAATAGTGATCACTTCCGCGGTGTTGCCAGAATTTGAAATCACAATCACCACATCATTTTTAGTGATCATCCCGAGATCGCCATGACTGGCTTCCCCTGGGTGAACAAAAAACGATGGCGTACCTGTACTGGCTAGAGTCGCGGCAATTTTGTTGCCAATATGACCAGACTTACCCATGCCGGTAACTATTACCCGGCCCTCGCAGGCGAGCATGGTTTCGCAGGCAGTGACAAAGTTGTCATCGAGGCGGTGTTGCAGCTCGGCAACCGCATCGGCTTCCATTTTAATGGTGCGCTGTGCCGAAGTGATAAAGTTTGTCGCGGTCATAGGTTGGTCGCTTGAGTGATGATGCTGGGCATTATAGAGGCAAATGTACGAGTGGAGAACTGCAGCCTTATTAAGCGCCGATAATTGCCGGCCAGAGCACAACGTAGTAGCCAATATAACCGCCGATTAAAATTACGCCGAGACGCCGTGAAAGCAGGGCTGGAACGCCTTTTCGCGAGGCCTTATTGAGAGCGAAGGCAACCATCGCGATAAGCAAAACGGTCATTAATCCAAGGCTGATAAAGTCGCGATTAAAGACTTCCGGCGACAATGCCATTGGCGAGATAATACCGGCGGCTGGCATCACCAGCATCAGGTTAAACAGATTTGAACCGAAGATATTACCTATAGCGATATCGTGATGACCGCGCATGGCACTGACCACCGATGCTGCCAGCTCCGGCAGGCTGGTGCCTATAGCGACTACCGTGAGACCGATAATCAGTTCGCTGACGCCCATGGATTGGGCGATGGTTTTAGCGCTCCACACCGTCACTTCGGCGCTGGCCAAAAGTACCGCTAGTCCGATGATAAACCAGAGAGCGGCCGCGCCCATGGTGATATCCGGAATGTCGTCGCCAGCAGCCACTTCTTCAGGGCTGACATGGGTCTTTTTGTATTTAACCGCGATAAATACCAAGGGAAAAATCAGGCCGCCTAAAATCAGACTCTCGCCGCGACCCAGAAAACCGTCGTAGAGACAGAATCCGGCAATCCCAGTGATGATTAACAGCACCAGGCCCTCTTGGCTGAGTAGATGTTTTTGTACAGGAGTGGGTGCGATCAGCAGGGTAACGCCGAGCACCAGGCCAATATTGGCCATATTTGACCCCAGGGCGTTGCCTACCGCCAGTTCTGCGGCGTTACTCAGTGCCGCATTTATGGACACCAGAACCTCTGGTGCTGAGGTGCCAATCGAAACCACGGTGAGACCAATAATCAGCGGCGAAATGCCAAAATTCCGCGCGGCGCCGGCGCTACCTTCCACAAATCGATCCGCTCCCCAGAGAAGTCCAAGAACGCCGACCAGTAGGCCTAAAATCGGTAGCAACATTGCGCTCATAAATTCTCCAAATTACCGCGTTGGCGGCGGCGGGTTCTATTTCTTCACAGGATCGAGGATGTTATAGTGCTGGGCCATTATTGTCAGCAAACTTACCCAGAATATTGCATCGACTATAATTGCATCAACTATATAGATGCGTGCGTATGTAAGGGTCTTTGCTTTCGGTTGATCAGGACGATGATTTTATGAATAGGGTTTTTATGAGAGTTAAAAAGTGGTTTTCGATGGTCGCACTGGCAGTAGTGGGTGCGTTGGGATTGGTTTCCTTGAGCACTGCGCAGGTTGACGCGAGCGATCCGTACCAGCAGATTGAACAGGTTACGGTTGAACTGCTAGAGACTATTGCGACACACCAGAACGGTTACCCTGAGAACGAAAAGGCCTATTTCGATAGCTTGGATGCATTACTCCTCGATCGTATTGATTTCGCCTTTATCGCGCGCAATGTGATGGGTAATTATCACAAAATGGCCACTACTGAGCAGCGCGCGCGCTTCGCCGCGACATTTCGCAGCGGCTTAGTTGAAACCTATGGTCGTGGTCTGATTGGTTATGAAGACCAAGAAATTGTACTGGTCAAGGCTGGAGACATTGCCGAGGGGCAGCGCAGGCTGACCGTGAAGCAGGAAATTCGCAGCGAAGGTACGGTCTACCCGCTGGAATACAGCATGGCGCGGAAAAAAACCGGTCAGTGGATGGTGGTCAATGTGGTGATCAACGGTATTAACCTGGGCAAAACCTTTCGCAATCAATTTGTTCAATCGGCCCAGCGCGCCGGTGGCAATATAGACCAAGTTATTGATGGCTGGTCATCTGAGAGCCTGTGAATTTAATTCGCGGCACAGCTGTGTCGCGACGACAAAAGAGTGAGTTATGAATCCTGAAGATGTAAAAGCACTGCTTGAAAGCGCAATACCTGACTGTCAGTTTGAGGTTGCCAGCGAGGGCGGCCATTTCAATATCAGGGCTATTGGTGAGGTTTTTGACGGCAAGCGTGCTGTCCAGCGTCAGCAGCTTATTTATGCTGCGCTAAATGCCGAGATTTCCTCTGGCGCCATGCATGCGATCAATATGAAAATTTTCACCCCAAGCGAGTGGCAGGCTAACGCCTAAAACGCTTCAGTGTCGTTTCTCTACGTTAAGGTTGTTTGATGGACAAATTAAAGATTCAAGGCGGTGGGCCGCTTGTTGGTGAGGTGCGGATTTCCGGCTCGAAAAATGCCGCGCTCCCGATTTTATCCGCAACGCTGCTCTCTGAGGGCTTAGCCACCGTCTCCAACCTGCCACACCTGCAAGATGTTACCACCACCATCGAGTTGCTCGGCAGCTTGGGCGTGACTGTGAGCATTGATGAAAAACTGCAGCTTGAAGTAGATAACTCGACTCTCCACAGTGTCACTGCACCCTATGAATTAGTCAGAACCATGCGCGCCTCAATTTTGGTGCTCGGCCCACTGCTGAGCCGCTACGGCGAAGCCAATGTGTCATTTCCTGGTGGTTGCGCGATTGGTAGCCGACCTGTGGATCTGCATCTGCGCGGCCTCGAAGCCATGGGTGCGACCATTGAGATTGAGGATGGCTTTATCAAGGCGCGCAGCAATGGGCGCCTAGTGGGCTGCCATATTCTGATGGATATGGTGTCTGTTGGTGCTACCGAAAACCTGATGATGGCAGCGGTTTTGGCCGAGGGGCAGACCGTGATTGAGAATGCTGCGCGAGAGCCTGAGATCGTCGATTTGGCAAACTGTCTTAATGCCTGGGGTGCTGATATTCAAGGCATAGGCTCTAATCGACTGGTTATTAATGGCGTCGAAAAAATTACTGGCGGTCACTTTCGAGTGATGCCTGATCGCATTGAGACCGGCACCTATCTGGCCGCCGCAGTGGCCACGCGAGGCAAGATAAGGGTCACCCAGACTGATCCCTCGTCTCTGGAAGCGGTACTCTTAAAACTACAGGAAGCCGGTGCGGTGATTACCCAGGGTGAAGACTGGATTGAACTGGATATGCAGGGCAAACGCCCCAAGGCAGTGAATATTAAAACTGCCCCTTACCCGGGGTTTCCCACGGATATGCAGGCCCAGGTCACGGCGATTAATGCGGTCGCTGAGGGCACGGGTGTGGTCATTGAAACCATATTTGAAAACCGCCTGATGCAGGTTCAGGAACTCAATCGTATGGGCGCGACAATCACCGTTGAGGGCAATACCGCTGTTGTTACCGGCGTTGAGCGGCTCAGTGCTGCGCCAGTGATGGCATCGGATCTGCGCGCTTCGGCAGCGTTGGTTATAGCGGCATTGGTTGCCGATGGCGAGACCCTGGTTGAACGTATCTACCATATAGACCGTGGCTACGAATGTATTGAAGAAAAAATGCAGTTGCTCGGCGCGAAAATTAAACGTGTGACGAGCTAGCAGAGTCACTTTAGCAGAGCCCTTTTAGCTCGGTAGACGTATCTACTGAGCATAACGAATAGTAAAAAGCAGACAGGCTAATGACCCAGATAACCATCGCCCTCACCAAGGGACGCATATTAAAAGAGACCCTTCCGCTTCTGGCTCGTGCCGGAATTGTACCCGCCGAAGATGTCTTCACCAGTCGCAAATTGGTATTTCCCACCAATCGTGACAATGTCCGTCTGATTATTTTGCGCGGCTCCGACGTGACCACCTATGTTCAGTTTGGTGCTGCGGATCTGGGGGTGGCGGGTAAAGATATGCTGCTTGAGCATCAGGGCGATGGCTATTATGAGCCGCTCGATTTGGGTATAGCACGCTGTAAGTTGATGACTGCGGTACCCGTAGGCACAACCCAGCAGCACAGCAGGCTGCGTGTTGCGACCAAATACATAAATGTAGCCCGTGAGTATTATGCACAGCAGGGCAGACAGGCTGATCTGATTAAACTCTATGGCGCCATGGAATTGGCGCCGATACTGGATCTGGCTCAGGAGATTGTCGATATAGTGGATACCGGCAACACCTTGCGCGCCAATGGTCTTGAGGCCAGAGACGAAATCGCCGAAATCAGCTCGCGATTAATCGTCAACAAAGCCTCGATGAAAACCAAATTCACTGAAGTGCAGCGCATTGTCGATGCGCTGAGAGAGGCGGTGGAGAGTAATTCATGATCAGCGACAACTGTGCTATTTCAAAGCTTTCTGCTGGCGACGAAAATTTTGACCAAACGCTGAGTGAGCTGATCGCCTGGGATATGGTTTCAGACAACGCTGTGGAAGACGCGGTGATCGCGATTCTGCGTCAGGTAAAAGCTCAGGGTGATCAGGCCTTAATTGAGCTGACCAATCGCTTTGATCGTCGCCAGGTTAAAGAAATCGGCCAGTTGGTTATCAGTCAGGAACAGTTGCAGCAGGCGCTTGAGTCTATCGATATCGAAACTCGACAAGCTTTAGAGACAGCCGCAGAGCGAATTCGCGACTACCACAATCACCAAGAGCAACCCTCTTGGCGCTATTGTGAAGCCGACGGCACCGTTCTCGGGCAGCAGATTACGCCCCTAGATCGCGTCGGTATCTATGTACCTGGCGGCAAAGCCAGCTATCCCTCATCAGTATTAATGAACTGTATTCCGGCTCGCGTTGCTGGGGTCGGTGAGGTAATCATGATGGTGCCAGCGCCGGACGGTGAACTCAGCCCCATGGTACTGGCTGCCGCTGCTATAGCGGGTGTAGATCAAGTGTTTACGGTTGGCGGTGCTCAGGCAATTGCTGCACTGGCCTATGGCACCGAGACTGTGCCCAAAGTGGACAAAATTGTTGGCCCCGGCAATATCTATGTGGCCACTGCCAAGCGCATGGTATTTGGTTTGGTCGGCTTGGATATGGTTGCCGGACCCAGTGAAATTCTAGTGGTCTGCGACGGCGACACCGATCCCGATTGGATCGCCATGGACCTATTCTCCCAAGCCGAGCACGATGAAGATGCTCAGGCGATATTTATCTCTTGGGATGCAGACTACATAGCTGCAGTACACAGCAGCATGACCAAATTATTACCCGAGATGGAGCGCAGCGAAATTATTCGTCAGTCTCTGGAGCGCCGCGGTGCACTGATCGAAGTGCGCGATGCCGATGAAGCGATTGAGTTAATTAATCGCATTGCCCCCGAGCACCTGGAATTATCCGTTGCCGACCCCGAAGCCTGGCTGCCGAAAATTCGTCACGCCGGCGCCATATTTATGGGTCGCCACACCGCCGAAGCGCTGGGTGATTACTGCGCCGGTCCCAATCATGTTTTGCCGACATCATCCACTGCGCGCTTTTCTTCGCCCCTGGGTGTCTATGATTTTCAGAAACGCAGTTCGCTGATTTTTTGTTCTGAGCAGGGCGCCTCTGATCTTGGCAAAGTGGCCTCGGTGTTGGGTCGCGGTGAGTCGCTTACAGCCCATGCGCGCTCCGCAGAATATCGAATTCGCGGCTAATGTTACTGGCTAATGTTACGAGCTAATGTTCCTGGCCAATCTTAAACGCCAGCATCAAAAGCTAAGATGAGAGATCTATATGAGTAAGTACTGGAGTGATTTTGTCCTAGGGCTCGAGCCCTATATTCCGGGTGAGCAGCCTGCGAATACCAATCTCACTAAGCTGAATACCAATGAAAATCCTTACCCGCCCTCGCCAGCCGTGATGGCAGCAATGAACAGTGCGGTGAATGATGACCTGCGTCTTTATCCGCCGTCCAATGCCGATCAGCTAAAGCAGACAGTCGCCGATTACTTCCAGCTAACACCCGCTCAGGTGTTTGTTGGCAATGGCTCTGATGAAGTCTTGGCCCATGTCTTTAACGGCCTGTTCCGTCAGGCGCAGCCAATCTTGTATCCGGATATCAGCTACAGTTTTTACCCGGTCTACTGCGGACTCTACGATATTGAATTTAGCAAGATTCCTCTAGCCGATGATTACAGTCTCGACTTAGATGGCTATCGCCGCGCCAATGGCGGGGTTATTTTCCCCAACCCGAATGCACCCACAGGTCGACTGTTGGGTCTTGATGCTATCGAGGCATTGCTCCAGGACAACAGGGATTCTGTAGTCGTGGTGGATGAAGCCTATATTGACTTTGCTGATACCGGCTCCAGCGCAGTCAGTCTGATCGATCAATACGACAATTTATTAGTGGTACAAACAATGTCTAAGTCGCGCTCCCTGGCGGGTATGCGAATCGGTTATGCCATGGGCTCTGTTGTGTTAATTGAAGGGCTTGAGCGGATTAAAAACAGCTTTAACTCCTACCCCCTTGGCCATGTTCAACTGGCTGCAGCGGTGGCTTCCTTTAATGACCCTGACTATTTTGAGGCTATGCGCGAGCAGGTGATTTCCAGCCGTGAGCTGTTAGTTGGGCAGCTTGAAGGGCTCGGTTTTGATGTACTGCCCTCGGCGGCGAATTTTGTTCTCGCCCGCCACTCTGATCATGCCGGTTTGGTTCTGACCCAAGCCCTGCGCGATAAAAACATTATTATCCGCCACTTTAATAAGCCGCGGCTCAGTGAGTTTTTACGCATTACAGTGGGCACGCCGATACAGAATCAGCAGCTAATTGATGCCTTGGGTGAAATTATTGGTTAAAACAGGATCCGACTGGCAGTGTCTTTTCAGCACTGCTTTCTGATTTAGAGCGGACTAGTGGGCCGAATTCCCGCCACTGCGGTCACCGAAAAAGTAGCGCCCTGGCGCCAAATCTCCAATTCAATCGGTGCCCCAGGCGCCACATCAGCGATCTGGCTAATGCTGCTTTGACGGTCTGTGACCGGCTCGCCATTAATCTTGACCACTATATCTCCGGGCTGAATACCCACCAGAAATGCCGGGCTACCATTGTAAATCGCCCTTACTAGCAGCCCTTGAGATATGGGCAAATTCAAGCGTTTGGCAATTGGCTGAGTCAGAGGGAAAGCATCCATGCCGAGCCAGCCGCGCACCACATAGCCGTAGCTAATAATGTCGTTGAGCACTTTCTCTGCGGTGTCTGCGGGAATCGCAAAGCCAATGCCCGCCGAGCCAGCCTGGTTAAGTGTTGCGGTATTGATGCCGAGCAAATTGCCATAGCTATCAACCAGTGCGCCACCTGAGTTACCAGGATTGATATCGGCGTCGGTCTGAATAAAATTCTCAAAGGTATTTAGTCCGAGACCATTGCGGCCAGTGGCACTAATAATTCCCTGGGTTACGGTCTGACCTACGCCATAGGGATTGCCAATCGCTAGCACTACGTCGCCAATTTGAGCCTGGGCCGGTTCCCCCACAGAGATCGGCTGCAGATTCTTGGCTTCGATTTTCAGCACTGCCAGATCGGTTTCTGGGTCCTTACCTACCACTATGGCGGCTGCTTCGCGGCCATCATAGAGCAGCACCAGTATTTGATCGGCACCGTCTATGACATGGTTGTTGGTCAGCATAAAACCATCTTCCTGCATGATTACGCCGGAGCCTAGAGAGGACTGAATACGCTGTTGCTGATTGTTAAATAGACGTCGAAAGTAGGGGTCGTCGAGCAGCGGATGATTAGAGGATGTGGTTATGGTGCGCGTATATATATTGACTACCGAGGGCGCGGCGCGCTTCACTGCATGGGAGTAAGAGACTGGCCCAGTCCATTCATTGCCCTGGCTGCGGCGGTCGAGATCCATCGAGGATTCTTCAACACCATTGCTCTGCTGGCGAATCTCAGGAAAGACCAGCAGAATTAAGGCAGCGGCGCACAGGCCGACTAATATCGGTTTGCCGAGGTAACGAATAATAAGGTTCACTGTGCGATTTGTGGTCACGCCTGTCTCTCAATTTATGCTGGTCGGAGCCGAGGATTATGGCACAAAAGCGCGGCTTTTCAGCGCAATAAGTTAGATAGCCGTGGATCTGGCGTCTTAGCTTTGCGGTATATAAGTAGCATATGGCCGATGGATTGCACCAGAGTCGCGCTGTGGTTGGTGCATATAGTGTCGGTTAAGGCTTTTTTGGCGTCGCGATCATCGGCGACCAGTTTAATCTTGATCAATTCATGGTCGGTAAGGGCGCGCTCGATCTCATTAGTGACGTTTTCGGTGAGGCCGTTGCCGGCGACTGTCACTACAGGCTTAAGATTATGGCCTAATCGACGTAAATGTTTTTTATCCGCGTTGGAACTTGTCATAATGCACGACTCACTTTAAAGGTCGGCCATTCTAGCTAAAACAACCCCATGGCGAAATCGAAAAATCGTAGTTGGATAAAACAACATGTAAAAGACCCTTATGTGCAAAAGTCACAGAAGGATGGTTATCGCTCGCGAGCAAGCTATAAATTACTTGAGATCATAGGAAAAGACCCCTTGATCCGTCCCGGGATGACAGTCGTAGACCTAGGGGCAGCACCCGGTGGATGGTCTCAGGTGGCAATGGAGTTGGTGGGTCATGAGGGTCGCGTACACGCCCTCGATCTGTTGCCCATGGACGGTATTGCCGGGGTTGACTTTATTTTGGGAGATTTCACCGAAGATCAAATTTTGCAGGAACTCTTGAGGCTAATCGATAAACGGCCTGTGGACCTTGTAATTTCTGATATGGCCCCCAACTTAACGGGTAGTAAGGCGGTAGATCAGCCAACCAGTATCTATTTGGTTGAGTTGGCTGTCGATCTAGCCTGTAAGGTTATGAAGCCTGAGGGAGTTTTTATTGCCAAGCTCTTCCAGGGAGAGGGATTCGATGAGTTTGTGCGGCATGTTAGAACATTGTTTAATACAGTCAGTATGCGTAAACCCGACGCCTCGAGATCTAAGTCTCGGGAAGTCTACATGGTTGCCAAAGGCTTAAAAGCCTGATTATGAGGATAATAACTTGAACGATTTGGTAAAAAATCTGCTTGTGTGGTTGGTTCTTGCAGTCATTTTGATGTCTGTTTTCAATAGCTTTACGCCAAAGCAAGTGGAAAATGAGATCATTTATTCGGAATTTGTGACCGAAGTGCAAAACGAGCGCGTCTCAAGTGTTGCCATTAACGGTTTGGTTATCGAAGGCACGCGCCTCGACGGCTCAAGTTTTAAGACTGTGCGGCCCAATATTCAGGATCCTGGTTTGATGGATGACCTGCTCAACCACAATGTCAAAGTGGTGGGTAAAGAACCTGAGTCACCTAGCCTGCTGTCGCAGCTGTTAGTTGCCGCCTTCCCGATTTTGCTGATTCTGGCTATCTTTGTCTTCTTTATGCGTCAAATGCAGGGCGGCGCTGGTGGTAAGGGCGGCCCGATGAGCTTTGGTAAGAGTAAGGCTAAGCTGCTCAATAGTGATCAGATTAGCACCACTTTTGCCGATGTGGCCGGTGTCGACGAAGCCAAAGAAGATGTTAGCGAGCTGGTGGATTTCCTCAGTGATCCAACTCGATTCCAGCGCCTTGGTGGACGTATTCCCAAGGGCATATTAATGGTCGGTCCTCCTGGTACAGGTAAAACCCTGTTGGCCAAAGCCATTGCCGGCGAAGCCAAAGTGCCGTTCTTCTCTATCTCCGGCTCTGACTTTGTTGAGATGTTTGTCGGTGTCGGTGCAGCGCGTGTGCGAGACATGTTTGAGCAGGCCAAAAAACAGGCCCCCTGTATTATCTTCATTGATGAAATTGATGCTGTAGGCCGTCATCGCGGCGGTGGTTATGGCGGCGGTAACGACGAGCGCGAGCAGACGCTGAACCAGTTATTGGTTGAGATGGATGGCTTTGAAGGCAATGAAGGTGTGATTGTTATCGCTGCAACCAACCGTCCCGATGTGTTGGATAAAGCCCTGTTGCGACCAGGCCGCTTTGATCGCCAGGTCTATGTCAGCTTGCCGGATATTCGTGGCCGCGAACAGATTCTTAAAGTTCACTCGCGCAAAGTACCGATTGATGACAGTGTTGAGCTGAGTGTAATTGCTCGCGGCACGCCCGGATTCTCCGGTGCTGATCTAGCCAACCTGATCAATGAAGCCGCACTGTTCTCCGCTCGCAGCAACCGCCGTGTAGTCGGTATGGAAGAGTTTGAGCAGGCCCGTGACAAAATTATGATGGGCGCTGAGCGCCGCTCCATGGTGATGTCTGACAAAGAGAAGACCAACACCGCCTATCACGAAGCTGGCCACGCGATTATCGGCAAGCTGGTTCCAGAGCACGATCCAGTGCACAAAGTCACCATTATCCCCCGCGGTCGGGCACTGGGTGTGACCCAGTATCTGCCTGAAGAAGACCGTTATAGCATGAGCCGTCGTCAGCTATTTAGTCAGCTCTGCAGCCTGTTCGGTGGACGTTTAGCCGAGGAGTTGGTTGGCGGCTTGGATGGGGTCACCACGGGTGCCTCCAATGATATTGAGCGAGCGACTCAGATGGCCCGCAATATGGTCACCAAGTGGGGCCTCAGTGAAACCATGGGTCCAGTGCTCTACGGTGAAGATGAGTCGCAGAATCCCGGTGGTGGCAATACTCATTACTCAGAGGATACTTCACGGCAGATCGACCAAGAAGTCCGCACGATTCTAGACGATGCCTACAAACAGGCGAAGAAGTTGCTGGAAGATAATCGCGATATTCTCGATGCAATGAAGGACGCCCTGATGGAGTTTGAAACCATTGATGCGCTTCAGGTCGACGATCTAATGAATCGACGCAAAGTGCGGCCGCCCCAGAATTGGGACGACAATGACTCGGATAAAGGCGCGGGCAAGCAGTCGGCTGATGCGACTGAAGAAGCGACTGAAGAAGCGGCTAAAGAGCCTAAAGAGGGCCCAATTGGTGGTCCGGTAGAAGAAGTCTAACGCGACACAGTAGGAATAGCCTCGCTGCCGAAACGGCTGCGGGGCTTTTTATTTTTATGAATGCAATGACGCTTATCTGTGGCACTAAATCACTCGACCTATCGCGTCCCGCGGTGATGGGTATTGTCAATATTACCCCCGACTCGTTTTCCGATGGCGGCCAACTCTACACCGGCGAAAAGGTCGATGTGGATAAAACGCTTCAGGCAGTGGAATCGATGTTGGCGGAGGGCGCCGACATTATCGATATTGGCGGAGAATCGACTCGTCCCGGTGCGTCGCCAATCTCTTCCCAGCAGGAACTGGACCGCGTAATACCCGTCGTGCAGGCTGTGAGCGCGCGATTCGATGCTCTGATCTCAGTGGATACCAGTACCGCGCAGGTTATTACAGAGGCCTCTCAAGCCGGTGCCCATATGATCAATGATGTGCGTGCACTGCAGCGTGAGGGTGCTCTTGAGGCTGCGGCGGCGACCGGGTTACCAGTCTGTTTAATGCATATGCAGAATCAGCCGGATAGCATGCAGAGCAGTCCCAGCTACATAGATGTAGTGACTGAGGTGCTGGATTTTTTGCAGCAGCGCAAGCAGGCCTGTTTGAATGTCGGAATCGCCAGTCACCAGATATTACTCGATCCCGGATTTGGTTTTGGTAAAACACTGGAGCACAATCTGGCATTGTTCGACGCGCTGGGTCGTTTTGTCGACACAGGGCATCCTCTCTTGTTGGGTGTTTCGCGCAAGACTATGATCGGTCAGATGCTTAACTCAAATGTTGATAACAGACTAATTGGAAGTGTTACCATGGCGCTGTTAATGGCCCAGTCCGTTGCTCAAAGGCGAGCTCGGACAGGTTGCCCCAGCGGAATGATACTGCGGGTCCATGATGTGCAAGAGACCGTGCAAGCGTTAACTGTCTGGCAGCGAACAATAGATTTTAAGAACGAGACGATATAACTATGGCAAGAAAGTATTTTGGTACCGATGGCATTCGCGGACGTGTCGGTGAAGCCCCCATTACAGCAGATTTTTTCCTCAAACTGGGTTGGGCCGCCGGCACGGTTTTAACGCGCAATGCAGTAGGTAAAAAACGTGTCTTGATCGGCAAGGACACCAGAGTTTCTGGCTATATGTTTGAGTCCGCCCTCGAGGCTGGCCTGATCGCCGCAGGCGTAGACGTCGACATGCTCGGGCCTATGCCGACCCCTGCCATAGCTTACTTGACACGCACCTTTCGCGCCGCTGCCGGCATTGTCATCAGCGCGTCGCACAATGCAGTGGAAGACAATGGGATTAAATTCTTCGGCGCCGACGGTTACAAATTGTCAGACGAAATCGAACTTGAAATTGAAGCCTTGCTCGACCAGCCGCTGGTTACCAATGGATCTAATTATCTCGGCAAAGCGCGACGCATTACCGATGCCGCCGGTCGTTACGTAGAGTTCTGTAAAGGCAGCCTGCCCTCTGGATTCACCTTGTCGGGTATGAAAGTGGTGATCGACTGCGCCCATGGCGCGACCTATGACGTGGGTCCAAAAGTCTTTAAAGAGCTGGGTGCCACAACGATTACCATGGGCAACCAGCCAAACGGTTTTAATATCAACGACCAATGTGGATCTACCTACACTGCGGGGCTATCCGCGGCAGTGTTGGACCAGCAGGCAGATCTCGGTATCGCCTTTGATGGTGATGGCGATCGTGTTCTATTTATTGACGATCAGGGTGATCTGGTCGATGGCGATGAATTATTGTTTATTATCGCTCAGCACCGCCATGAGTTTCAGGGCGGCTGCAACGGTGTCGCTGGCACTCAGATGAGCAACCTCGGTCTCGAGTTGGCATTGGCTGAAATGAAAATTCCCTTTGTGCGCACCAAAGTTGGCGATCGCTACGTGGTTGAAGCGATGAAGGAGCATAACTGGGTGCTCGGTGGCGAAGGTTCTGGGCATGTTCTGTGTAGCGACCTCAATACCACCGGTGATGGCATTGTCTCTGCGTTGCAAGTGCTGAGAGCCGTGGTCGATAGTGGCAAGTCGCTGCGCGAACTCAAGGCCGGTATGAGCAAGCTGCCACAGCTAATGATCAATGTACGCCTGCCGCAGAAGATTGATCTCAGCGGCGATGAAGCCATAAATCGCGCCGTTGCCGAGGCTGAAGAAAAACTCGCTGGTCGCGGTCGTGTTTTATTGAGACCTTCGGGAACCGAACCCTTGATTCGGGTGATGGTCGAAGGGGAGGATAGCGCACTGGTGGAGAGTTCAGCCGTGGCCATTGCAGAAATCGTTAAACAACGCGTAGACGCAGTTAAAAGCTGATTTGCTTATTGTATCTTAGCCTGCAGTCGGGTAGGATTTGCGCCCTTTTGCGGGACTGCACTCAAGGGAGTACTCAGGATGGGTAAATCGCTGATCGCGGGCAATTGGAAAATGAATGGTACAGCTGAATCGGCGCTAAAATTAGCGACGCAGCTCAGTTATCATGAATTCCAAGAACATGCCGCAGAGATGATTGTTTTTCCGCCGTTTGTTCATATATCGGCGGTAAGCGCGGTTCTCGCCGAAAGCAGTATTAGTATCGGCGCGCAAAATGTTTCCCAGTACCCCAATGGGGCTTACACCGGTGAAGTCTCTGCGGAGATGTTGGTAGACCAGGGTTGTAGGTATGTTTTAGTTGGGCACTCAGAGCGTCGAGCAATATTGGGTGAGAGCAACCAAGTCGTTGCCGAAAAATTTAGAGCGGCACAGAATGCGGGATTGACACCCATACTCTGTGTTGGAGAAAGCCTTGAGCAACGCCAGCAAGATGCGACGCTTGAAGTGGTAGCAAAACAGATTAGTGCAGTGATTGATCTTGTGGGATTGGATAAGGTCTGCCAAGCAGTGATTGCCTATGAGCCAGTTTGGGCGATTGGTACCGGTGAGACAGCCAGCCCGGATCAGGCCCAAGATGTGCACAGTGCTATACGTACACAGCTTGGCGATGCGGGACGATCGACTACATTGCTCTACGGCGGCAGCGTCAACAAGAACAATGCAGCAGAGTTATTTAAGCAACCAGACATCAATGGTGGACTGGTTGGTGGGGCCTCGCTTGAGGCAGACGAATTTTTGAATATTGCACAGTTGATAGAAGCGTAATCATGGAAAATTTAATTTTAATCTTTCACTTTCTGATCGCCGTATTTTTGATCGGACTTATTTTAGTTCAGCAAGGTAAAGGCGCAGAAGCGGGAGCCTCTTTTGGCGCCGGCGGATCCCAGACCGTGTTTGGCAGTGGTGGCAGCTGGAACTTCTTCAGCCGCATGACCGCCATACTGTCGACAATCTTTTTTGTTACCAGTGTCAGCCTAGCGGTAATTGCAAAAAATAAAACAGTGGTCGATGCTGATCTGTTGCCAGAAATGGAAGTGATTCCTTTCGACTCGGCAATTGACAGAGATGTACCAGTAGTAGAAAGAAGATCAGAGTCAGGCTCTGAAATCCCTCAGTAACAAAAAGTTTGAGACATGCCCAAGTGGTGGAATTGGTAGACGACGGGCAGGAGCCCAAGTGTCGCGATAGGCAGGACGCCGTTAGCGACCACGCTAAGCGTGTTGCTGATATTGGCACTAAGCAATTAAGTGTAGAGAGTTA
>Ga0307488_10001020_pt1 | contig 23410 bp, 18 predicted proteins | sample SB02metaG_FD_202248 | JGI IMG/M metagenome (GOLD analysis project Ga0307488, IMG submission 202248) | Sea-ice brine microbial communities from Beaufort Sea near Barrow, Alaska, United States - SB 0.2 | ecosystem: Environmental > Aquatic > Marine > Coastal | place: USA: Alaska | collected... | reverse complement strand
AATCTAACTACTTGCAGACCTATAGCTATTAGAAATCGCGAGACCTTATGGCTATTCAACACTTTCTGACCTTGGCTGACCTTAGTCCTGCCGATTTGAGCACTATCGTCCATCGGGCTATCGAACTTAAAAAGCAACCAGATCTCGCGAAGAAATTTGACCGCAGCACTCTTGGATTAGTGTTTGAAAAATCCTCCACCCGGACCCGAGTAGCTTTTGAAGTGGCTATGAACCAGCTTGGAGGCTCATCGGTATTCTTAACCACAGCGGATTCGCAACTTGGGAGAGGTGAGCCCATAGAAGATAGTGCCCGCGTGCTTTCGCGAATGCTCGACTGCATCGCTATTCGTACCTTTGAGCACAGTAAGCTGGTCAAATTTGCTGAATACTCAAAAGTGCCACTGATTAATGCCCTGAGCGATGATTTCCACCCCTGTCAGTTATTGGCTGACATGCAAACTTACATTGAGCACCGCGGCAGCATCGCAGGCAAACGCGTTGCCTGGATAGGCGATGGCAACAATATGTGCCATTCCTACATCAATGCAGCAGCAGCATTCGATTTTGAACTGGTTATTGCCTGTCCGGCAGGTTTTGATCCTGCCTCTCATCTGGTGGAGGCAAATAGCGACCGCGTCTCTATCGTTAGAGATCCAACAGTTGGGGCAACGGGAGTTGATTTGGTGGTCACTGATGTCTGGGCATCTATGGGGCAAGAAGCGCAGCAAAGAAAACGCGAAGACGCCTTTGCCGGATTCGAGGTCAACACAGAGCTCATGTCTAAAGCCAATTCCAATGCCCTGTTTATGCACTGTCTGCCTGCTCATCGCGGTGAAGAAGTAAGCGCTGAAGTCCTAGATCACAAAGAATCTGTGGTGTGGGACGAAGCAGAAAACCGAATGCATTCCCAAAAAGCGCTTTTAGAGCATCTACTTAGCAGCTAAATCTACTAAACTACTAAAACATGTAAAACACAATATGTAGTGGTAGCCACTTCTACCTTTAATCGCCCAAATTCGGGGCAATTAAAGGTGGCTCTACGGCATTGAGGGAGTCAAAATAGGCATTGCTTTCCACAAAACCACGTATTTACATAAAATCCTTATACAACAACAATTTATTCACAATTTGTCCACAAGCTGCACACAAAGAAATCACTTGCATTAGCCTCCAAACCTCACTATCTTGTGTCCTTGAATTACTGTTTACCTATATGTTGTAAAAAAATCTAGATTTAAGGCTCAGAGATAAGCTGATTAAAAATAGTAAGTTTTAAAGCGGCTGCGGCCAAAAAAGCCAAATTACTTAGAAAATAAGAAAAGTGCTTTATATACAAGGTCTAACAGCTCTACTTTAATAATACTCCTTAAGGGAATTCAAAAATTCTCGGCAAAAACTAAAAAAACTATTAAAGTCTGGGCGCAAAAACACAATATATAGTATATGGCTTTTATGCTGATAGTATTCTTGAACAGAAGACCACACCTTGGTGATCCTTCAGAGTTCTGAGCAAGCCTTAAAGTCAACAATGACAAATCGCTGTAGTTTTGGACAAAGCGACTGGTCAAATTACGGCCTCACAGCCCAAAAATAAAAAATACTTATAAATATAAGTAACATTTTTAGCATAAACAAAGGTGAACCCACATTCGGGGCTCGCCGTTTCGGAGCAAATAATGCAGACTGATGTTCACCCCGCAGGAAATTCACCTGTAGCCGCTACTCCCAGCAAAAGCAGCAATATGTCTGTTTCACAGACAGCACCCGGACATTTGCGGGTAATCAAACGCAATGGTGCGGTCGTCACCTATGACGAGTCGAAAATTTCTGTTGCCATTACTAAAGCTTATTTGGCAGTGGAAGGTGGCAATGCCGCTGCTTCTTCACGGATTCATGAATCTGTCGCTCAACAGGCCGGTCTAATAAGCGAGATATTCAATCGTCGAATGCCTTCTGGCGGCACAATTCATATCGAAGATATCCAAGACCAAGTAGAACTCGCCCTGATGCGCTCTGGCGAACATAAGATTGCTCGCAGCTATGTCATTTACAGAGCCGATCGCACCCGCATGCGCGAACAACAGCAAGATAGTGTTAAGTCTAGCCAATCAGAAATCCTTGTGACTCTGGCAAACGGCAGCCAAGGCCCTCTAGATACCGAACGCCTTCGCACCGTTATTGAAGAGGCATGTGAAGGTCTTGAAGATGTCTCAGCGGACCTTATTTACAACAGCACCCTTAAGAATTTATACCCCGGTGTAAAAATGACGAACGTTCGCGAGTCACTAGTAATGACAGCACGAACAATGGTTGAAAAAGATCCGAATTACTCTTTTGTTACCGCCCGCCTTCTAATGGACACCCTTAGAGCAGAGGCATTAGGCTTCTTGGGCATTACTGATGCAGCCACTCATAGTGAAATGCATTATCGCTACCCAACCGCGCTGAAGATGTATATCGAGAAAGGTGTTGAACTAGAACTTCTTTCACCTCACCTACTCGAATATGACTTAACTATCTTGGGCGAAGCACTTCAAGCGGACAGAGACCAACAGTTTACTTACCTTGGGCTGCAAACTTTGTATGACCGTTACTTCATTCATAGCGGTGGCGTACGTTTCGAACTGCCACAAGTTTTTTACATGCGAGTAGCCATGGGGCTTGCTAGCAACGAAGAAAATAGAGAAGAACGAGCAATTGAGTTTTACAACTTAATTTCGAGCTTTGACTACATGGTTTCTACGCCGCAGCTTTTTAATTCTGGCACATTACGCCCGCAGCTTTCCTCGTGCTTCTTGACGACAGTACCTGATGATTTGCACGGTATATATTCTGCTATTAAAGATAATGCGATGCTTTCTAAGTGGGCTGGCGGTCTTGGCAATGACTGGACTCCAGTGCGAGCACTCGGCGCGCACATAAAAGGCACTAACGGCCAATCACAAGGCGTTGTACCTTTCCTAAAAGTTGTTAACGATACAGCTGTCGCAGTGAACCAAGGCGGCAAGCGAAAAGGAGCTGTGTGTTCTTATTTAGAGACTTGGCATTTAGATATAGAAGAATTTCTAGAGCTTAGAAAAAATACTGGTGACGAGAGACGTCGCGCCCATGACATGAATACCGCCAATTGGATCCCTGATTTGTTTATGAAACGGGTATTCAACGATCAAGAATGGACGTTATTTTCGCCCAATACTGTTCCTGACTTACATGACTTACATGGCCGTGCGTTTGAAACAGCTTATGTAGAGTATGAACGTAAAGCGATGGCAGGGGACATTCACCCTTACCGGACTATAAAAGCAGCTGACCTCTGGCGGAAAATGATCTCAATGTTGTTTGAAACTGGCCACCCGTGGATGACTTTCAAAGACACGTGTAATATACGCTCGCCTCAGCAACACGTTGGAACTATCCATTCATCGAACTTGTGCACCGAAATCACACTGAACACAAGCGAAGAAGAAATCGCCGTTTGTAATTTAGGCTCCATCAACATTGTAAATCATGTTGATGAGAACGGGCTAAATAAAGAGAAGCTTAAGAGCAGCATTACAACCGCTGTTCGTATGCTGGACAATGTTATCGACATTAATTATTACTCTGTACCTCAGGCTAAAACCTCGAATATGAGGCACCGGCCAGTTGGAATGGGGATCATGGGATTCCAAGACGCCCTGTATAAACAGAAGATACCTTATTCTTCCGACAAGGCTGTTCAGTTTGCAGATTTGTCCATGGAGATTGTGAGCTACCATGCCATAAATGCATCAATGGACCTTGCTGTAGAACGCGGCCAGTATGAAACTTATAAAGGGTCACTTTGGGACCAAGGCATACTTCCTATCGACTCTCTAAAGCTTCTTCAAGAAGAACGTGGTTCTGATTATCTCGAGATCAATACAGAGCAGCGACTAGATTGGGACGGAGTTCGAGACCGCATGAAGACTACTGGTATGCGTAACTCGAATGTATTGGCAATTGCACCAACAGCAACTATTGCAAATATCACTGGGGTTTCTCAGTCTATCGAACCCACTTACCAAAACCTTTATGTGAAATCGAATTTGTCTGGCGAGTTCACGGTGGTCAACCCCTACCTAGTGAAAGATCTAAAAAAACTAGGCCTATGGGACGCAGTTATGGTCAACGACCTTAAATACTACGAAGGCAGCGTGCAAAAAATTGACCGTATCCCTCAAGATATTAAACAAATGTATGCAACGGCATTTGAAGTAGAACCGCGCTGGTTGGTAGATGCTGCAAGCAGGCGCCAGAAGTGGATTGACCAGGCTCAATCACTTAACCTTTATGTCGCCGGAGCTAGCGGCAAAAAGCTCGATATCATGTACCGCATGGCATGGTTAAGAGGCCTTAAAACAACTTATTACCTGCGTGCATTAGCAGCAACGTCAACTGAGAAATCGACAGTTTCAGATAGCAGCATGAACGCAGTTTCCAGCGCAGCAGCACCGGTCCCTATGGCATGTTCAATCGAAGACGCCGATTGCGAAGCATGCCAGTAGACTGAAAAAAGCCAAAGCAGCCAGGCTCTTTTAGGTCTGGCTTAAGTTTTAATTATTAAATTTGAATGAAAACTAAATATACAAACAGAGGTAAGAAAACAATGTTGTCATGGGACGAATTTGACCAGGACGAAAGTCCAATCCCAGCCGCACCTAGGCAAGCCCCAGCACAAGCTGCAGCGCCTACATCGACGGCTTCCACTACTTCCATAGCACAAGAGCAAAGAAGCGTTGAGCCAAACGTGACTTCAGCGGCCACCCCTTCCGCAGTACAAAAAGCGATTCAAGATCTCGCTGATCTAGATGTGAGCGAAGGCATAGAAGAATTAGAAGGCTGCTCTTCACGAGTTACTGTTGATGAAAAACAAATGATCAACTGCCGCGCTGACCTTAACCAGCTAGTGCCTTTCAAGTATGATTGGGCATGGAAGAAATACGAAGACGGCTGCGCCAATCATTGGATGCCACAAGAAGTTAATATGACCGCCGACATTGCTCTTTGGAAAAATCCTAATGGATTAACTGATGACGAGCGCTTGATTGTTAAACGAAATCTGGGCTTTTTCTCAACCGCCGATTCTCTAGTTGCAAACAATTTAGTCTTGGCAGTATACCGATTGATTACTAATCCAGAATGTCGCCAGTACATCTTACGGCAGGCATTTGAAGAGGCCATCCATACTCACGCCTATCAGTACTGTATAGAGTCTTTGGGTATGGATGAAGGGGAAATCTTCAACATGTACCATGAGGTTCCTTCAGTTGCGAAAAAAGCGGCTTGGGGGCTTAAATATACTAAGTCACTCAGTGACCCGAAATTCAATACCGGAACACTAGAGACTGATCAGGAATTATTAAAAAACCTAATAGCGTTTTATTGCTGTCTTGAAGGCATTTTCTTCTATTGCGGCTTTACCCAAATTTTATCTATGGGTAGACGTAACAAAATGACTGGCACTTCTGAACAATTTCAATACATCCTGCGTGATGAGTCAATGCATCTGAATTTTGGCATCGACATGATCAATCAAATCAAGCTAGAAAATCCTGAGATCTGGACTGACGGCATGAAAGAAGAAGCGACACAAATGATTTTGCAAGCTGCCCAGCTAGAAATAGAATATGCCAGAGACACGATGCCTCGTGGAGTATTGGGAATGAACGCTGCAATGATGGAAGAATATTTGCAGTTTATCGCAAATCGTCGTTTGGTACAGATTGGTTTACCAGAGCAATTCCAAGGTGTCGAAAATCCATTTCCTTGGATGTCTGAAATCATGGATTTACGTAAAGAGAAGAATTTCTTCGAAACACGCGTAATAGAATACCAGACAGGAGGCGCTTTATCCTGGGATTAACCTACACATGCCGTTTAGTGAGAAGTAGCACCGAGGAGGTTAAATATGAGTGAAGAAAAGCACTTTGAAAACGACCCTGAGCGAACCTTAATTACTCTAGAGCAGCTGAGCCAGACAATAGAAGTCATGACAAGTGTCGTTAACCGTTTGCGTCAACATTTAAGCGAGCAGCTGCACACCCAGATGGAAAAGCAGCAGGAACAGAAGAAGGTGGACGTTAAACAAAGCGCCGATCTAACTAAAGATCCCGCCACCTTGACGGTGACTACAGCAAGCGATGAGCAGCAAGAAAAGACAGCAACTCAGAAGACGTCAGCCGATTCTGCGGAAAAGAAAAAGGAGAGCTTTGTTGTTGAAATCCGGCAGCAAAATGGCAACCTTATTCGCAAGGATGGGAAGACCTTGCATTAAGCTTCTTAAAAGTCTTAAAACCTTTGCTGATATAATCAGCAAAGGTTTTTTATGCCTACTTTGAAAAATAAGACTGGCGCGATACTTTTGGCTGCTGGCCTCAGCAGCAGATTCGGAGCATCAAAGTTGCTCGCTGAGCTCGATAACGGCACTACTGTTTTTGCTCAAACTTATCACCACTTAAAACTCGCGGTCAATGATGTCTTGGTCGTTACCCGCCCCGAAATTGCCCACCAGTTAAAAGCCATAAGTCCTGATCTGCTCGTATTTAATAGTGCACATAACGGCATGGGCGCAACCTTAGCTTTTGCAATTAGAAACACCTCTTCCTGGGATTCAGCCCTGATCTGCTTGGCAGACATGCCGTTCATAAGTACAGCGACTTACAAAAAAATTGCCTGCGCCAGTGACCCTCGATCTATTGTGGTGCCTATTTGCGAGGGTAAAAAGGCAAACCCTGTATCGTTTGGCAGCCACTTTTTCTCAGAGCTTCAAGATCTGACCGGTGATACAGGCGGGCGTGAAGTACTAAAGCGGCATCCTCATTCAATAAGAAACCTTGAGATCACGGAGCGCGCGGTCCTCGACGACATAGATACCCCTGCGGACTTAGTTCGTTTGCAATCCTAAAGTCTGCAATCATTCGCTTTGCTCTATTGCAAGAGGACTCACTTTAGCCCTAAAATCAAGTGACATATAATGGCCCAAATATGAAAAAAATTAAAAACGAGTCAGAATTACTTAAAGAAGCTATTCGAGTTGGCGCTCGCTATTTTGAGGCCCGGGGCGCCGGTAAGTTTGAAGCCACTGACCATATCGACATAAAGGTCAGAGCCATTTACTTACTTTTAGTTAAAGATAAAGTGGTTCAGCCCTTAGCAAGCAGTGATGAAACATTGCCAAACATGCGCCATAAGCTTGCTATTTGGATTTCCAAAAACCTTCCCTCCGACCACTATTTATTGCAGTAACGCCAATGAGTTCAGCCATTTTAAAAGTTGTTAGTTACCCTATCGCTTTTTTAAAACTAGCACTTTGCCTATTTTTGTCCAGTATTGGCGGGCAGTTATTAGCTGATAGCAGTTCGGCACTGCTGGCTATGGAAGACCCCTCCAACCCGCTACTACAAATAAGCACTTCACGAGGCAACCTATTTGTCGAACTTTATCCTGACGAGGCACCTCAAAATGTTCGCCGCTTTTTAAGTTTAGCTGCAGGCGACATTGAATTAGTCGACAGTAATACCGATACTATTTTCAAGCCTCGGTATTATGATGGCATGCCGTTTCATCGAGTAATACCAGGCATTCTTATTCAAGCTGGTAGCCCCGCTTACAACCCACTAGGCGCACCTAGTGATTTACTAGAAGATGAGATCAATGCCAACATTCTTGGCCTGGACAAAGAGAATGTATTACTACCCGACTCCACCACAAACCCCATTCTGAACATCACAAGCGCTGAAGAATTTTCGAAACAACTGTTACAGCCGCTTTATAAAAGTATGGATATTGAAACTGCTGAGGATCTCATCGGGCAGGAAGAAAACATCGCAAGAAAATTACGTGTTATGACTATAAAAGAGCTTTATCAGCTTTTAGGGTATACCTACAGCGAGGCAAATATGAGCCGCCCTATCCAGTCTGGCGTCTTAGCCTTAGCCAACTCTGGACCAAATTCCAATGGACCTGAATTTTTTATCAGCATGACGAATTCAGAGCAGCTTTCTGGCAGATATACTGCCATTGGATCGGTGATAGAAGGAATGGACGTGGTTGGAAGTATTGGGAGCCTAGCGATAAATCCTCTAAAAGCAACTCGCGCCAGCACTGTAATTTATGCAATTAAAAAAATAAACTAACAATGTAAATAGAGGTCTCTCATGTCTAAAAAAAATCGTAAGGCAGATCAGGGCACATACGCCCTATGCATTACCGTAGGATTCTTTGCTGGGCTGGGGCTTACGCCCATGTTTGATAATGCCATGATTCCACCTTTAATAGGAATTGCTGGTGGATACGCTGTCGGTTATTACATCACTCATAAAAGCCGAGCCAAAAAAAACTAAGCAACTTGATGACAGTTATTTCCGCATCAATGCATACACCACAAAGTTCTTAATAGCTTTTCGTAATTAAAAGATCTGATTTAATAGAACTTTGGCGTCCGCGCTACAAATAATTAAATCTTGGCAAACTTAGCCTCTGTGACCAATAGTTTTCTCCTATACTCAATAAAGAACTGTATTAAAGTCTTCTAATTCGGGTGAAGTAGTGGAAAAAGTATTTATCATAGACAGCGACCATGGCGCCTGCACTGAGGCTTTCAAATCATGGCGGCTAAGTAATACCAGCATCTATAAGGAAAGCTCTCATCTTCAATTATTGACCCTTATTCGAGATAAGGCACTAGCGCTTGTCGTGTACAATCTCGACAGGAAGGAACATCAACTAGAACACCTTCTCACTCTGGTAAACGCCAACTACCAAGAAAAAAATAAACCTATTTTGGTCGTAAGCAATGACCAAAAGGGACTCGATAGCTTATTGGATTTCGACATTCATGGAATCGAGTTTTGTAATTCCAGTAAAGGCTTAGGCTATGTTCAATATCGCGTTAGCCACCTTTTAGAACAGCAAAGGATTGCTCGCCATCAGTCTCGAATACTTATAGAGTTTAAAAACCGTTATAAGGTAATAGTTGAAAGCGCTTCCGAGGGGATAATTAAATACGATGACACCGGAGAAATAAGCTATGCAAACCCTAAGGCTCTCAAGCTATTACGCTATTCTCTAGAATCAATTAAAAAAGTGAATGTATTCGACCTTCTTGCGAATTCCGATGAGAATATAGAAAAGTCAGAGAGTGCACTCACTGAGCTGACTGGAAATATGCTTCAGAACAAAGCATTTAACTGTAATCGAGTACTAATCCGCAATTCACAAGACATCAATATAGTGACCGAAATCAACTGCAATAGCGTGCTTGATGCAGATGGTTTAGTGGACAGCCACATTATAATGTTTCAAGATATCACCGCACGGACTTTGAATGAACAGCGGCTAATTAAACTCGCCAAATACGACGTCCTCACAGGTCTGTCGAACCGCAGCAAATTCCATGATTTTACCGAAGGCAAAATAACCTATTGCGCTCATAACAATAAAAAACTGGCCTTATTGTTTATCGATATTGATCACTTTAAAAATATTAATGACAGCATGGGCCACGACGCCGGAGATGAGCTCTTGGTGTCTATTGCAGAAAGATTACGCAGCTGTATTCGGGAAACTGACTTAGTAGCAAGAATTGGAGGCGACGAGTTCGCTATCACCCTACTGGAGATGGGAAGCCCCAATCAGGTAACAAAAATTGTTCAAGAAATCCTTAAGGTATTACGCAAACCGTTCTTTATTCAATCTCAGGAAATTAATATCTCGGCTAGCATCGGAATATCTCTCTACCCCGAAAGCGGTTCCGACGTAAAAACACTCACCAAAACTGCTGACACCGCTGTCCACCAAGCAAAAACTGATGGCAGAAATACCTATCGATTCTTTTCCAGCGAAATCCAAAACCGAGTACTTGAGCAACATTCCTTAGAATTAGCACTAAAAAAGGCTCTATTGAATGACGAGTTTTTCATGTATTACCAGCCCTTAATTGATGCCCTAAGTGGGAAAGTTGTGGGACTAGAAGCCCTAATACGCTGGCAGCATGAAGACTGGCCAAACATCGGCCCTGATCAATTCATCCCGGTAGCAGAAGAATGTGGCTTACTTCCAGCCCTTGGAAAATGGGTGCTCTTCAATGCCTGCAGACAAGCCGTAAAGTGGTTAAAAGACAGTGCTATCACATTTGATCTTCCTGTTTCGATCAACCTTTCACCCAAGCAGTTAATTCATAGTGACTTCGTGCACGTGCTGATAGATGTTCTCCATGAAACTCAGATACCCCCCGAAAATCTTGTTTTAGAGCTAACCGAAACTGCCGTTATGCAAGACCCCGAAGTTGCAATAACCACCCTCGGGGAAATAAGTAAAGCCGGGGTCAAGTTAGCAGTCGATGATTTCGGGACAGGCTACTCCTCACTTAACTATCTGAAGCAACTGCCAATCAACAAGCTGAAAATTGATCGCTCTTTTGTCAACGACATAGGTGTAGATCAAAATGGCGAAGCTATCGTTAAAGCAATCTTGGCACTGGCTCATAGCTTGAACCTAGAAGTAGTTGCTGAAGGAGTAGAAGAACAATTCCAAGTAGACTTTCTTCGCGGCCATGACTGTGAGGTCTTACAAGGCTATTTTTTCAGCCGACCACTCCCAGTTGATGCCGTCGCAGATCTGCTGCGACAGGAAAAAATCAAGTGGAGCACACCTGTAACTGAGATAGCTAACAAGCAAAAAACGTTGCCTGGAAAACCCGACACACCCTTTCACTAGCTCTCCTATTACCCCCCGCTCATAGAACATTATTGAAATAAAACAAGGGAATTAATTGCCTGATAGTGAGCGCTTTTTTTCAAGTCAGTGCTATAGTTTTAATAGTGATAACTGGAGCGGGGCATGATTTCACAGACACCCCACAATCAAGGTAGACGAAGATTCAAGGAAGAAGTATGAGCAAAATGGAATTAGCAAAGAAGCTAGCTGAAATGACCCAAAGCATGGATTTAGCACGAGCAGAGCGAAATTCGAAAGTCAAAAAGATTTATCACCAAACTAATCCTGAAGGCTGGGATGCACTAAAAATTATCCTTAACTATTCTGAGCCCTCTTTAGAAGAAAGAGATGCTTAGAGCTTGTGGCCAACGTGCGAGGTTCAATTCTACTTAAGAGGCCCGCGCAGAGCTGCTTACACGCTAAAAAAACTGGTAGGCTTAAGCGCTGGACTGTTTTTTCTTATACCATCGTCATCCTAAGCCTACCGGATAAAGCAGCATTCCCTCAAGCGGCCGACGGCACAGGGGTAAAAAGCTGGCTACCTCGCACTCTGAATCAATCTTTACAAGAGTCTTTGTCGAAAGCCATCGATCATGTCAATACCCGGGCAGGATGCCTTAGCGTCCTCGAAGGCAAGATGAGTGAGAGCAGCGACCAACTAAATCCCAAATTTATAGTGACTTGCTCAAGCTTGGGTAATGCCACCCTTAATTTTGTCTACTGGCAAAGTGATATTGAAGACGGTTTTAAAGGTGTTACCTATCCCGAAAAACAGAAGAAGCGGGTTTTTTCAGTTGCCGAGCAACAGCGCCTAAAGCTGCTGAAACTTCGCGATGATAATAGTGACCTAATAGCCAATTGCCAGGTCCAACTAGAATCAAAACTAGGCGATAACGCGCTCTATAGCGAAAGTGACGTGAAGATTAGTCAGCGAGGTGAGCAATTGCCCATAGTGTATATAGAATATAGCGCGGGTCAGTCTGAATTCTCCCTCTTATACACTGCAACTTGTCGCCGAGACATAAGCAAATCAATCCAAATGACCATCTTTCCGCGTTACAGGCGTTAAATCTGTAACGCTAAAGCTCTATGGTTTCCTGAAATATTTCCTGTTTGTATGGCGGTAGCGATTCTAAAATTTGCTTGCCATACCTTTTAACCACTAAGCGCTCATCGAAAATAGTTATCTTACCGGTATCGGATTCATTTCGGAGTAATCTGCCACTTGCCTGAACAAGCTTGAAGGCTGCATCAGGAACAGCTAGGGTCATGAACGGGTTGTTACCTTGTAATTCAACCCATGCCGAAAGGGTCATTTCTATCGGATCATTCGGTACAGCAAAAGGTATTTTGGCAATTAGTACATGCACACAATATGGCCCAGGAAGATCAACTCCCTCGGCAAAGCTAGACAGTCCAAAAATCAGACTCCCCTCACCATCATCTATCCGCTTGCGGTGGTACTTTATAAGCTCTGATTTCTGGTAATCGTCCTGACAAAGAATCAAATCTCTCCACTCGGCAGATAATCCTTGGATAACATCATTCATTTGACGGCGGCTAGTAAAGAGCATCAAAGAAGCGGATTTTTTATCCACCATCTGGGGAATAGCCTTAATAATAATCTCGGTATGTTTAAGACTATTCGAAGGCTCACAGTTTATCTTAGGAATTATTAATTTAGCTGAATTTGCGAAATCAAAAGGACTGGGTATAGATAAATACTTAGTGTGTTCAGGAAGCCCCGCGCGCATCTTGAGAACGCCAAATTCGCCTAATGCAGATAAAGTCGCCGATGTAAGCACCGCACCTGCGCAGGTTTTCCATAACCGTTCCTGAAGGTTTTCCGCCGCCAAAACCGGACTTGATGAGAGGCCAATATCGGACACGCCTTCGTTGTCGTTAAAGCTAAGCCATCGGGCTCTAGGAACCACCCCAGCCGGGTCTTCGATGGCAAAGCTGCGCCAAAGTTCCACATTCGAATCAGCTCTGCGCTCAATACTACCTACCAAGGGATACCATTGTTCAGCAATTTGGCGAAGTTTTATATCAGAGCCATCCTCCATGTCTTCCTTTAAGGCATCACTAACGGACTGAAAGCTATTGCCAAATCGAGAAAACAGATGTGCTAGATTTTCTGCTACAACTCGAATCTCACCAGGCACTCGGCCTAATTCAAATGTATGTTGAGCACGGTTCTCATAACTATCAACTTTATCAACCATTGAAAGCGTCTGTTCTAACAACAACCAGACACTTTCTAAATTATCTCTAAGCTGGAAGAGTAAATTCCTCGATATCTCTTCTCCTTTAGTATCGAGAAACCCATCATTCATTAGCTTTTGCAGTATTGGTTCGCAGCGTTCTATCCAGGCAATAGTAGATCGCACTTTAGTATAGGTAGAGAAATGATTATTGCTCTTAATAGGAAGGTGATGGGCCTCGTCAAATATATAGATGCATTTTTCTGGTTCGGGTAAGATCGCCCCGCCGCCAAGTGCCAAATCAGTTAGAACTAAGTCATGATTCGCAACGATGCAGTCAGCGCTGTCCATGGAATCCCGGGCCTGATAAAAGCAGCAATTGCGGAAATGACTACACTTAGAACCCATACACTGGCCGGTATCTGCTGTCAGCGGTTTCCAGACAGAATTAGGCAAAGGGCTTGCCCAGTCGTCTTTATCACCTTGCCAGCGCCCAGCGCTCAGCTCAGTTAGCATGCTTTCGTACAAGGCAGTATTAGCGGTATCCGCGCCGTCTACAGCCTCTCCATACAAATCCATCATCGCATTTAAACTGTCATTACCCTCCAGCAGCATATCCAATTTGGCTAAACACAAATAGCGCCCCCGACCTTTAGCCAATGAATAGCTAAATTTTAAGCCAGAATCGTTGACTATTTCAGGTAAGTCTTTAAGAACCACCTGCTCTTGTAACGCAACAGTAGCTGTAGCGATGACAACTTTGTAGCCTAATTTTTGAGCTAGCGGCAATACCGCCAACACATAGGCTAACGTTTTGCCGGTGCCAGTACCCGCCTCTACAACACAGATAGGGGGCGCACCACCGGAATCTATGGTCGCCAAACATTTCGCTATTTCAGCGATCATTAGCCGCTGGCCGTAGCGCGGGGTTAACTGTTTAGCATCTATGAGTTGCTTATAAGCTGACTGAATCGACTCTTTTACTTCATCTGTCAGCATTAATTGGATTCCATAGTTAAGTGGATGGTCAGGTGCATAGTTAGTTAGGTAAATAGTTAGGTAAGTAGTCACATGCATAGCTATATACTTAGCCATGGCATAAAGAACCCACTGACAAAAGTGGCGCAGTAGACATGCAGCGCCGAATTATAGCACCTACAGCCAATTTGAGACGATAAACTGTCAAAGACTGGCTATAAACAATCAAGCTAAGTAAAACTATTTAGTACTAGAAGTCGTGCTACATAACTCGGGAAAAGAAAGAAGTTCTGTTAAACTATTGCCCTGACTTACAAAACAGCCAAACTAACCTTACACGCTCGCCGGATTAATCAAACACATGACAACTGCTTCTATAAAGAACACCGCAGATTTAGCAAAAGAATCCGATTCAAGAAAAAGTGGGGAGACTCCAGAAATCAAGACAACCAGTAGTCCCGGCAACGTTGGTGAGGCCACGACAAAAACGCCTGAATCAGATAGCAAGGCCGAGGCTGAAGTAAAAATACCTGAATCAGCTAGCACCGTAAAAGCGGCAGGGCCTGATATAAAAGCGCCCGAATCAGCGAAGGCTGCAAAGCCGGAAGCAGAGGCCCCCGAATCAGCTAAGGCCCCGAAAACTGCAAAGCCGGAAGCAGAGGCCCCCGAATCAGCTAAGGCCCCGAAAACTGCAAAGCCGGAACTAAAAGCACCTGAAATAGCCGCAGCCGCTAAAACTACAGAACCCGATGTAAAGGCCGCCGAGCCCACTAAGACGGCAGAGCCAGAGAGCCCAGTTGCTAAAACTAAGGATTTGGATACTAAAGAAAATGAGGCAGCTAGCATTAAAACTGCCATCCCAGAAGAAGCTGGTAGCCTAGATCAAGCCAAGGCCAAACCGGCTCCGAAGTTGCCGCCCGAACCTGCTACTGCTGAGCAAGTTGCCGCTTACTCTGACTCACTTAACAAACTGAGCTTTAAAAATACAATAAAGCTTTATGAACTGCGCGGGTACCTCAACAGAGCCCAAAAATCTCTTACTGAGCCTGAATCTGAACTTGCCATTAAAGTTGTAGAGATGCTGAGTAAAATTGAAGCTCTCCTTGATCAAAACAAAGTTCATCAGGAGCAGCTAAATTCGAATACAGAATCACTCCTTGAAGGGTTGAAAAAGTTTCTTGAAGATGGTCAGTCCCACGAAGCGCTCCCCGCCTGGGATAAGATTCAAGGCAATATTAGCAATACCTCTGGCAAAACACGGGCTGATCTCCAAGAAAAAGCCAATGCATACAAAACTAAAATAAACGAGCTGCGAGATTGGAAAATCTTTGCAGCAACTGAGAAGAAAAAGCAATTACTTACCCAGATACAACATCTTGTTGATTCTAAAATGCATGCTTCAGATCGTTCTAAGCACATTGCAACCATGCATAAAGAATGGAAGTTACTTGGGCGTTCTAATCAAAACGAAGAGCTATGGAAAGAGTTCAAAGTACTTTCTGACAAAGCCTACGAGCCATGTAAAGAATATTTCAATCAGCGCAAGCAGCTTATGGCTGAGAATCTAAAGCAGCGCCGCGTACTATGCGATCAACTTGAAAAAGACTTAGCGGAACTAGACACCGAAACGGTGAATATCTCTGCAGTCAATAAATTGGTTAAAGGCGCCGAAGAAAACTGGAAGAAATACGCTCCCATCGAGCAATCCAAAATCAAAAGTCTGCAAAAGCGCTACTACGACTTGCTTAACCAACTCCGCAAGTTACGACGCAAGGAAATGCGCGACAATGGCAAAGCAAAGCAGCAGTGTATTGATGAAGCCATAGCCTTAGCGCTACTCGAAGACAACAGAAAAGCCATGAACGAGGCCAAAGCACTTCAACAGCGTTGGAAAAAAATTGGACCGACTTCGTTTAAAGAAGATCGAAAGTATTGGGATGAGTTTAGAGCAGCCTGCGACAGATTATTCGAACAGCGCAACCAAGAAGCGGAAAAGCTTCAAACTGCACTAAAAGAAACCGAAGAAGGTCTAAGAGTCACACTGAAAGAATTAGAGCAGTTAGAGACCCTCGACGAAGAACAATTCCGGAGCTGCCGGTCTGAGTATCAAACTCTGGCGCAAAAGTTTTCCAACGATCTAGATCCAAGGTTAAAGCAGCAGCGCGCGCAGCTAACTGAACAATTTAACAGCATCAAACGCAAAATAGACATGCGATTTAAGTCATTGCCGGACAAAAAGTTTTTACAGTTAAAGGAAAAGCTAGCATCGAAAATCGCCCTGCTAGAAAAAGTTGAAAGTGAACTCAATGGAATTACTGACGCAGAAGGCTTTTCTATGCATCTTAAAACCTTAGACACCACCTCATGGAATGAGCTTCCAAAAGTAGGAAATGAGCCTCTAGATAGCGCACTGAACAAGCGCTGGAAAAGTCTGACCGCACTCAAAGCACCACAAGACTTTTCGGCGTTAGTAACAAATGAGACAGAAGCCTTGCGTAAACAGTGTATTGAGCTAGAGATTCGCGCGAACATGGATACTCCAGATTCAGATCAAGCCACCAGAATGGAAATCCAATTAGCGCAGCTCAAAAATGCTTTTGGCAAATCAAAACCAGACCGACAAGAAAACACCAAGTACGCTAAGCAAATAGAAATACAAAGCCTTTGCTTTGGCCCACTCAATGCCGACAAAAAACAGCCTTTAACGAACCGGTTGGCTGCAGCTATCCAACGTTTGATCTAGCTGCTCATCAACCCCTTGCTCGATTTTGTAGCGCCCTATAACCGGATTGGCATAACTATAAAGCCACGTCCTTACGAGTGAGGGCTCTACTTGACTCAGTCGTTCATTAAAAAAAGCGCGAGATGTCGGCGAGACTTCGTGAGTGTCGAAGCCTGGTTTTAAGGGGTTCGATGGCAGTAATCCATCTTGCTTGAGTCTGCTAATTGCGAGGTAATTACTGTCCGATAAGGCATAGTTTTCCAAAATTTGCACATCTATGTCAGCAGCAATATGTTCTGGCTCATCATCAGCAATATTAAACTCCCTACCAAAAGCGACATGCACAGCCCCCTTAAATCCAATCATTCCAGTAACAATGCTGTTGATATCTGTTGATTCATCTTTTTCGAAACTGCCTGTCTTCTCTATCTGATAAAGCTCTTGAGCTTTTAATAAATCACAGGGATCATATTCATAGGAAATACTCACTGGAATAATATGGAGATTTTTAAGACTTTTACCCAGTGACACTTCACGGTTACCCATTGCGAGCATTTTTAATAAGGTTGGGTCGGTTTTATCAATTCCGTCTTTAGCCCTTCCCTCGCTTTGCGCAATCCAAACGTTCTGCCCATTAGCTACGCTATGATGAATATACTCAGACATCAGCTTCAACGAAGTTAACAATTCACGTCCTTTTAATGACCTTTGCACAATAAAGCTTTTGTTTAAGCGCATGAGATCGGATACGAATGGTTTTTTTAGCAGATTGTCGCCTATGGCAATTTGGAGGGTTTCATGGTTTGCGTGATAGAGCATGTAGTTTACAAAAGCAGGGTCCATCACTATGTCGCGATGATTACTTATAAACAGGTAGTTACGGCCTTCTTGCAAATTCTCCAAGCCAGAATGAGTCAAGGCTGTGGTCGTATCTTCTATCATTTTGTCCATGTACTGAGCGATCACGTCCTGCATCGACGAGATATTATGTACACCTTTAAGCTGGCCTTTTAACTTAAGCTCAGCTGCAAACCGCATAGCACTGGGCATCATCCGAGTCAGGCGGGGAAAGTAAAACTGTGCAATGGTGGTTAAGAACTCAGGGTTCTTAATAAGCTCATCTAATACCGGCCGTATTTCATCATCCAAATATGGCCGGATATCCTTATACTTGTCCAAGAATTACTTCCTTAAAATTTAACAACGTAACTGATACTTGTTAACTAAAACATGAACTCTTAAGCACTTCATTATAGCCCAATTTAAGAAGCTGGACGTGTAGTATTTCTCTGGTCTATTTCATTCTAAGCAGGCTCAACATCGAGCTTACTCGCTGTCGGTAAATCTCCCCCCAAATGATCTGAGAATTGTAGATTTGCTAAGTTAGCATAAAGCGGGCTAGAGCTAAGCAACTCTCTATGGGTACCCTGCGCTACAACCTTGCCCTTATCAAGAACCACTATTCTGTCGACATTCACTACCGTTGCTAAGCGATGGGCAATAATCAATGAAGTCCTATTTTGCATAAGCTTATCGAGTGCCAATTGCACCTGCCGTTCACTTTCAGCATCTAATGCACTGGTAGCCTCATCTAACAAGAGAATTTCTGGGTCTTTAAGAATTGCCCTAGCGATAGCTAGTCTCTGTCGCTGCCCACCGGAGAGACGTATACCTGATTCACCAAGAAAACTGTCATACCCCTCGGGAAGCTCAGAAATAAAATTATCTGCAAACGCTGACTTAGCCGCCGCGACAATCTGCTCGTCACTAGCGTCTGGCTTTCCGTAGCGGATATTGTCTGACACATTCCCGGTAAACATAGCTGGGGTTTGTGACACCACGCCAATATGACGGCGTAATACAATCGGGTCTAGATCCCTGATTCTTACCCCGTCCAGAGTAATCTCGCCCGTTTGAGGGTCGTAAAAACGCATCAACAAATCAAACAGCGTCGACTTACCCCCGCCAGAAGGACCAACTAATGCCACACTCTCACCGGACTCGATGTTGAGATTAAAGTCCTGAATCGCATTGACGTCAGGGCGCGATGGATAAGCAAAACTTACCCCAGTAAGGCAGACAACCCCTCGAAATGGCTTTGCCAACATGGCGGGCCTATCCGGCGCAACTATGAGGCTTTGCGCATCAAGTAACTCCATCAACCGCTCGAGGGCGCCCGCAGCCCGCTGCAGCTCACTAATCACCTGACTAATAGCCCCTACTGCAGCCGCTACCAAAACCGCGTAAACAACGAATGCAGTTAACTCACCAGCCGACATGTCGCCATTAATAACGTCTTGACCGCCGACCCATATCATTAATCCTACTGCAGCAAAGACCAATGTCATTACTACTGTAATTAAAAAAGATCTCGATTTAATACGCTCAATAGCGACATCTAGTGCGGATTCGACATGGGCGGCAAACTGCGCTCGGTCATGCTCCTGATGATTGTAAGCCTGCACGGTTTTTATTTGCTGAATGCTTTCACTGACATACGCTCCAACATTGGCAATTTGGTCCTGGCTACTGCGCGATAAACGCCGCACTCGGCGCCCAAAATACATGATCGGGCCAATGACCAGCGGAATACAAATCAGCACAACTGTAGTTAATCGCGGGTTTGTAATAAACAGAAAAACAGTACCGCCAATCATTATCAGAATGTTTCTAAGAGCAATTGAGGCGGAAGAGCCAATAACTGACTGAATCAAGGTTGTATCAGTGGTAATCCGTGACTGAATTTCACCGCTAAGATTGGCTTCAAAGTATCCTGGATGTAAGGAGATAATGTGCGAATAAACCGCCTTACGAATGTCCGCGGTTACCCTCTCCCCTAACCATGAAACCCAATAGAATCGAGCGAAGGTTCCTAAAGCTTGAAGGAACGCTATAACCATAAAGCCAACTATGGCCTGGTTCAGTGACGCCGTTGAACTGGCAACAAATCCCTGATCTACAATAATTCGCACATATTGCACAAGACCAAGGCTCAATCCCGCGGTAAACACCAAAGCGACAATGGCCCAAGTGATTTGCTTACCGTAGGGTTTCAGAAAACGCAGTGCGCGTAAGAGTTCGCTAGTTGTGGATGTATTAGACATCGGCGCAATGTAGCAGCAACCATGCCAATTGCAAAGATCTCAAACTCAATCAGCCCCATCTATTTGATCCCCAAACCAATTTTTTCAAGTTAGGCGGCTCAAATGTAAGCATTGAACTGGCGAAACCCATTATTTCATACCATACTTTGGCATGTAGATAGACTATTTGGCATTGTGACGTCGTTTTTAAGTCCAATAGCTTCCAAGCCACCCCCCATCGTGACTGCTTGAAAAGGAGAGTTCGTGAGTATCAAACAACCAACATCGTTGGTTAAGTTTACTGATGCGGAAACAGCTATTCGAATTTTGGCCGATGCGAAGCTGCGCTGGTCGGCGCCTTGCTTGCTAAACGACCCATTCGAACTTAGCCACCGTTCAAGTCTGAACTTTGATTCCAAAGCGCTTCTGGTTGCCTGCGTAAAAGCCACTCTAAGCCTTATTTTTTCCCGAGATGAACCGTCTGGTAATAGCCCCCTCATTAAAGCTATACGCCGCTGGCGAGCCGAAGATAGATTTGATTCCGAAGATGAAGCTACCGAAGTTCTCAACGATCTGTTGGCAAGCATGGTCCAACACAGGGACCCAGAACTCATCGAAATTATGCGAGATTGGAAACACTATGCAAGCCGGCTACGCATTCTTAGCCTCAGTGACTCCCATGAAAACTTAGCTCTCTGGGACAGCTATGGCGATCGCCACACCGGCATTGTTATCCGCTTTGGCTGCGGCGAAGACAGCAGCTTAGAAAACCCTATAGCCATCAGCTACAGCGACACTCGACCTGAAATTTCTACTCTTAATGAGCAGATTGATATCATAATGGCTCAGCAAAAAACCCACTTTCAAGACTATTTCCCTGACAAGTTTCTGAACAAATCTAAATTACAGAGTAAGGAGAAAGAATGGCGCTTGTTAACAACAGTGGACTCAGTCCAGCAAGACGAATCTCTTTGGTTTGAAGACATTAGTTTTGCCTCCACAGAAATCAGAGCAGTGTATTTTGGCGCAGGAATGGAAAATTCTAAAAAACAAGAAGTAGTCACAATACTTCAGCGAAAATATCCTAAGGCGAGGCAATTTCAAGCCGTTGTTAAAAATAGCAAATTCGAATTGAATTTCGAAAGACTTAATCCATAAGACAAATCAATGAAAAGGCCTAATCCATCGAAAAGGCTTTTCAAGCAAAAGAATCCACCTTTCAAAACAGCTCATCAATCAAATTCGACTCGACGCTTAATCAAATTAGCACCAGAAACATCTCTGATACTAAGGTCAAAAGCAGGAATTTCGCTACTCCAATCAATTTCTATCAGCCCAAAATTAGCCACAGCAAAGGCCTCTCCAACACGATGCCTGTTGGGGCTTATCGCTTTCCATTCTTCAGTTAAACCTGACGATGTCAATTCCAGCAAGGGCCAGCCATTAGCAGTTTCTCTTATTTCACTGTACTCAGACCAATGCACATCCCCAGAAAGGATTAGAACCGGCTCTTGCTGATACTTTTCTAGCAACTCAAAGAAACGCTGGCGATCCCTCGGGTAATTTGCCCAGGTTTCCCAACCTGTAAATTCCGCGAGCAGCTGAATGCTAGAGCCAATTATTCTGACATCTGCCTCCACCTGCAACTCATTTTCCAACCACTGCCACTGAGGCTCCCCCATCAGCGTTGCGCCTTTTGCAAGCGATGCTTCGTATGGCCCTCGGTTACCAAGCTCACGTCTCTCTCGCCTCAGCGCGTCCTTTACTACAGCCAGTGGAGAACGGTTCCAGCGCAGGTCTAAAAGAATGACTTGGACTTTCCTCCCGGCCTCCCCGTATAAATAGGATGTGTATATTCCAGAGTCTCGAGTTCTTCTCAGTGAATCATCGGGCTCATCCCAGAAATCAAGCATCACCCTGCGAGACTCTTCCTTTGAAGCGTATTCCGCACCGCTATCATTCTTGCCATAATCGTGATCATCCCAGATCGCTATTATTTCAGTGCTCTCTCGGAGCCTTTGGATTCCTGGAACAGCTGCCAATTTTTGGTATTTTGCGGCCAGAACTTGGGAGTCTTGAGAGTCACCATAAATGTTGTCACCCAAGAAAATAAAGAGATCAGGGTCTGCCGCCAAAACCTCACTCCAAATCGGCTGCGGCTTATCTTGATGACTGCAAGAGCCAAATGCTATTCTTTGAATATCCTGTCCAAAGCTTGAAACACTAAAAAAAAAGAGCAGGAGAAAGACACAACTTCTCATCGCAAGAACTCCTTCATTGGCGCACCCATCTCTGGCTGTAAATCTCTATAGTTTTGCCCTAACAATTCCAATAAGGTTGCAGCAATGCGATGGCTGCTTAAGCAGTCACCCCCTGTACTGATAAGTTTGGAATTTGGGATTCCTGGCCCCATAGCTGCCATCCAAACAGCATCTGAACCTACTATCCCCTCTTCGTAATTGGCCAATGAAGACATATAGCCTGTAACTGAAGTTTGACTTGCATGGTGCTGCCAAGTTTCTATAGGGTCGTCCCCTCTACCGTGATCCACAGTAATAAAAAGGTCAGTATTGTCCTTGAAGCCTTCGGTCTCTTGAACCATTTCCCAGATTTCCCTAATAAAACGATCAGTTCGATTTGCCGCAAAGATATATTCATCGTATTTGCCGTCGTGAGCGAAATCATCGGTCTCTCCATAGCTAATAAATAACACACGCGGCTTTTCCCTTTTGAAATAGGACATTGCGTAGTGGTGGGTGAACGAGTCATTTCTAACGGTAGCCCATGGCGGAGGAGTATCCTCGTACAACCGATTAAGTAAGGTTTCAAATTCTGATTGCGGTTCTGCTTCTTTATAAAAAGCATTAACATGCAGACCGCTTCGCTCAGTATTAAGAATGAATGGAAACACGTCCCATGAAGCGAACGCGGCGGAACGCCCATTGAACTCTGGAACTGTGTTTAGAAGCTCGAAGATACTTCGCTCTGGATTTGCCATTTTACGGTTGGAGTTAATCGCAGGGTTAACGATGCCTGTTAAAATTTCAGAATAACCAGGATATGAAAAATACCAATCATTGCTAACTTTAGCGCAGGAGCCTTGATCACGATTTCCTGCGTAGCTACCCTTTTCAAACACCACATCGTGTAAAAAAGGCAAAAGCTTTTGGGCACGCAAACCGGCTGAGTCATCCCAATACTCGTTCATCAACTCGTCGCTGAGTCCTGAATAGTCATCGCTCAGTGCAAGCTGGCGATCAAGCCCAAAAAATACTTCTTGCCAACGCAAACCATCTAAAGTTATCAGCACTACATTGTCCGCCGCGCCTGCATTGAGGCTTTGCAACATGAATATACAAAAAATACAGTAAAGACGTTTCATTTCATTTTACTCAATTAAAAAGTCGGCAAACAACCTTATTGGTCACCGACTCTATTGCGCTATCTCTAGCAAAGTTAGAGCCGCTAATGCTGCCCTTATTCCCGGCGGATTACAAATCCACAGTCATAGCAAATGAAGCAGTGCGCGGCGAGCCAATCCATGCGCCAAAGCCAGAGATGCCCCCAAGATAAGATTCATCAAAGGCATTATTTACCACCAACCGAAATTCAAAGCCTTTCAAATAATCAGTTAGTGCTTCGCCACTTACCCCAACATACAGATCGGAAACGGTATAGGCATCTAC
>Ga0307488_10001019_pt1 | contig 23414 bp, 16 predicted proteins | sample SB02metaG_FD_202248 | JGI IMG/M metagenome (GOLD analysis project Ga0307488, IMG submission 202248) | Sea-ice brine microbial communities from Beaufort Sea near Barrow, Alaska, United States - SB 0.2 | ecosystem: Environmental > Aquatic > Marine > Coastal | place: USA: Alaska | collected... | reverse complement strand
TAGACTCCAATGGATGGAATGGCATAAATAATGGAAAACGACTACCTTCCGATGATTACTGGTTTTCTATAAAACTAATAGACAGTAATGATGTTTTAAGAGAACGTGTTGGACATTTCTCGTTAATTAGAAAATAAAAATATGCGCACAAACATTCTCTTTTATTTTACGTTCCTTTTTGCATTAAATATACTCGCACAAAATGAAACAAATCATTGGTATTTTGGCAATAAAGCTGCTCTAAATTTCAATAATAATAATAATAATAATCCTAAAGTACTCTCTAACAGTGATATGTTTGCTAGATATGGCTCCTCTTCAATTTCAGATAAACAAGGAAATTTACTGTTTTATTCTCAGGGAAGTATCGTTTATAACAAAGAACATAAGACCATGGATAATGGGGGTTTTTTAGCCAGTGATATTGAGATCTATCAACCCACTATTATCATCCCTAAACCAAATGACGAAAATATCTATTACTTATTTACGCTAAGAAACGTTAATACCCCTCCATCTAGTGGTATAGGTGGTCCAGGTCTTGAACCAGGTTTATATTATTCCATTATTGATGTATCTCTTAATAACGGGATGGGGAAAGTTATTGTGAAAAACACTTTTTTGAACCCTTTAGTTTCAGAAAAATTGACTGCTGTTCATAGTGAAGACGGAAAATCGATTTGGCTAGTAACATTTGGGAAATCAGAAAAAGCCTCTCTACGTTATAACACATTTTATGCGTACAAAATTAGTCGTACTGGAATAAATACCCCCCCTATAAAAACAACAATTAACAACTCTTTTCTTAAGAATCAAGGAGGAATGAAATTATCTCCAAATGGTGAATTCCTTATCTCTTCTAATTTTAACAATGTGGGTTTTTTTCATTTTAATAACAAAAATGGAGAAATTAGTGGCATCGATTTTTTTAGGACTGCCCATGGTGAAGGGATGGCTTCAGTGGGTTCAAAACCGAAAGTACATGGTATTGCTTTTTCCCAAGATTCGAAATATGCATATATCGAAACATTGGAAAAAGGAACTAATAAAATTTTTCAATACCTAACCGAAGATATAAATAATAGAACAGAAATTATATCTACAGAAAAAAATTCTTATAGCTATATGCAATTAGCTAGAGATGCAAATATATATATTACAACCCCAAAAAGTAATGCTGAAGGAGGAGATTATCTCTCCATAATTTCGCCACTAAGTGACAATAATAAAACAACCTCTTTTGAGCCCGATGTCCTTTCTATTGGCGATAAAAAATCCAGATTAGGCCTTCCTAATTTTATTCAATCCTATTTTAGAACTAGAATTTTAACTAAAAGTGGTTGTGTTAATAATCCTACCTTTTTTGACATAGACACCTATACGAATATTACTTCTGTTTATTGGGATTTTGGCGATGGCAACAACTCTAAAGAAATTAATCCAAACTACATCTATTTAAATACGGGTACTTATACTGTTAGCGCAACCGTCCTTATAAATAATAGCATTCTTAATTTATCGAAAACAATAATCGTTTACCCTCTTCCTATACTGGCTGCAGGTCAAGAGCTAGCTCAATGCGACACCGATTCAGATGGGATTTCTACTTTTAATCTCTATAAGATAAAAGAAAAAATAACAAACCCCGCCTTAAATGAGACCTTGTTTTTTTATGAAACCAGGCTTGATGCAGTATTAAATACGAACAGAATTATCAATCAAGAAAACTATACAAATACCTCTATAAATCAAGAGATTTTTGTTCGATTTGTTAACGAAAATGACTGTTTTAGCATTAGTTCTTTCAAAATAAAAGCTAGTTTTGTTGAATTTGGAAAAATTACGGATCTATTTTCTTGTCAAGAAACAGATCTCAACGCTCAAAATGCAACAGGAAAATTTTTGTTGGATAAAAAAAGAAAAAAAATTCGCACAACTCTGAATATTCCTATCGCTACGAGTATAAAGTTTTATCCTACTTATCAAGCTGCCTTAACCCTTACCAATGAGATGAATGATGAATTTATTTCAAGTTCAACCACTATTTGGGTTAGAGGGGAAACAGAGACGGGATGCGGAGGAATACAATCCTTCAATGCGACGGTTAATTCAAAACCAATCATCTATTTGGAAGACATATATACGATTTGTATACATCCAGAATTCCACGCACCAATCATACTTGAAACAGACACTTCAAATGATCGCTTTGAATGGCTAAACAGCAAAGATGAAATTATATCAATAAATAAATACTTCATCCTTACAACGGTGGGCAATTTTAAATTAAAAGCGTATAAGACTCAAAATAATATTGAATGTTCTAGCATAAAATCTTTTACAGTAAGAAAACCAAATGCGCCTATTTTTAGTGAAATTGTTGTAAACACCGATGATCCCACAAATAACATCATTTCAGTGGAAATTTCTGGGACGAGCTCTTATGAGTTTTCAATAAATAATTCAGACTTTTTTCAAGGAAACAACTCCTATCGTTTCACAAATGTTACTTCCGGAAATGTAACAATCTATGTTCAAGACATTCATCATTGTGAACCGCCAATTCAAAAGACCGTTTCTGTAATTGGGTTTCCTAATTTCTTTACCCCTAATAATGACGGGATTAATGATTTCTGGACCATTAATGGCATAAATTCAACCGATTATCAATCGGCAACGGTTACCATTATGAATCGATTTGGTAAGGTGGTCGCTACAATCAATCTTTTAACAAATCTAGGTTGGAATGGAAGTTTTAATGGAGAAAAATTAGCATCAAGTAATTATTGGTTTTTAGCTAACTTAGTGGATATTGATGACCAGATTATTTCAAAAACAGGGAATTTTAGCTTAGTTAGAAAATAGAAACGCTTAAACTATCCGTATTTTTGCACTATGAATTTTAAGCTACAATCAAATTTTTCACCTACCGGAGACCAGCCAGAAGCCATTAAGCAATTAATTGAAGGTATTCTCTCTCAAGAGAAATACCAAACCTTGTTAGGTGTTACAGGTTCTGGAAAAACATTTACGGTTGCCAATGTTGTTGAAAGAGTTAATCGCCCAACATTAGTTTTAGCGCATAATAAAACTTTGGCAGCTCAATTATATTCAGAATTTAAACAATTCTTTCCTGAAAATGCCGTAGAGTATTTTGTTTCATATTACGATTATTACCAGCCAGAAGCCTATATCCCTGTATCTGGAACCTATATCGAAAAAGATCTATCCATCAATGAAGATATTGAAAGATTGCGTCTAAGCACTACTTCTTCTCTACTTTCTGGACGTCGAGATGTTTTAGTAGTTGCCTCGGTTTCTTGTTTATATGGAATTGGGAATCCTGTTGAATTTAAGAAAAATGTAATTCCGCTTGAAGTAGGTCAAATTATTTCTCGAACAAAATTTTTGCATCAATTGGTTACCAGTTTGTATTCTAGAAGTGATGTAGAAATTAAAAGTGGGACTTTTAAAGTAAAAGGAGATGTCGTGACGATCTTTCCATCTTATGGAGATAACGGGTTTCGAGTTCATTTCTTTGGAGATGAAATTGAAGAAATAGAATCCTTTGATATTGTAAACAATCGGGTAATCGAGAAATTTGATCAACTTAGTATTTACCCTGCCAATTTATTTGTGACTTCGCCAGATGTTTTACAAAATGCCATCCATCAAATTCAAGAAGACATGGTAAAACAGGTAGATTATTTTAAAGAAATTGGGAAACATTTAGAAGCAAAAAGATTGCACGAAAGAACAGAGTTCGATTTAGAAATGATTCGCGAATTGGGATATTGCTCGGGAATTGAAAATTATTCACGATATTTAGATGGCAGAGAACCAGGAACCAGACCTTTTTGTTTGTTAGATTATTTTCCAGAGGATTACTTAATGATTATTGATGAAAGCCATGTTACCATTCCACAAACGCATGCCATGTATGGAGGTGATAGAAGTAGAAAAGAAAATTTAGTTGAATATGGCTTTCGTTTAACAGCAGCGATGGATAACCGTCCTTTAAAATTTGAGGAATTAGAAGCCATACAAAATCAAGTAATTTACGTAAGCGCAACACCTGCAGACTACGAATTGCAAAAATCTGAAGGGGTTATTATTGAACAGGTAATTAGGCCAACAGGATTATTAGATCCACAAATTGAAATTAGACCCAGCTTAAATCAAATTGATGATTTAATCGAAGAAATTCATATTCGCGTTGAAAAAAATGAACGAACATTGGTGACCACCTTAACCAAAAGAATGGCAGAAGAATTGACCAAATATTTGAGTCGAGTTTCAATTCGCTGCCGTTATATTCATTCTGATGTTGATACTTTAGAGCGTGTAGAAATCATGCAAGATTTACGAAAAGGCTTGTTTGACGTCTTAATTGGTGTAAACCTTTTACGTGAAGGTCTAGATTTACCAGAAGTTTCTTTGGTAGCCATTTTAGATGCAGATAAAGAAGGCTTTTTACGTTCACACCGATCACTTACGCAAACCATAGGAAGAGCCGCAAGAAACATAAACGGATTGGCCATTTTGTATGCAGATAAAATGACCAATAGCATGCAAAAAACAATTGACGAAACCGACAGAAGGCGAGAGAAACAAATTACCTATAATTTGGAAAATAATATGATCCCTACTCAAATTAACAAAAGGATTGATGATACTTTATCTCGAAGTGCGGTTTCAAGTTTTCATTATGATGGTGCCTTACAAAAAGTTGCCGAACAAGATTTAGCGTATCTCCCAAAGGAAGAAATTGAAAAACGCATTCGTCAAAAGCGTAAAATAATGGAGTCAGCAGCCAAGTCTTTAGATTTTATTATAGCGGCTCAATTACGTGATGAAATTGCTCTTTTAAAAGAGAAGCTGTGATCCTTTTAAGCCCTTTAATTATTTTTAAACCGATATAACTTGCATTAGGCCAAGCATTATTGTATCTTTGCCTAATGAAACAAAGGATACACGGCTTGCGTAACTTTACCATTTTCAACATTAATCTTTTAGTCTTTAGAAACCAGTCTAAAATATTTATCCCTCCACACTCTTCTTAGCATACCAATCACTAAAAATTTTGACTCTTTTTTTTTGATGAATCAAATTCATTTATAAAAAACGGTGTCTCTTTTGTTAATTATTTATCCAATTTTTCGGATTAACTAATCAGTGCAACTAATGATTATTAAAACTTTTGACGCCTTTACAAGATTGTCTTACCTAAACATTAACACAATTACACATTTTTTACACGCTCATCTAGAAACCTGTAAAGACTCTAAAAAGGCTATAAGAAAATCATTATTGTACGCTGCAAAAGAAATCCCTAGTTTGGGTGGCTATGTCTTTGTAATAGAAGAAAAAGATAAAATAATTGGTGCCGTAATTATTAATAAAACAGGGATGAGTGAATACCAATCAGAAAATTTTTTAGTGTATTTAGCCGTTCATCAGGAGTTTAGAAATAAAGGTGTTGCCTCAAAGCTAATAAAGAAATCAATAAATTATTGCAATGGAAACATTTCGCTAAATGTAGCAAAAGAAAATAGTGCAATAAGGCTCTTTGAAAAAAAGGGATTTAAACAAGAGAAAGTACAAATGGTACTTAACAAGGAATCTGCATAGCAGACAATAAAAATAAAAGAGAATAGTTACATTAATTAAAACAAATAGAATGAAAATTTTAGTAATTGGAGCGGGTAATATGGGACTTACGTATGCCCAAGGGATGTCTAAATCAAAACTTTTAAAGAAAAAAAACATCATGATTTTAGACAAATCTGAAGAAAGATTAAAAGAGCTTAATGCAATGCCTAATTTTGATGCTTATGAGGAACTAGAAGATTGTGTACCCAAAGCAGACATTATTTTTATTGCAGTAAAACCATATCATGCAGAAGACCTTTTTAAAGCCTTAAAAAAATTCACAAAACCAGAACAAATTTTAGTGTCTATAATGGCTGGTGTTAACATCACAAACATCAAAAAATACTCTGGATTAACAAAAATAATAAGAGCAATGCCAAATTTACCTGCTCAAATAGGTAAAGGTCTAACCTCTTATGTAGCTTCTACAGACGTATCAAGAGTAGAAAAAATTACCATAGAGAGCTTCTTAGATACCACAGGAAAATCGATGGAAGTGAGCAGTGAAACACTTATTGATGCCTCTACAGGTATTTCGGGAAGTGGCCCCGCTTATGTCTTTTACTTTATGCAAAGTATGATGGAGGCCGCATTAAAAATGGGTTTTTCAAAAAACGATTCTTCAGTTTTAGTAAGTCAGACATTTATTGGTGCCGTAGAGCTCTTTAATCAATCTAACTTATCTCCAAATTCTTGGATGGAAAAAGTAGCTTCTAAAGGCGGTACTACACGCGCTGCTTTAGACTCCATGCAAGACAACAATGTAAATGAATTAATTAAAGATGCCGCCTTTGCCGCATTTAATAGGGCAATAGAATTGGGTAAAGAAAATTAATATGGAAAAACAGACAATAGTAATTAAGGTAGGAACGAACGTAATGACGAACAGAGACAACAGAGTTGTTAGACCTGTTTTAAGACGTTTAGTGAAGCAAATTGCAGAATTATATGAAAGAGGCATTTCAACCATTTTAGTTTCTTCTGGTTCAGTAATTGCGGGCAAAGAGGTTTTAGGAGAATCGAACATTAAAAACGAAACACAAAGAAGACAGGTGTATTCGGCTATTGGGCAACCAAGAATGATGCGTCATTATTACAACCTTTTTAATGATTACGGAATGAAATGTGCGCAGGTTTTACCAACAAAAAGAGATTTCACGCCCGGTGTTCATAGACAGAATATGATTACTTGTTGTGAAGGTTTACTTGCTGAAGGAGTAGTACCTATTGCAAATGAGGATGATGCAGTTTCTGTTACAATGTCTATGTTTTCAGATAATGATGAGTTAGCAAGTTTAATTGCGCAATTAATGAATGCCGATAAACTGATTATTCTAACAGATATTGATGGTTTATATACAGGGAACCCGGAATCAGAAAATAGTGATCTTATAGCGAATGTAAACCCTAATGAAAACCTAGACAGATACATCAAAGACAGCGATAAAAAACAAGGTGAAGGACGAGGTGGAATGGGTTCAAAATTAGATTATGCCCAAGAAACTGCGGCTAAAAACATTCCTACTTTTATCGCAAACGGAAAAAGAGATAACACGATTATTGATATTATCGACGGAAAAGCTGTGGGTACTAAAGTGGCATTTTAAAATTTATACAATGAAATTATTAGACACTGCAATAAAAAACAACGTTTTAGAAAGTATGACAAAAATTCTTGATGAAAATCGAGAACTCTTGTTACATGCAAATAAAAGAGATTTAGAAGCATTTAAAAAAGAAGATCAAGCCATGTTTGATCGATTGATTTTGAATGACAAAAAAATTGATGGCATGATTACCGCAATCAATGAAGTAAAAGCACAACAAGACCCCGTAAATCAAGTCATAAGCAACATCACATTAGAAAACGGTCTCATTGTAACCAACAAAACGTCGCCCTTTGGAACGATCATGATTATTTACGAATCAAGACCAGATGTTACTGTTGAAGCGGCTGTTTTAGCCTTTAAAGCCAACAATAAAATTTTACTAAAAGGAGGAAAAGAAGCGATACACAGCAATAAGGTATTGATTGATTTTTGGCACCAAGCATTATCAAAAAATAAGGTAAGCGAAGATTATATAAAATTGCTGCAGATGAACAGAGAGGAAACGCAGGCTTTTTTAAAAAACCCAACAGAGCAGTTAGATTTAATCGTACCAAGAGGTGGAGAACGCTTAATTGCCTTTGTTAAAGAACATGCAAAGTGTGCGGTGTTAATAAGCGGAAGAGGAAATAATTTTTTATATGTTGATGAAAATGTAGATTGGCAAAAAACCTTAGCCGTTATTATTAACGCAAAAACCGATAAAATTTCTGCGTGCAATGCTTTAGATAAAATACTCATAAACAAAAACGTAGCTAACTTTGATGAAAAACTGAAGGAATTAAGCACTTTATTAAAGCATAAAAACGTGTCCATTTTAGTGGATGATGATGTGAAAAAAGTATTACCTAATGAGGAAATAATTACCGAAAACAAGGTTTGGAGAGAAGAGTTTTTAGCCCTAAAATGTTGTATTGGCGCTGTAAGTGGTCTTAATGAAGCGATCGAAATAATAAACGCCAATTCTGGCGGTCATTCTGCTGTAATTATGACCATAGACGATGCACAGGCCGACGATTTTATGCAACAAGTAGATTGTGCCGCAGTTTACAAGAATTCGTCAACCAGATTTACAGATGGTGGCCAATTAGGTGTTGGTGCAGAATTGGCAATTAGCACCGATAAGCTGCATCACAGAGGCCCTTTAGGATTAAAAAAATTAGTAACAAATAAGTACTATATTTATGGCGAAGGTCATACACGTGAATAGGTACTACCTAACTATACAAAAAAAAGACGACCTAAAAAGGCCGTCTTTTTTTATTTGTAAATTATCCTGTCCTGAAATAGAAATAAAAAATCGTCTAAAAATTACTTTTTAGACGACCTAATAATAAATTATATCAGCTAAATTTTTAAGCCAAAACTTCTTGAACTTTATCTGCTGCTTCTTGAAATTCTGTTGCAGAGATAATTGCCATACCGCTATTGTCTATTAATTCTTTTGCTTCTTTTGCATTTGTTCCTTGTAAACGCACAATAATGGGTACTTTAATCGCATCACCCATATTGGTATAGGCATCAACAATTCCTTGCGCTACTCGATCACAACGCACTATTCCACCGAAAATATTCACTAAAATAGCTTTAACCTGATCATCTTTTAAAATAATTCTAAAAGCCGTTTCAACACGTTTTGCATCTGCAGTACCACCTACATCTAAAAAGTTTGCGGGCTCACCTCCTGCTTGTTTAATTAAATCCATCGTTCCCATTGCTAAACCAGCTCCGTTTACCATGCAACCAACATTTCCTTCTAAATCTACATAGTTTAAACCAGCAGCTTTTGCTTCCACTTCAATTGGATTTTCTTCACGCAAATCACGCATTTGGGCATAATCTTTATGTCTAAATAATGCATTTTCATCTAAAGAAACTTTTGCATCAACAGCCAATATTTTATCATCTGAAGTCTTTAAAACAGGATTAATTTCAAACATGGAAGAATCTGACTTGATATAAGCCGTATATAAATTCATGACAAATTTCACCATTTCTTTAAAGGCATTTCCAGATAAGCCTAAGTTAAAAGCAATTTTCCGTGCTTGAAAAGGCATGATTCCTAATAACGGATCAATTTCTTCTGTGAAAATTAAATGAGGTGTTTCTTCTGCCACCGTTTCAATATCCATTCCACCTTCGGTAGAGTACATAATCATGTTTCTACCTGTTGCACGATTTAATAAAACCGACATATAATATTCTTCTGGCTCAGAATCTCCAGGATAATAAACATCTTCTGCAACTAAAACTTGATGTACTTTTTTACCTTCCGCAGAAGTTTGAGGTGTAATTAACATCATTCCAATAATATCATTAGAAACACTTTCTACTTCGGCTAAGCTTTTTGCCAATCTAACGCCACCTCCTTTTCCACGACCACCCGCGTGAACTTGTGCTTTCACCACAAACCAGGTAGTACCCGTTTCTATGGTTAATTGTTTTGCGGCATCAACAGCTTCTTTATGATTGCTGGCGACAATTCCTCGTTGAATTCTAACGCCAAAACTGCTTAATATTTCTTTTCCTTGATATTCGTGTAAATTCATTTTTCAGATATTTATAATGCTGACAAAAATACAAATTCAAATGAGAAATCGGCACAAATTACAGATAAAAAGAAGTGCTATTCTCTTAAAAAAATAGCTAATTAAATTCACTGTATATGGCAATGCAATTCTTTTTTTAAAAATAATTCTCGCTTTAAAATAAAAAGCCTTCTAACTAAATATTCCCTGTAACACGCCTCCTTTTCCTAAGTGTTGTTATGGAATTAACAAAAATTTAATATATTCTTCAACATAAGATAAATACTTTTACCGTCGCCTACAATCAAAAAAATGTTAAAAAAACTTTCCCTAATATTACTCTCATCCTTATTTATTCAACAAGTATCAGGACAAATCAACCAAAAACGCAAAAAAACAACGACAAATAGAGTCTCAAAAGCCCCGAAAATTGATGGCCTTTTAGAAGATGATGCCTGGAAAGCTGCCAAAGTTATGAGTGATTTTGTGATTTTCAAGCCAGATAATGGCACCGCTGTATCCGAAGCCTATCAAACCGAGGTAAAAGTGGTGTATGATAATGATGCCTTATATATTTCTGCAAAGATGTTGGACCCAAAACCCGAAGGAATTCCAAGACAGTTTGCAACTAGAGACAATTTTAGCCAATCAGATTTCTTTTTAGTTTCGATAAACCCCAATGATGACGGCCAAAATCCTTTTGAATTCATTGTTCAGAGCACAGGAAATCAGGCTGACGCCAAAATTTCTAATGGTGATAAAGATTTTAATTGGAGTGCAGTATGGGAAAGTAACGTGCAAATAACAGATACGGGATGGAATGTTGAAATGAAAATTCCCTATAGAGCAATTCGTTTTGCAAACAGACCGCTACAATCTTGGGGATTTAATTTTCAAAGAAGCTTAGAAAAACAGAATGAGAGACAAAGTTGGAATTTTATTGACAACGCTGTTGGAACTTGGACTCAATACGATGGCTTAATCGAGGGATTTAGAAATATTAAACCACCTACACGATTAAATTTTTATCCATATGCCTCTGTAACGAACGATTCTTATAACGGAGAAACTACTACAGATTGGAGTATAGGAATGGATGTGAAATATGGTTTGTCAGAAAATTTCACACTAGACGCCACTTTAATTCCAGATTTCAGCCAAGCTGGCTTTGATAATGTAGAATTAAATTTAGGCCCTTTTGAACAAGAATTCTCTGAACAAAGACAATTTTTTACCGAAGGAACTGAATTATTTACAAAAGGAAAATTGTTCTATTCTAGAAGAGTTGGTGGCGCTCCAACAGATCAATTTAATGTTCAAGGAAAAATAACCGCCGATGAAGAAATTATTGATTCGCCTTCAAAAGTTGCGATGCTAAATGCAATTAAAGTATCTGGAAGAACTAAAAAAGGTTTAGGAATTGGTGTTTTCAACGCAGTAACAGCTACTACAGAAGTAACGATTAGAAATAATAGTACCCAAGAAACTAGAAAAGAAGTAATCAATCCCTTTTCAAATTACAATATTTTAGTTTTAGATCAACAATTTAATCAAAATTCTTCCATTACATTAATCAACACAAATGTTACCCGAGATGGTCGTTTTAGAGACGCGAATGTAACAGGGTTACTGTGGCATGTAGAAAGCAAAGACAGTAAGTATAACATTGACGGTTCTTTTAAATTGAGTGCTATTTCTGATGATGAATACACCCCAAACACAGGCCATACTTTTGAAACGAGTTTTGGGAAGCGCGCAGGAAATTGGGATTGGCAATTAGGGTACAACCTAAAAAACAAAGATTTCAACCCCAATGATTTAGGTATTTTATTTAGAAATAATGAACAAAAGGCATATGGAAATATTAGGTATAAAACCCTCAAACCTGTTGGTAATTTTAATCGATATAGTGTTCGCTATTATCAACAAATAAAATTCCAACATTATTCAGGAATTTACACGGGTTTAGAAGCTGGTTTTAGCTTTAATGCTCAATTAAAATCAAGGTTTGGTTTTGGTGGAAATTTTAATTTCGACTCAGAAAGTAGAGATTATTTTGAACCGAGGAAAGGAAGCACAAGTACTGTTTATTTTTTAAAACCCGAAAGAAGAAACATAAGAGGTTGGATTAGCACGAACTACCAAAAGAAATTTGCCATTGATATTCGATCTTATATCAGCGATTATAAAGACAATCCTAAATTAGCTTACGGGCTTGTTTTTTCACCTAGATATCGATTTAGCAATCAATTTTCATTAATTTACAAATTGGATTATGCAAAAACAAATAACGATCAAGGCTATGCTACAGAAGAAAATAATACACCGGTTTTTGGTCAGAGAGATCGCAAAAATTATACAAATTCTTTATCTGGCAAATTTAGTTTTAGCACCCTATCCTCCATTTCTATCTCCTTAAGACACTATTGGGGTACCGTAAGATATGAGGACGTTTTTTACGATTTAAATTCGAACGGAACATTAGCACCTAATAATTATACCGCAAATGAAGACCTAAATTTTAATAGCTGGAATTTAGATATAAATTACATCTGGCAATTCGCCCCTGGAAGTCAGTTAATTGCATTTTACAGAAACGCTATCTTTAATGAAAATTCAAACTCAAGTTTAAACTTTACAGAAAATTTAGAACGCTTATTTGAACAACCTAATCAACATGTCTTCTCCTTGAGATTGGTTTATTTTATAGACTACAATAAAGTTAAAAATTTTTTATAAGCATTTCTATTACCCTAAATTCAAAACGAGTTAAAGGCATCTCTTTCGTCTTTTTACACGAATCAAAGCATTAAAATTAATAGGTAAATCAATATTTCTTACTATTTTCGTAAGACTTATTATTCATAGATGATTACAGCAAAAAATATACATAAATATTACGGAGATTTAGCCGTATTAAAAGGAGTAGATCTGCATATAGAGAAAGGTGAAATCGTTGCTATTGTTGGACCATCAGGAGCCGGAAAAACAACGCTTTTACAGATTCTTGGTACTTTAGACGCGCCTCTTAAAGAGCAACACTTTGAGCTTTCTTTAAACGGAATATCATTAAAAAAACTTTCAGATAAAAAACTCGCGGCTTTTAGAAACCAACACATTGGTTTTATCTTTCAATTTCATCAACTACTGCCAGAATTCACTGCGATTGAGAATGTTTGTATTCCCGCTTATATAGGAGGAAAATCAAAAAAAGAAACAAAAGATAGAGCTATGGAATTACTGAGTTTTTTAGGCTTAGAAGATCGAATAAACCACAAACCCAATGAGCTTTCTGGAGGAGAACAACAACGAGTAGCCGTGGCAAGAGCATTAATAAATAATCCCTCTGTAATTTTTGCGGATGAACCTTCAGGAAATTTAGATTCTGAAGCGGCCAAAAACTTACATGAACTTTTCTTTAAATTACGTGATGAATTTGGACAAACGTTTGTCTTGGTAACCCATAATAAAGAACTTGCAGAAATGGCAGATAGAACCTTAACAATGAAAGATGGTATGATTATATGAAAAAAATACTAGGAGAAATTTACAGGTATTTAAAGAACCCAACCAACCACGAAGATAAAAATAAAAATTTTTCATATCGAATGAAAAATTTTTTTACAATTCTAATTATTAGTCTTTTAACAGGCGTTTTAATTTCGCCCATTTTTGCACTTATTGGAGAACTTGGTTTTATTAATTTAGAGAACCACGCGATGGAAGAAATAATGAAAAATTACACAAAACTGGAACTGTTCTTGTTCGCGGTAATTATGGCACCCATTGGTGAAGAACTATTTTTTAGAGCACCAATTACCGCTTTTAAAAAAGCAAAAGCTTTTAAAATTGGGTTTTACGTTTTTGCTCTTCTCTTTGGTTTCATTCATATTACGAATTTTGAAATGACGCAAAATGTGATTCTTTTATCACCAATTCTAGTCGCTCCCCAAATTCTTATAGGCGGATACTTAGGGTTTATAAGAGTGCGATTTGGCCTCATCTGGTCCATTGCATTGCATGCAAGCTATAACAGTATTCTTATGGCTATTTCTTTGATTCCAAATTTATTATCATGAATAGAGATGAGCTGAAAGATTTTTTAGACGAAAAGGTTGTTACCTATAATACTTTAAATTTTATTGATTCAGATCCTATTCAAATTCCTCATAAGTTTACAAAAAAAGAAGACATAGAAATTGCTGGGTTTTTAGCCGCAACCATTGCCTGGGGAAATCGTAAAATGATTATTAACAACGCCCATAAAATGATGGATTTAATGGGAGACTCTCCCTATGATTTTCTCTTACATCACAAAAAGAAGCATCTAGATCGCTTTGAAGGCTTTGTACACAGAACATTTAATGAACTAGATTTTGAATACTTTATAAAAAGTTTAAGAAATATCTATACAAATCATAACGGATTGGAAAGTGTTTTAAAAATAACCGATCAATCAACTTCTTATCAAACGTCTATACATCATTTTAAAAAAGTGTTTTTTGAGCTAACGCATGCGCCAAGAACTCAAAAACATGTTTCTGACCCTTTGAAGAACTCTGCCTCCAAAAGAATAAATATGTATTTGCGTTGGATGGTAAGAAATGACAATACAGGTGTTGACTTTGGCCTTTGGAAAACCCATCATCCTTCAAACCTATCTTGCCCTCTAGATGTTCACTCTGGAAATGTAGCGAGAAAATTAGCCCTTTTAACCAGAAAACAAAATGATTGGAAAGCAGTCACGGAATTAGACAATGCTTTGCGCAGTCTCGATAAAAAAGACCCTGTAAAATATGATTTCGCCCTATTTGGTTTGGGTGTTTTTGAAAAATTTTAAAACTAAAATAGCTTACATTTGATAAATTAATAGCGCAAAATGCAATTTAAAAATTCAGAAATTCTTTACTTTTTATTTCTACTGATTATTCCCATTTTGGTGCATTTATTCCAGTTGAAAAAGTTTAAAAAAGTGGCGTTCACAAACGTTGCTTTTTTACAGAAAATTGTTTTCCAAACACGCAAAAGTTCACAGCTAAAAAAGTGGCTTATTTTAGCCACAAGAATGCTACTTTTTTGCGCCATTATCTTTGCCTTTTCACAACCCTATTTTGGCAATAAAAATAAACTCAAAAAACAGCAAAACCTTATCTACTTAGACAACTCTTTGAGCATGGATTCGAAAGGTAAAAAAGGAAATTTATTACAAATCGCATCACAAGAAATCATAGAAAACAGTAACGAGAACAACCTTTATTCTTTGCTTACTAATGATCAATTTTTTAAAGACATTTCAGCTTCGGAATTAAAAAAAATCTTATTAAATATCGAAAATTCGGGCAAATCACCCCACCTAAATGAAATTTTTTTAAAACTAGAAGACAAAATAAGAGGGACAACTAAAACTTCACATAACACATTATTAATTTCTGATTTTCAATTAAATAATAAAAACAACACAAATCAGTTTACAAATGTAACAAACCCCTATGCGTTCGTTAAATTAGCTGCAGAAACACAAAACAACCTTTCTATTGATAGCGTTTTTATAATCGATCAAAACAGTACAAATTTCAACCTGAACGTTGTGATAAAAAATCAAGGAAACGAAAAAGAAAACATTCCTATATCTCTTTTTAACAATCAAAAACTAGTAAGCAAACTCTCCTTTTCCATCGACGCGAACTCAGAAAAAAACATTGATTTTAACGTTGAAAAAAACAATGCTTTTTTAGGACGACTAGAATTGAATTCCGATGACAGTTTCAGCTTTGATAACAGCTTTTATTTCTCACTAAATTTCACTCAGAAGATCAAGGTATTAACCATTGGAAAAGCATCGAAATTCTTACCGAAAATCTACACGGAAAATGAATTTATATATTCTGAAAACTCGGAAAAAAACATCGACTACAACGCCATCCCAAAACAGCAATTAGTAGTTTTAAATGAGTTGGTAGATATTCCTCAAACCTTATCAAAAACAATCCTTGATTTCACCAATAATGGAGGACACCTCGTTATTATTCCAAACGAGAGTAGTTCTATTGATTCATACAATCGTTTTTTAAATTCTATCTCCGCGGGAAAAATGAATCAAAAAAGAAACGATTCGTTAAAAGTCACAGAAATAAATTATAACCACCCGCTTTTTAAAGATGTTTTCATTAATAAAGTATTAAATTTTCAATATCCGTATACAAAAGCAAGTTTTTCAAATTCAATTCAAGGAAGCATCATTCTCTATTTTGAAAATCAAGAGGCTTTTCTAAAAGAAATTACTACGAATAAGAGTAAAATTTATTGGTTTTCAAGTTCTTTAGAAATGGAGAATAGCAATTTCAGGAACTCTCCATTAATTGTCCCGGTGTTTTATAATATTGGCTTACACAGTTTACGAAACACCAAATTAGCCTATTCAACAAATGATAAAAGCACGATAGATGTTGCTGTTAGCCTAAGTAAAGATGAAATTTTATCGATTAATATTTCAGAAACATCAATTATTCCGCTCCAACAATCGTCACAAAATAAAGTTACTATAACTATGGAAGATCAAATTCACAAAGCTGGATTTTTTCACATTTTAAACAAAAAAGACACCCTAAAAACAGTGGCCTTTAATTACCCCAAAGAAGAGAGTTTACTCAGCTTTCGAAATATAGAAAAGTTGGCAGAAGAAAATGAAAATTTCCATTTTTCAGGTTCAATTGCCAATTTTTTTAAGGAAAACAATAATAAGAACAAAGTTCATTCACTTTGGAAATGGTTTTTATCAATTGCAATTGTATCTTTGCTCCTGGAAATTTTAATTTTAAAATTCTTCAAATCATGACCACGCTTTTAAAATCGGCAACAATCATTGACCCTTCTAGTCAATTTCATCATCAGAAAAAAGATATTTTAATTCATGATGGCAAAATCAATAAAATTGCCGATTCTATACCCAAAAAAGTAGGTTACCAATGCATTGAGCTAGAGAACTTGCATGTTTCTTGTGGTTGGTTTGACTCGAGTGTTTCTCTCGGGGAGCCCGGTTTTGAAGAACGAGAAACCATAAAAAATGGCTTATTAGTAGCTGCAAAAAGCGGATTTACTGCCGTGGCAGTAAATTCAAACACAAACCCTGCCATTGACACAAATTCTGCGGTTGAGTTTTTAATTAATAAAGCTGCTGGATTTGCAACAAAATTATACCCAATAGCCTCTTTGACTCGTCAAAACAAAGGGATTGAAATGGCAGAGTTGTATGATATGAAAAATTCTGGCGCTATTGCTTTTGGTGATTATCAGAAACCCATCGAAAATGACAATTTATTAAAAGTGGCCCTGTTATATGCTCAAAATTTTGACGGAATGATTCAAAGTTTTCCAAAAAACAATTCCGTTGCGATCGATGGGGTTGCTCATGAAGGAATTAACAGCACAAGATTAGGTTTAAAAGGAATTCCAGCTCTTGCGGAACACCTTCAAATTGCACGCGACTTATTTTTACTAGAATATACTGGCGGAAAATTACACATTCCAACGATTTCTACCGCAAAATCAATTGATCTCATTAAAGATGCAAAAAAGAAAGGTTTAGACGTTTCTTGCAGCGTTTCTGTGCATCATTTATTTTTAAATGATGATGATTTGGGTGATTTTGATGGCAATTTAAAAGTATCTCCACCACTCAGAACAAAAACAGATACAAAAGCATTAATAAAGGCAGTGAAATTAGGAGTTATCGACATGATTACTTCCGACCATAACCCCATTGATATTGAACATAAAAAAGTAGCGTTTAGCGAAGCAATAGACGGAACCATTGGTTTAGAGACCCTGTTTGGTGCCTTACACGCCCTCTTTGAAATGAATGAGTTTATTGAGGAAATCACTACAAAACCAAAAACGAGATTTGGTATTATAAACCACTCTATTAAAGTTGGTGAAACAGCGGAACTTTCTTTATTCGACCCAAAACCAGAAAGTGTTTTCACAAAAAAAGAAATTCTATCAAAATCTAACAACAGTGCTTTTCTTGGAAAAAAATTAAAAGGAAAAGTGTACGGGATTTTCGCAAATAATCAACTTATTTTAAACTAAAAACCATGACAAAATTCTCAATTAACCAAGGAAAAACGATGGCTATTATTAGTCACTTTTGGATTATTGGTTTAATTATTGCTACCGTATTAAACATCAATAGGAAAAATACTTTTACCCGCTTTTACATTCGACAAATGATAGGTATTAATCTTTTAATCCTCCTTAATTCTTATTTGATTTTAAATTTACTTGGTGAGTTAGCTCTTTCCATCGGCGGGCTCGTTATTTTTATCTTATGGATCATTAGCTTAGTTGGTGCCATTTCTGGAGCAGAAAAAGAAGTCCCGTTTGTTGGTGAATACTTTCAAAATTGGTTTCACAACTTTTAACCCCCACTAACGAGTATATATTATTTTATGACCGATTTACACTATTTGGTAAGAGAACCAAAAATAACAACAAAAAACCCACCATTATTAGTTCTATTGCATGGTTACGGGAGTAATGAAGAAGATTTATTTTCTTTTGCAGAAGAATTACCTGATGATTTGTTAATTGTGAGCCCTCGAGCTCCTTATGAAATGGGTTTTGGTAGTTTTGCTTGGTATGCCATTAATTTAGATGCAGGAAGCAACAAACATTCTGATTTAGACCAGGCCCGAATTTCTTTAACAAAAATTGCCGATTTTATTGATGAAATTAAAACGAAATACCACACAAACCCCGATCAAACTTTTTTGTTAGGGTTTAGTCAAGGGGCTATTTTAAGCTACGCTTTGAGTTTTAATCATCCAAACAAGGTGAATTATGTACTTGCATTAAGCGGTTATATCAACGAAGAATTACTCCCTTTAGATCGTGAAGATTTCAAAATATTTACAGATTATTACATCTCTCACGGAACCGTGGATCAGGTTTTACCTGTAGAATGGGCTAGAAAAGCTCCTAAGATTTTAGAAGAACGTCATTTAAAAAATAGCTATTCCGAGTACCCTGTTGGTCATGGGGTTGCGCCGCAAAACTTTCAGAGTTTTAAGTTATGGATTGAACAACGCTTAAAATAATTTAGTTTTTTAACACTTATTTTAATTGGCCAGTTGAAGCTTCGGATATTTTTTCTCTTTTTTAGCTTTTATTATTAAATACCTTTTCTAAAAAAGACAGCGGTCATTCTTTAAGAATGACCGCTGTATAAAAATTAGATTACACCAATTATTTTAGAGGAAAATTTTCTTTAATTTATGACTACTTTAAAGTTCGAAACCTTTTCTCTTGAAACAACTTGAACAATAACGAGCCCTTTTAAATTAATCTCTTTCGTACTAATTTCTGTTTTTTTACCAATTGGCTTTTTACTATATAGCAACTGCCCAGAAAGACTAAATATTCTAATTTCATTTACCTCAGAAAAATTATCGTAATCAATATAAAGTTTATGCGATAATGGATTTGGATACACCTTAATCCCTTCACTCATTTTTAAATTTTCAGCAGAAGATAAGACAGGCTGGACTTTCGCTATTTTAATTGCTGATATTTTGGCATTATCTCTTTTACCGGTAAAAACAATGTTAAGTTGCCCATCACTGACTTCCACTCTGTGCGTTTCGCTGTACACAACATTTTTACCCACCACTGCAAATATATCTAGATCAGATATCACCTGAGAGCCCTCTATTTCTACATCAAATTGACGACTTTGTGCTGAATCAAAATATAATTCAACGAACTTCAATGTTACATCATAGGTAGCATTTGGCAAGTCTACATTATAACTTAAACTAGCTCCGTAGCGCTCAGTTTTATACAAAGATTCGTCTGCTGTGCCAGTGATCATAGCTTCTATATCTTCGTATATTGATCCTCCAATAAAGTTAGTGTCTGAACTATAATTTATGTCCTCAGTAGATGTATAATCACCCCCTCCACAATTTATTGCAACAACTCCTGTAAAAGAGAAATTTGCTGTCACATTTTTATTCTCGCTCATGATTACTTGCCTAACGGGGTTCGCATCATCACTATCAACGTCATCATCACTCCATCCAATAAATTCATACCCAAAGTCTGGACTTGCTGTAATAGTAATGGTACTCCCTTCATGAAAGCTTCCACCCACAGATTTAACTGAGCCCCCTTCGGAAGCATTTGTTGTCAACGAATACATGGGTACCGAAGACTCCATAGCATAGAAACGTTTGTCATCGACAGCAGGGTTGTCAAATATGGATGAGTTTATCTGGTAACCACCTATAAGATCTTCACCGATACCAATACGACATAAAGGCTGAGATTGACTCTCTTTAAGAAAATTTTTCACAGCAAAAAAGACACCAGGACTCTGGGAATTTGGCTCAAGAATAGATAAACCAGCCATATATTGACCCGTATCGATATGATTAGGAATTGTAATGGTTGCGTTATATGTATAGGTTCTTGGCAGGTTCTTATAAGTCCTATCGTTTTTATCATAGTTGCTACCAGGCTCCCATAAAGTGATATCTATACCAGACAGCACCTGCTGCCAAACAATATTTTTTGTCTCCTCATCAATTAAAACAAACGCCACTGGCCAATGCTCGTAAATTGGCGCAGATCCAACATTTTTTACTTGAAAATTAAGGTCCAAAGTACCTCCCTGATTTGCGCGAGACGCACTAGAGAATTCGGGCAATAGAAAACGATAACCAAATTCTTTATGCATTCTGTCTACATTAAACTTAACAACTTCAGGATCTGTTCCATATACGCCATTAAAATAATAAGATGAAATCCATCCTAAACCAGTGCAATGCAAATCTCTAATCACATCAATCATGTTATTAGAATATTCGTCATTCCCTAAAGTAACTGTTGGGACACCTTCCCATCCGCCTGCTCCTCCATTTAAGTCCTTATTCCACCAAGCGCCATACAAATTCTTAAATTCGCCATCAACTCCCCAGTCAAAGGCAACTTCTCCTTCTACCACTTGCGTTAAGTAACGTCCTCCCACGTTTTTCTGCTTAATGCTTGTCTGAACGAAGTCATGGTTTGGATGACCAAAGGAATCCCAATAAACACCCCATTTATGACCTACTCTATCAAAAACATACTGGTTACGTACTACTAATTTTGTGTTTGGAAAAGAAGTTTCAAAAGCATCTCCTAATATGATATTCCAATCTTCCTCACCCACACCAACAGGATTTTCCTGCTCACCCCAATAACCTACAATACCCGTTTGCACCCATGCTACACGAGGATCATTATCCCAAGCCTTACCGAGTTTTATTATTAATTTTTTAATTCTGTCTTTAACTATTGGGTGCCTCCAAAGAGCTGGATCCGTAGCTGCTAAACCTGTCTGATCCAAAATATCCAGTGGCCAGTTTTCGTTACTACTATCCCAGTCCCAGTCGACATATATTCTGGGAATAACCTTTATATTTTTTGTCTCAAAATCTTGCCATTTCCTATTACTATAGGCTATGATTTCGTTAACATCAGAATCTCCATTTCTCTCAATAGCGCTCCAAGGAATATAATGGTGAACGAGCGAAACCAATGTGTCGTTGGTTTTATACTTTAAAAGCTCCTTCCTAAACCCTTTATAGGGGTTTTTTAATCCAGAAGAATATTCTTCAGGTATAATGGTGTTTGTAACCTGAGCCGATAAATAAATAGACCCAAATAAGGAATAGCATAATAATAATAATAATAGTGCACTCTTTTTCATAATAATTAAATTTGTTTAACTTATTTGTATTATTCTTAAACAAAAATAAACTTTTCTACCTATAAACAACCATATATATTTTTTAATTTATCTGACAGAAAATAAAAAAAAACTGTAATGTGTATTTTTAAGATTCCTCTTTGTTCCTTTTAAAAAATAGCGAATCCGAGTACCCATTTGGTCGTGGTTTGCGCCGTAAAACTTTCAGCGTTTTAAGTTATGGATTGAACAACGCTTGAAATAATTTAGTTTTTTAACACTTATTTTAATTGGCCAGTTGAAGCTTCGGATATTTTTTCTCTTGTTTTAGCTTTTATTATTAAATACCTTTTCTAAAAAAGACAGCGGTCATTCTTTAAGAATGACCGCTGTATAAAAATTAGATTACACCAATTATTTTAGAGGAAAATTTTCTTTAATTTATGACTACTTTAAAGTTCGAAACCTTTTCTCTTGAAACAACTTGAACAATAACGAGCCCTTTTAAATTAATCTCTTTCGTACTAATTTCTGTTTTTTTACCAATTGGCTTTTTACTATATAGCAACTGCCCAGAAAGACTAAATATTCTAATTTCATTTACCTCAGAAAAATTATCGTAATCAATATAAAGTTTATGCGATAATGGATTTGGATACACCTTAATCCCTTCACTCATTTTTAAATTTTCAGCAGAAGATAAGACAGGCTGGACTTTCGCTATTTTAATTGCTGATATTTTGGCATTATCTCTTTTACCGGTAAAAACAATGTTAAGTTGCCCATCACTGACTTCCACTCTGTGCGTTTCGCTGTACACAACATTTTTACCCACCACTGCAAATATATCTAGATCAGATATCACCTGAGAGCCCTCTATTTCTACATCAAATTGACGACTTTGGCTTGAATTAAAATATATTTCAGCGAACTGCAATGTTACCTCATAGGAGTCATTAGGCAAGTCTACATAATAACTAAAACTAGCTCCCCAGCGCTCACTTTGATGCAAAAACCCGTCTGTTGTGCCAGTTATCGAAGCTTCTTTATCTTCGTACCTATTTCCTCCAATAAAGTTAATGTCTGCGCTATAACTTATTCCCTCAGCAGATGTATAAGTTTCCCCTCCACAGTTTACTGCAACACCTCCTAAAAAAGAGAAATTTGCTGTCACATTTTTATTCTCGTTCATTATTATTTGCCTAACGGGGTTCGCATCATCACTATCAACGTCATCATCACTCCATCCAATAAATTCATACCCAAAGTCTGGACTTGCTGTAATTGTAATGGTGCTACCTAGATGAAAGTTTCCTCCCTTAGGTTTAATTGATCCTCCGTCGGAGGCAATGCTTGTCAACTCATAGAGGGACACCTTAGACTCCATGGCATAGGTACGATTATCATCCCTCACAGGATTATCAAATATAGATGGGTTTATTTGGTAATCGCCTATAAGATCTTCACCGATACCAATACGACATAAAGGCTGAGATTGACTCTCTTTAAGAAAATTTTTCACAGCAAAAAAGACACCAGGACTTTGGGAATTTGGCTCAAGAATAGATAAACCAGCCATATATTGACCCGTATCGATATGATTAGGAATTGTAATGGTTGCGTTAAATGTATAGGTTCTTGGCAGGTTCTTATATGCTCTATCGTTTTTATCATAGTTGCTACCAGGCTCCCATAAAGTGATATCGATACCAGACAGCACCTGCTGCCAAACAATATTTTTTGTCTCCTCATCAATTAAAACAAACGCCACAGGCCAATGCTCGTAAATTGGCGCAGATCCAACATTTTTTACTTGAAAATTAAGGTCCAAAGTACCTCCCTGATTTGCGCGAGACGCACTAGAGAATTCGGGCAATAGAAAACGATAACCAAATTCTT
>Ga0307488_10001018_pt1 | contig 23416 bp, 20 predicted proteins | sample SB02metaG_FD_202248 | JGI IMG/M metagenome (GOLD analysis project Ga0307488, IMG submission 202248) | Sea-ice brine microbial communities from Beaufort Sea near Barrow, Alaska, United States - SB 0.2 | ecosystem: Environmental > Aquatic > Marine > Coastal | place: USA: Alaska | collected... | reverse complement strand
AACAAGCTTGACTGTGGGAATTGATTTGTTTGTTTGTTTGTTTGTTTGTTTGTTTGTTTGTTTGTTTGTTTGTTTGTTTGTTTGTAAATAGTCTATATCTCGGTAAAATCCAAAAGCAATAATTCTTTGGTTCCAACGCAAACCCTGTCGTTTTCATAGCTTAAATCATTTTGCAGAAATCATTCTTTAATTTTTAAAAGGTCACACCTCATGAATCAATACAGTTTTTTGTGTCTGTTTATGTTCACAAGCCTTATGGCATGTTCTAGTGAAAAAGCGCCCAAGGAAGAAAAAAAATCACCTGTGATGGTGGTAACTGCAAATCCCCACGCCACTGAGGCAGGATTAGAAGTATTAAGAGCAGGCGGCTCTGCTGTTGATGCAGCCATAGCTATCGAAGCGGTACTTAGTTTAGTTGAACCACAAAGTTCTGGATTAGCCGGAGGTGGATTTATGGTGCACTTTGACGCTTCAGAAAATGTAATCTCTGTATTTGATGGCCGTGAAACGGCTCCTGCTGCCGCCACTGCAGATATGTTTTTAGATGCAGACAATAAACCTATGGGTTTTCTTGATGCCAAAACCAGCGGGTTGTCTACTGGTGTGCCTGGTCTGTTAGCAATGTTGTCACTTGCCCATGAAGACCATGGTTTATTAGAATGGAGCTCACTGTTTAAGCGTGCCTCCCAGTTGGCAACAGACGGCTTTAATATTTCCCCACGTTTATATGGCATGTTAGAGCGCTATGGAAAATATATTCCAGCTACACTAGAAGAAGGGCCTACTGAGGCCCATGAGTATTTTTTTGGTGGCAATGGCCAACCTCATCCTGTGGGCTATTTATTAAAAAACCCAGACTATGCCAACACTTTAAAATTGGTTGCCGCAGATGTGTCGGCATTTTATAAGGGCCCTATTGCTGCGCAAATTGCTGAGATGGTGCAGCGTCCTCCTCGTGCTGGCAGACTCACAGTAGAAGATATAGCCGGTTACCAAGCGGTCAAACATCACGCTTTATGTCAGCCCTATAAAGATGTTCAGGTTTGTGGCGCTCCCCCGCCGTCTTCATGGGTAGCAGTGGGTATGATTTTAGGTATATTAGAAAACAGCCATGGATTCTCAGAAAAAGGCGCTGAAGACCCAATGAACTGGGCGCTATTTGCTCAAGCCCAGCAACTGGCTTATGCCGACAGAGATCAGTATGTCGCTGATACTAGACAAGTTGATGTGCCACTTCAGGGCATGTTGCACCCTGACTACCTTGCACAACGCGCCGCACTGATATCTGAAGATTCAGCCATGCCGTCTATTTCTGCTGGTGATCCTTGGAAATATAACACCGCTACCACTGCTCAGGTTAATGGAGTCGATGCCACTCAAGACGTGCACGGTACGACTCATTTTGTCATTGTTGATGCACAGGGTGACGTTGTATCAATGACTGCAACAGTTGAAAGTATATTCGGCACTACTCGCATGGTAGGTGGCATGTTTTTAAATAATGAATTAACTGACTTTTCCTTTAGGCACACCGATGATAAAGGTTTACCTATTGCTAATGCAGTAGCACCAAACAAAAAGCCCCGTTCATCTATGTCTCCTACCATTGTGTTAGACAATAACGGTCAATTTTTGATGGCTACCGGCTCACCTGGTGGCAACAATATTATCGCCTACACCGCAAAAACATTAGTGGGTGTATTTGACTGGGGATTAAGCCCACAAGACGCCGTAGATCTGCCAAACATAGTGGCACGTGGTGAAAAAGTGAGACTAGAAAAGGATGCAGCTTCGGATTCTTTAATTAAGTCCTTACAAGACTTTGGTCTGAATGTTGATGCATCTCGAGGTGAAAATTCAGGTTTAAGTGTTATTTTACGTAAACCAGATGGCACCTTAGAAGGCGCAGCAGATAAACGTCGAGAAGGAGTGATCGGCACTTTATAAATATAGAAGCCAACTGTTACATGCAGTTGGCTATTTTCATCACTTCTTATTCACAATCCCCTACCAACTTTAGAAGACAAGACAAGGCTTGGTTTGCCTTAGCAAGTGGCACAAATATATGATCATGATAATAAGCAGCTACCACATTGGCGCTGATACCTTCGCGGGCTAATGCAGAGGACACGGTTGCCGTTAGCCCGACAGCTTCAAGACTAGAATGCACACTTAAGGTAATACGTTGAAACACACCTTGGTAAGGTATGCCTAAAGCATCGGCATGGGTTTTTAACACAATGACCGTTAGCCCTTCTTCTTCATAAAACGTAGCCAGTGGCTGTAACTGAGCAACAGCAAAGGGGCTATCTTTATCTAATGAAGCGAACACATACTCTGGCTCACCCAAAATTGGCTGCATAGAGCCAATCAACTTATCTAAATCTGTCTCACCCGACATTTCGACTCCTTATTCTTTATCTCGTGAGCCACGGCGAGCGACTCTTAACTCATAGCAAGTAACTCATATCCCCACTTGTTTAAACATAGTAAGAATATCTTTCTCAAGTTTTTGCTCCCATTGCCGCTTTTTATCAGCGACTAACTGCTCAAGTAATGGTTTGATTGGCAGTATTAATCCATCACAATTCAAATTTGATTCAGGCACAGGTACCGACACTTCAACACTTGTTTTTGATTTTGGTGGGTCTATCATCGGTTTAATATCTAATCTTGCTTGAGTGACTAACTCAGAGGAACAATTAAGTATAATTTTTTGACCTAAAAACACTTTATTAACCTGCCCCGTCATCATTACTTTAATGGGCACAGTTAAACTTAAATATTGATGAGTACTAGAAAATGTAGCAGCGCCAGTTTTATTGACAGTTAAATCATAGGTACCCATTTCCCAGGGTGTGGCTTTTTCTTGATGTAATACTTGAGGCAAATGTTTTTCAACCAAAGCCACTATCAGCTTGTCGGTCACACTTTGCGCACTAACCGCTTGAACACAACCCAACAACAAGCATGCGACGATTCCAATCTTCATTTATCTGTCTCAACAATGTAATAGTAACTTAATTTTATGATCTTAATAAACAACCCTTCCGTTCAAAATCTCGGAAAAGGAGTAATGAATGAAATTATACATTGAATCTATCGAAGGTGGCACCTACCTTGCTTCAATAGGGGAAGGGAAAGCAGAAGATAAACAAAATATTGTACGTGATCGAAATAATATACCGATGAAGTTTGATTGCCTTAACGAGATAAAAGTGCATCTTAACCGTAAACGTTTTGACGAGGTATGGTTAAAACAAACTACACCTTACGATGAAATGTGTGGATTAGATGACAAGCAAGAAAAACTAGAAATGTTGATTGATTGGAATCAAAAGTAAAAATGCAATGAGCTGCGGTTAAATCCCTTAACCGCAACCCATTATTAATAATGGTTTATATTATCGATCTAAATTCATCACTTTAGTCCATGCCTTAACAAAGTCGTCTACAAATTTTTGTTTAGACGTATCATAAGCATATACCTCGGCCACCGCTCGTAATTCTGAGCTAGACCCAAAGATTAAATCCACAGAGGTAGCGGTCCATTTAGCTTGTCCTGTTTTGCGGTCTACACCTTCATATACACCATCAGTTTCGGCTTTTTTCCAAATGGTCGACATATCCAACAAGTTTACAAAAAAGTCATTGTTTAATGTGCCGGGCTTATCTGTCAACACACCGTGTGCTGCTTGATTATGATTAGCGTTCAAGGCACGTAACCCACCCACTAATACTGTCATTTCTGGGACAGTTAAATTTAACTGATCAGCTTTATCAACCAACATTTCTGTGGGTGATTTGTAGCTATCTGAAGGGTTAAAATAGTTACGGAAACCATCTGAACTTAGCTCAAGTAAACTAAATGAGTTCACATCAGTTTGTGCTTGGGTCGCATCACCTCTACCCGGAGTAAAAGGTACAGTCACATCAAACCCTGCATCTTTTGCTGCTTTCTCGATAGCCACAGCACCGCCCAATACAATCAAATCAGCCAACGACACTTTGTCACTGTTGAACATACCACTAGAGGCATCATCTTGAATGTCTTTTAAGACATTCAATACTTTTGCCACTTCAGCCGGATTATTCACTTCCCAATCCTTTTGTGGTGCAAGAGCGATCCGCGCTCCATTAGCACCACCACGCATATCTGAGTTACGATAACTTGCGGCAGAAGCCCACGCCACGCGGACTAGTTCTGAGGTTGTCAGTCCCGAATCCAAGATCTTGGCTTTAAGCTCTTTCACAACGTCAGCATCAATATTTGATTGGCTATCTGGTGATATTGGGTCTTGCCAAATAAGAATATCTTTTGGCACATCGTTACCAAGGAAATTACGTGGTGGTCCCATATCTCTGTGAGTGAGTTTGTACCAGGCTTTTGCAAAAGCTAAGCGATACTCTTCGGGGTCAGCCAAGAATCGCTCAGCAATTTTTTTGTACTCTGGGTCAAACTTTAATGCCAAATCAGCGGTAGTCATCACGGGTGCATTAAACTTACCTTTGATGTGCGCATCAGGTACCGCGTTTTGCATAGACGCATCAGTGGGTATCCACTGAATAGCACCGGCAGGGCTGCGTGTTTGCTTCCATTCAAAGTTCAACAAGTTACTCAAATACAAAGATGTCCAACGTGTGGGGGCTTGCGTCCACGCACCTTCAAGACCACTGGTAGTCGTATCTTCTGAATGTCCCTTACCACATTTATTTTTCCAACCAAAACCTTGTTCTTCGACGCCTGCTGCAGCTGGCTCCGGCCCTAAACATTCAGCAGGTTTTCGTGCACCGTGCATTTTCCCAAATGTATGACCCCCAGCAATAAGTGCCAATGTTTCTTCATCATTCATAGCCATACGCGCAAATGTCGTACGGATATTTTTTGCCGAGCCTATTGGGTCAGGTATGCCTTTTGGACCTTCTGGGTTCACGTAAATCAAGCCCATATGCGTAGCGCCAAGTGGACGTTGCAACTTACCGTCTGTATCTTCGCGATCACTGGCCAACATTTCTATTTCTGGGCCCCAATAAACCAAATCTGGTTCCCAGTCATCGGCTCGACCACCAGCAAAGCCATAGGTTTCAAATCCCATGTTTTCGAGAGCAACATTACCAGCAAGTACCATTAAATCAGACCAAGAAAGCGCTTCGCCATATTTTTGCTTGATAGGCCATAAAAGGCGTCTAGCTTTGTCTAGGTTGCCGTTATCTGGCCAGCTATTCAGTGGCTCAAATCGTTGTTGAGCACCACCGGCACCACCACGACCATCTAAGGTGCGGTAGGTACCAGCACTATGCCAAGTCATACGAATAAAAAATGGCCCGTAATTACCAAAATCAGAGGGCCACCAGTCTTGTGATGTGGTAAGTAAAGTATCGATATCTTTTTTTGCTGCGTCTAAATCAAGTTTGCTAAATGCCTTTGCATAATCAAACTCAGCTCCATAAGGATTCGACTTAGCATCCTGATTTCTAAGAGCAGATAAATCTAGTAGATCTGGCCACCAAAATTGATTTGATTTTGGCTGACCTTCTTTAACATTTCCTGTTCCCACAGCACCTTTAGGTTTGGTCATTTCAACGGTTTCAGCAACAGCACTGCCTGCCATTAAAACTATACTGACCAAGCCAGCTATGGTTGATTTTAAGAATACATGTTGTTTATTCATTTTTTGTTACTCCATACTAGATCGTAATGAATCGTCTATTATTTAGATGATTCAGTTAATCCCCGTATCCACTGTAAGCACAAACTCATATACAGAAGACGTGGATTTTCATGACTTATTCTCCCCAAATAAAACAATTAGGAATTAGGCCAGAGAGTTAAAGTTCTAGCGTAGTTTAGTTGACAAAATGAAAGATGTGATTTGAATAAAAACGATTTGGTTAATCGTAAAACTCGATATTTAGCTGATATGAAATTAAACGTGTACTCATTAAGCATGTCTTGAGACGCTTCTTTGAAAGCGAGGAAACAACGTTGTCAGTTGTTAAAAAATCGGGCTTAATAATGTTGATACTAGGTTATTGCCTTGTGATGCGTTTCTAATCTATAGTAATTGGATACTGTTTATTAAAGAATCTTTAGCAAACACGCCTACACCAAATGTGCTTGGTATGAGTTTACTCAATAATATTAAGCCTAAAGGGAATGGATAGTTAACGTGATAGAAACCAGTAGATTAATTTTAAAACCTTTAACTTATCAGCACATGCTGAAATACATTAAAAACGATCAATCTCTAGAAGCTGAATTAAAGCTAAATAGTTCATCAATGGTGCTTTCAGAATTATTAAAAGAAGCGCTAGAGCAATCTATAATACCGAGCTTGAAAAACGAGAGTAATAACTATCTATTTTCTACTTTATGGACTGTCATTAATAAGAACGAAAATAGATCAGTGGCTGATGTTTGTTTTCAAGGGGAGCCTAATGAACAAGGAGAAATTGAAATCGGCTACGGAACATATGATCAGCACCAGGGAAAAGGGTATATGACGGAAGCCGTTCAAGGCATGCTTCATTGGGCCGCAAAGCAAGAAAAGGTTAAGGCGATAATCGCTTCGACAGATAAAACCAATATCGCGTCATATATTATTCTTGAAAAAAATGGGTTTAAAAAAGTCAGTGAATCTGAGAAGCAATTTAATTGGCGTTTGCTGCTAGCTTGATCTTTCTTGGCAGAAATATGACTATTTTGAATAGTCATAACTTACTAAAGCCACCTCAATATGAGAGATAAAACGGGAGATTAAAGCAGCCTAAGAGGCTCCCGAATGAAAGCAAAGGGCGCTGTCAAAATGCTCAATATAGCCCTCGGCGCGCGACACAGATATCTTTAAAATATGTGCAGGAAGCGCCAAGAGCGATCTAGGTTGAGTAGATATATCTACCCAAATTTAGTCACTTTCATTATTGCATGTGACTAACTGCACCGGTTCAATTCCCCCAGCGGGAACGAAACCAAAAACCTGACCATAAAAGCTCAACTCTGAATTAAGTGCTTTAATATTGTTAGCAGGTTTCCTAAAGCCATGGCCTTCCCCTTCGAAGCTAATATATGCAGTATCAACACAATTGTCTTTTAAGGCGTTAAATATCATTTCAGATTGATTCGGTGGCACGACTTTATCATCCAGTCCCTGCAGCAAAAGTAACGGTGCAGTAATGTTTTCGACGCTGTTAATCGGAGAGCGTTGATCGTAGACATGTTTCATCTCGGGATAAGGGCCAATAAGTTGATCAAGATATCGAGATTCAAACTTGTGAGTATCCCGTGCTAAAATCTCTAAATCGCTGATCCCGTAGTAGCTGGTACCGGCCTTAAAAACATCTTGAAACGCCATGGCTGCGAGCGTTGTGTAACCACCAGCGCTGCCTCCTCGAATGGCCACTTTATCAGCATCAATAAAAGCTTGGGTCGCTAGCCATTTCACACCATTTGACGCGTCTTCAACATCTACAATTCCCCAGTTAGGATAGAGCTTCTTTCTAAACATTCTTCCATAACCAGTACTGCCTCGGTGATTTACATCAAAAACAGCAAAGCCGCGACTAGTCCAAAATTGAATACTCGGATTTAGACTCGAATTAGTTGCTCCAACAGGTCCACCATGAACTTTGACTATTAACGGTGGCAAAGTGCCCTTTGGGCCAATAAAGTGGTGGTTTTTGGGAGGATAATAAAAACCATAAGCGGTTTCATTGACACCAGTTGGAAATACAATAGGTTGAGGAACAGAAAGAAAGTCTTTATCTATCTCTGGGCCACTAGGTTGGTAAATTTTTTGATAAACATTACCTCTTAAGTGATAGATTGCGTTGTCAGAATCAGGCGTAGACGCAATGAAATATACGGCGTCACTGGTTGCAGAGATTGAACCTGCCGAAGAAAAAGCGGGCCCGATATTTTCCATTTCACCATTACTTAAGTTAACTCGAGCGAGATGGTCTTCACCCTCTTTTGAATAGGCGATAATTGCGCTAGTGTCGTTTTCAATAGCATAACTTCTGACTTCAATTTGCTTATCTAATACTTTTTGAGGGGCTTTGTTTTGTGCAACTGAATCGTCAAAGCGATAAAGTGTCCACCAGTTGTCAAAATCAGCGACGAAATAAAGCAAACCATCCTTAGCATATTCAGGATTCTTTATCGCAACATTGCCATTTTGTGGCACATCAATAACAGTTTTTACTGAACCATCGCTAGCAAACTTCAAAATTCGTAGTTGAGTATCATCCCAGGGCATATTTGGGTGAGACCAAGTAATAAACGCCACCGAGTTACCATCAGGAGATAAACTTGGAGAACTAACAAAGTCCGAGCCTGCAAATAATATTTCGTCTTCACTGCTATCGCCTAAATTGACCCCTACAAGGGTATTTATGGGTTCTGCAATGCCTCGGTGATCCTCTCTGACACATATAAGTCGATTGTTTTTCTTATCGGCAATGCAATCCATATAACGTAATTTGTCGTCAGTAATGGCTTGGGGCTCAACACCCTCTGAGAGACGATAAATTTTCTGATCCTTAAATTGAGAATAATAAATATTTTCTCCATCAACTAAGTAGGGACGACCGCCATATTCGTGGACACGGGATCGGACACTGCTTTGATCAGAACTTAATTGTACGCCATCGTTGTTAGAGTCTAATTTGAAAAGGATATTGTTGCCGTTTGCAGAGGCCTTTGACTCAATAAAATACACTTGGTCGTTTTCAGTTGTAAGATAAGAGACGCTATCTGCGGCTTCAAAAATACTGGCCGCTGTGATCGGGGACTCCCAAGCGCCGAATGCTGACGTGGTGTGATTTGTGGATCCAGATACCGGGGACTGATTTGTCGATTTAACTATCATATAAGCTGCTGCTACCAATATTATTGAAATTATTATTATCTTTATATTCACTCTAAGACCTTTCATTCATCGCATTGCTTGACTGGGAGCTTGGAGACTAAGCCCCCCTGTCTATCCAGTCCCAATAACTCAATATAGGAAATCCATGTTAATAATGAGTAAAGTCATTAAAATTATCTGTAGGCAAAGCCAAACTTTTTTTTAGTGGCTTGCCGTAGTTTTTGGATTTATTTCTATGTACTTCGGCTATAAAAAGACAGCACATTACAGTTCAATTTAGAACCAAAATTATATCCACTTCAAATTGAGCAAGTCTGTTGTACAATTCATATTTTTGATTGCATAAAAGCTCAATTACATTAATGACTTACAATATTTGCTTGATGCCAAATCACTGATTGCCTGACTTAAGCCAGTCTGCACATTCTTTACCTAATTCCAGCTCGGCCCGCTTTTCATACTCTAAGCAATCTGCATCACTTAATGTATCTGCCCAGCGGCCATTAACGCCTTTGTTGATGAATGTTTTCGCACCTTCATCCCAAAACGCGCCACCAAGAGGCACAGATTTAGAGGCGTTTTGTTTCATCCATTGAAAGGAAGAATATTCTAGAATGTTGGGCCAATCCTGGTCGTTAATCTCAATCTCTAGAAAAGCAGCTATCCGGCGAATTTCACTTGGCATATCTTTTTTAAGATCAGAAAAATGTATGAACATCACATTGGGTAGGTCACGAATTTCCCACCAGCTTCTAACATTTTCCCAAAATGGCCAAAATGGAAAACCATCCTTTTGGCACCACTCATTCCAATACTCTCTTATGTCTTCAGTGGGTCTTCCGATTTCGGGGCCAACTAATCCAGGTGTTTTGTTAAGCGCGTCGTACCACATTTGATTAGCGTTAGCATGGTGGTTATACATACTCCAAATCACGTCTCTGGCATCCCTACCGATATAGATATATTTTGCTTTATCAGAAAAGCACAACGCATCAACTGGTAAATGAGTTTTCAGAAAACGCCTATGAGTTTGCGCTGCCACAAACTGAAGTTTGATCTCTTTGGGTGGCAAACGAAGATCCATCCATGGTGACATCTCGGCAACTTCAAGATTTGGATCCCCACCAAATAATAATTGTGCAACGATTTGTTGCATCCAGGTTGTGCCAGCTTTGGCATAGGTGGAGATAATAATATCGTCATTACGAAAATCAAAATCATTCCAAATGGTTGAATCAAAGTGATGGCTATGCATTTCTCTGGTTTTTATTGGTAAATTCGCCATGTTATCGGTGCTCCTGTCATATTAAGATTTAGAGTGTTTTTATAAGATAGCATCGTGTTTCACTCAATGTTTCAAAATAACTATAAAATAAATTCAGATGTAAAAATATACCGTTAGCATGTTTATATTCGCTGTGAAGTGTTTTTTACAATTTTCAAGTGTTCTACTAATTTGATGACCTCCACTCCATATAAACCTTATAACTTTGGATCAACGCCAGTCATCTCAATAGACAAGTCCCATAGCTTTTTTGCAATTGACTCATTATGACTGCGTCGATTCGAACTGACTTTAATCGCCGGCCCCGCAATTTCACCTCGTTTCGAAGGTCCGTAGTATTCTCCCCCCTTTACACTCGGCATTGTGGCTGCACACAAAGTTGGCCAAGCACCTTGCTCAGCCGAATTAAAGAACAGTTTTAAAACAGGCATGAGCAACATAAAAGGTTTAGGGATGTATCGGGGCAATTCTGTATCGGCAACACCAGGATGAGCCACAACTGAAATAGTGTTATCACCTATGGCACTTAAGCGGCGTTGTAGTTCGTAGCCAAAATACAAATTTGCAATTTTACTTTGAGCATAACGCGTCCATGCACTGTAATATTTTTTGGCATTAATATCGTCAAAATTAATTTTCCCTTTTCTGTGGGCAATACTGGCGGTACTCACAATCCTAGCATCGGGTGTGGCACGGATGTTATCCAATAATAATGATGTTAATGCAAAGGGACCTAAATGATTAACACCAAACTGTGATTCAAAACCATCTTGTGTGTACTCCAGTGGTGGCACCATAATGCCTGCGTTGTTGATCAATACATCCAAGCGAGGTTCTTGGTTAATTTGCTGCGACGCTTTTTGAATAGACACCAAACTACCTAAATCCAATTCGACAATAACAACGTCTGCTTGAGGGAACACAGCAAGTATTTTATCTTTGGCCGCTTGCGCCTTCGACAGAGAACGACAACCGAGTAATACCCGGGCGCCTTTGCCCGCTAAAATTTTCGCTGTTTCAAATCCTAAACCAGTATTCGCACCGGTAACAACGATGGTTTTTCCTGTTTGATCAGGCACCTCAGCTGCTGTAAAACCTGTCATATTTATATCCCCGAAAAGTGTTGTGTGGATTAGAGCTCGATATCTTTTGGCAAATACATCGTCCTATTTTGCGGTGACCATTTTATAGCCAACTCGGGGAAAGTGAACATAAACCTCACCGGCTATTTCATCGACTCTTTTAATCGCAATTTCATCGGTCTTAGACACTATCAATTCCCCAGTAACGGGTATAATGCCATAGTCATTAGGCACAATTTCGACGCGCTCACCAAAGCCAAAACCGTTCACCAATAGAAAATCATCGTTCGAAAACAATGCTTTCTGAGCCGAATGCGCAATTTCAATGGCAGCGGTTGCATCGAGACTAGTGTGTGACCCGTGACCAATCGCCTTCATGGTTTCAAACCACTGATTAAGTTTTGGGTAACCTTCTAATAACCCACGAACGCCTGCGTTGTTATTGATGAACCAAAGGCAGTGATAAATTGAAAAATCTGCAATGCTAATGTGCTTGCCACAGATATAGGGGCCAGTATTTTTAAGTTGTTGTTCCATCTGTTGCAGGTAAATGGGTATGAGCTGCAACGCGGTATTGGCATCCATGGATAAACCACTGCCACCCACACGCATTTCTGCTCGATCGTTGACAAAGTCTTCGACAAATTTTTCGGGTACACGTTGACGAAACGCTTCAAACCCTGCCGGAGAAAACGCCAGCGCCACGGCAACACTAAACAAGTGTTGGTCGGCCCACTGAGCCAAGATATTAACAGTAAGTGATAGTTCTGACGGAAAAATACTCTCGCCACCAAACTGTTCGTCAATGACTCTCGCCATCAGGCGAGTATCACAATAGATGTGATTCTTATGTTGCAGCACAGGGGTTTTACGATATCCCCCCGTCAGTGCCACAAGATCAGGCTTAGGCATGATTATCGGAATGTTGACAACTTTATAGACAGCATTTTTATGTCCTAAAAGTGTGCGGATTTTTTCTGAGAAGGGCGAGAAGTCATAATGGTGTAAAATAAAATCATGCATCAACGGTATCCTTTATGAATATTCTGACGAATAGTTCGAGGCTAAGTTTGTGGTTTACTATAGCGTGAGCGTTTAGTGAAGACTCATTCAAACATTGAATAATGAATTATTGATACAGGCAATAGTGAGGGGTGAGCGCAGCATTTATAAGAGTCTTTTAAAAAAACCAAAGGATTGGCTTTTTAACTGCGCACAAATAGAACAGGCTGGCGACTAATGTGACTGATTAGACGTTGCAGTTGGAATATCCACGGTGAGATTTCGCAGCCAATACTTTGCTTTTAAGCGATACACAAACAACACCGATTTAATCACCTCTTCTGAATAGGTAATCAACACCACCCAATAAATCGGTAAGCCAAAATAAAATGCAGCAGCAAAGGTTAGCGGAATACCTATGATCCACATTCCAGAAAAGTCGATGAGTAGACAATGTTTGTTGTCGCCTCCGGCTCGCAAAATACCCATCGAAGCTGTCATGTTAAATACTTTGATACATGTGCCAAACGTGATCAGCATAAACATATCATGGGCAACAGCAAGGGTATCCTCATCCAAGTTGTCATAAGGCATGAACACTAAGGATTCCAGACTCCACATCAACAGCCCTAAGAAAAAGGTAACAATAGGTGCACTAATAGCAAAACCTCTCGCCACAGACCAAGCAGAACTGAATGCGTCTTGCCCCAGTCGCTGCCCCACCATAATCGAACAGGCAGAAGCAAAACCAAAGAAGAAAGCGACTAATAAACCTTCAAGTGGTGCCATCAGACTCATGACGGCAAGTTCTTGGGTGCCAATACGGCCATATATGAGCTGATAAACAAATGTTCCCAATGACCACACACCAAAGCTCAACATCATCGGCCATACTAATTTGATTAAATGAACCCACTGCCCTTTGTCATAAAACTCATTGCCAATTGAACGAGTAGGAAAAACAACATGTTTTCTTTTATACAGCCAGAATACAATCAGTGATGCATGAATGCCTCTGGCAATAAAGGTTGCCCAAGCAGCACCTGCAACGCCCATTGCATCAACACCTAACCCGCCGTTAATTAACCAATAGTTCAGAGCAATATTAATAACAATCGCAATCATGCCAAGGGCCATCGAAAACTTAACCTGCCCGAGCCCGCGCAAGGCATTCTCAAAAACCATCACCACTACAACAAATGCTAAACTGGGCATAGTGACCCACAGATAAGCTTTGCCTGTATCAATAATGACTTGATCAGTGGTGCCAAGCCCCACAATAAGATCACCAAAAGCAAAAGTCAGCAATACCACAGGCAATAAAACCCCAGCACCAATAGCCAGAGTTTTTATAATAACAGGGCTAATACGGCCGTTTTTCTCTGCGCCGAAATACTGCGCCGACAACACACCCACGCCAGTAGCCAAACCAGACAAAATGATAAGCACAACAAACTGAATCCGATTACCTAATCCAACAGAAGCTACGGCTGTGTCGCCCAGATGCCCCACCATCATGATGTCGCTCATTCCCAGCATAGTCACTAGGATACTTTGCAACGAAATAGGCCAGGCAAGTTTGAGGCTTTGCCGAAGTGTTGATGTATTGTTATTTAGCATATGGATATAAAATATTGTTCAAAGGCACATAAATAGTATTTGGGTGTATTTTATAAGAGTGCGTGAAAATAAACATCATTACGAATATCATGTATCATGTCTAAAACTATCATTTGTATAGAATCATGTGGCGTGAAATTCTTAATATTGATCCGAGTTGTAAAGAATATTTTCTTAATTTTGAATCACTTCCTGGTAACGGAAAAGCCTTTATTTCTTGCGCAGGCATATCACACTTAAGCAATACCTATCAGATCGGTAAAACCGGTAAAGGTGAATATTTTAATGGTAAGAAAAATGATTCCGTTCATGTCCATTACTTAATTTCCACAAATTCAGGTGCAGGTAAAATTACTTTAGACTCTGGCTGCCAGTCTATCCTCCCCAATACTATTCTGCTGATCCCAGCAGGGACACCTTTTCTCTATGAACTTGATGCTGAACATTGGGACATGTGCTGGTTGCTGCTACATGACTGTCCAGAATATCAGTTTATTCATCAACTTAAGGCAGGCGTTTGGCACAGTGATAATACATCGTTGTTATATCAAACCATGTCATTGATTAGGGATTTTGATCACAGTGATGGCCGGTATCAGCCTGACATTCAGCTAAGACTCATCGAAGTGCTACTTTATCAGATTGAACAGACGCTAAAAAAGTCCCCAACACAAAGTGCTCAACAACAACGTTTTCAAGCACTAATACGCAACGTTACTAAGCAGTTAAAGTTGCCATGGAATGTGGGATCTCTCGCAGCTGAACTTCACATGTCAGAGCCACAATTTTATCGGCTATGTAAAAAAGAAACAGGCAAGACGCCAATGAAATTAATTACACAGGCACGTATGGGGTATGCCTGCTATTTACTGCGCTATACCAACTATAGCCTAGAGCAAATAGCCGATACAGTAGGGTATGCCGACAGCGCCAGCTTCGCCCACCGCTTTAAACAGCTCTATCAACTTAGTCCTGGGCGATGGCGTAATCATGAAGATCGGGATTAAAATCAACAGCGCAGTGCTGCCAATTACCCATTCAAATTCACTCGTTATAAAATTTCTAACTTAGCGACCATCTGGCTAAACTCCAAGAGATCTAACTCTATGTATTCTCCGCCGTCACGCCATTCCACGCCTATCAGAACATTGTCTTCGGCTAAATCGTCTACCCAAAATTCTAACCAATCAGCTAAGGAAATAGACATAGGCACGTAATCTTGCCATTCGTCGACACAGTGGCTTTTGGCTAATTCAATGCTTGACCATACTGGCATCACATCTGCATTTTCAAAATTAATTGAATCGAGAACCACCCAACCTTCGCTGGCTTGGTCTTGTAACGCCCATAATGTTTGAGTGGTTTGTACTTGGGCCATAAAATCAGCTGACGGGGGGTTAGTATCGGTCATGGTAAGTGTATCTTATTTCTGTGTATTTAAGGTTAATCATACTGAGTTAGTAAGCTACGAACAACGCTAAACTTAGGTTTGCGTCACAAGCAAGGCAGGTAATTGACTGGTTGGGATATAATGGCTAGAACTATTGAAAATAAAATTTATATTTTGACTCCTTTTTCCTCCAGAGGCCAGCGTGATCAGTTTGCATTTAACTTCGCTGATCAAGCCGTGGCAAAATAAGTGCTTATATTGTTATTTAATTTCTAAGTCACTTTATAAGCGCCCTTTGTTTAGACCATTTTCACGGGTAGATCTCGAATTCGACTTCCCGTTGCTGCGAAAATGGCGTTGGTTAATGCTGGCGCAATTGGCGGAGTACCGGGCTCACCGGCACCACCGGTTCTTTCGCCACTGTTGATAATTTCAACATAAATGTCTGGCGCAGTATCCATTCTCACCATTTTGTAATCGTGAAGATTACTTTGCATCACAGCACCATTTTTAATGATGATTTCTTCATGCAAGGCGGCGGACAAACCAAAAATGATACCGCTTTCCATTTGTGCTCTAAACGCATTAGGGCAATAAGCAAAGCCTGCATCGGCGACACAAAAAACCTTATCAACTCTCAGTGAGCCGCTAGACATGTCGACTTCGACCACTTCGGCAACAATACTATTAAATGAGCCATGAATCGCGATTCCCCTGCCCCATCCTTGCGGTAATGGGCGATCCCAGTCTGACATATTTGCAACCGCATCAAGTACTTTCAGATAACGTGGCTCTGATTGTAACAATGTCCGTCGATATTGAAACGGATCTTGGCCTGCTGCATGAGCGAGTTCATCAATGAAAGATTCGGTGAAAAACGCATGCTGAGAATGATCAACACTTCGCCAAGGACCAAAAGGTATATGAGTTGGGCTTTCAATATAATGTACAAATTGATTATCCACCTGATAAGGAATATAAGGCGCTTCTTTAGGTTCATGTTTATCAACATATTGATTTTCCCATGCAGTGGGCAAACCGGAATCTCCTAACGCAGCCTTAAACCGGCTGACAATAGCAGGCCGATAAAAGTCATGTTGCACATCTTCCTCGCGGGACCAAATCATTTTGACCGGTACCCCGGGCAAGGCATTCGCTAGCTTTACCGCCTGAATAGGGTAATCTGTCATGGCTCTGCGTCCAAATCCACCACCAAGGTATACATTGTTGACCACCACGTTTTCAGCATCCGTGTCCAAATATTCTGCTATCGCAGCTCTGATACCTAATGGGTTTTGCGTGCCACCCCACACTTCAGTTTTGCCATCTTTGACCAAAGCAGTGCTATTCATCGGCTCCATGGTGATGTGCGCTAAATAAGGTACGCTATATTCAGCGGTTATTACGTTTGCAGCTGACTCGATAACGTTACGGGCATTACCCTCAGAGAAATCAGTTTCTTCATCGCCGTTGGTGACCGCCTTGTCCATGTCTGTTCGAAATTGCGCCATGATGGTGTCAGAACTGGTGTTATCCCATTCACTAGCAGAATAAGTCACGGTGACTGCCGCGATAGCTTTTTTGGCTTGCCAATAACTATCCGCAATAACACCTACGCCATCGCCAAGGTTGACCACTTTGATCACACCTTTCATTTTTTCAGCAGCGGATGAATCGATTGACTCAACTGTGCTACCAAACACAGGAGACGTTTTAACCGTTGCGTATTTCATGCCTGGCAACACCACATCAATTCCAAATTTAGCAGTGCCATTTACTTTTTCAGGTATATCCAGACGCTGAATTTCTTCATTGCCCATGAGGGTAAATTGCTCAGGTGTTTTCAAGGTTGGGAATTCAGGACCTTGTTGCTTTGCAGCTGTTTTGGCAAACTCTATATAAGGTGCTTTGCGATGAGTTGCATCGTGATACAAAACACTTTTTTCGGTTCTAATTTCAGTTGCTGCAACTTGCCATTCTTGCGCCGCCGCTTGCACTAACAATTCTCTTGCTGCAGCACCAGCCACTCGCATACCGCGCTCACCGGTTGATCGCACAGAAAAACTTCCGCCAGTGACTTGCAGCGAGATTGATTTAGAAATCGTCAGGAACACACCGTTAATGGTTTGATTAACGATACCGGGCATTTTCCCCGGTAACAGAAACTCTCTGGCCATATGAAAGTTGGCATATTCATCATGAGCAGGTGCTTCTTCTATTGTAACTGAGTCCCAGTCTACATCCATTTCATCGGCTAACATTATTGCGAGCGCTGATTGCGCTCCCTGTCCCATTTCTGCGTGAGATACAATGACTGTGACACTGTTGTCTGGGAGTAATTTAACCCACGCGTTGACCAGTACTTCATCATCATGTTGCATAAACTTTGCTAACTTAGGTGTACGATGACCCGGACGGATCGCCACCCCCACAATCAGTCCACCGCCAACAATAAGGCCGGCAGTCAAAAAAGCTCTTCGCGTCAATTTACTCATATTGTTTCCCCTTGAAATTGTTAAACCGACGCAGCGTTTTTAATTGCTTGTTTGATGCGGCCATACATACCGCATCGGCACACATTACCGCGCATAGCGGCGTCAATATCACTGTCAGAAGGGTTAGGATTGCTTTCTAGCAACGCAACAGCAGACATGATTTGGCCTGACTGACAATAACCACATTGAGGTACTTGTTCATCAATCCATGCTTGTTGTACTTTGCTTAGCTTACCGCTGTCATCTGCGATACCTTCGATAGTGGTAATGGCTTGTCCTGCTACCGCTGATATAGGCGTGACACACGAGCGGATAGGTTGACCATTTAGATGCACAGTACAGGCTCCACATTGCGCCATTCCACAGCCAAACTTAGTGCCGACGAGGTTAAGCTGTTCGCGGATAACCCATAAGAGCGGAGTATCAGCTTCTACATCAACTATTTGTATCTGGTCATTAACTTTGAGTTCAATCATGTTTTACCTTTGTTTAAAATATTATTAAAAACAACCTATCTTCATACTGTCTCATTGGTGCTGTATCAAGCGCATACATTGCCTGGTAACTTAGCTGGGATAAATACCTACAGAGATATGTTTACCCAATAAAGAGGTTGTTAGGTTTTAATACCGTTCCAATACACTTCAAAACTTTGCTGAATTAGCTGGCTCAGTTGTTGTTGACTGAAATCATTGACTCTGGCGTGCTGTATCGTTGCCTGCATTTGAGCAACGGCAATTTCACACAGAAATTCAGTCGGCATATCGCGAATAATTTGATTATTTTGTGCTTCTTTCAGTTTGATATTAATGAATCTAAAAATATCATCAACTAATGCTCTAACCTCATCAGAAATCGCTAGGGAAGACCTGAGTAAACTGGCTACTTGTTGTTTTAACGGGTTAGTCATAGCCCAAGAAATAAATTGCTGCCACAGCAACAAAATCAAATCTTTAATATGTTTGGTTTCCTTAGCAACCTGGTTGATCACGTGGGTTGAAACCTCTTTTTTAATCGACAGATAAACACCGTCTAACAACGCTTGTTTGGTTGGGTAATAATTAAATAATGTGCCATTTGAAACGGCTGCTTGTTGCGCAATTTTGGCTGTAGGAACCGATGTTCCGTGAACGGACAACAACTTGATTGCCGCCTCAAGAATGTTTTCATTTTTTATATTATTGATGTTATTAACCAACGGCTACTCTAAAACTCAGTTTTGAAAAGACTGACAAGGACGAACAAACATTAGACATAAATGACTGACTAGTCAATATCATTGAAAAAAGTAAAAATTATCCATCGAGAACTACATTTTATTGTTAATTTCCGTCGGTACCCAACATAAAAACAATTGCAACAGCCGTAAATCACCAAAACTTTTTATGCTCAGCGGACCCATCAAGCGATGTTAATAAACTGCATATAACTTAGATGGGAAACAATGTGTATCCTAATTCCGGGTAATAGTGCTACTAAACCCAACCTTTTTGTCTGAACGCCTTTAAGGTTTGAGTAAATATCTTCATTTCATCAGGCGTGCCCAAGGATATACGATTCCAGCGATCATCTAGGGTCATTTTTCTGCCAACACGTATTCCGTTTTGCTGCATATGTTCGGCGTAATCAGCCAATGGAGTACCTATTCTATGTAAAACAAAGTTGGTATCACTTGGGACAGACTCTAATTCCAGCTCATTCAAGGTATCGACTAATATCTTTCTAGACAACTGATTGTATTCAATGCTTTTTTTATAAAATAACTTATCATCAAGTGCTGCAGATGCAGCAGCTATTCCCGCTGCGCTTAGGTTAAACCCTGCGGCAAAAGGCTTGATTTTATTGGCTGTTTTTACAGTAGCAATACCATAACCCACCCGCATACCAGCCATACCATGTACTTTAGAAAAAGTTCGGCTGATGACTACATTGTCTTTGCCTTGGTTAATTAAATCTAATCCACTTTTATACCGGGGGTTGGCTTGAGCATAATCAAAATAGGCTTCGTCGAGCAAAAATAAATGAGTCTCGGGCGCATTGCTTATCCAATCAAACATGGTAGTGAAATCAACAATGTTTCCAGTGGGGTTATTAGGGTTACAGATATTGATCAACACTGAGCCAGTTTGTGCCATTGCCTGTTTTTTCATGGCAGCGATATTCATTTCGAAGTTTTGGCCAACAGGGACTTGAATAACATTCAGGTTTTCTGCTTTGCAATACTCTTTTAGTGCACCAAATGTAGGTAAAGGCTCAATCATAGTAGCGTTTTGCCTGGCCGCAAAAGTAGCAATGGCTTGTAATACTTCGGTTGAACCGTTTCCAAAGATTAACTGTTCGGACTTAACCTGATGATGATCTGCCAGCTTTTCTCTGAATTCATCAACGGATGCACTTGGGTAACGGTTACCATAATGTTCAATGGCAGACTTTGCTGCTGACAAGGCATTAGGCGACATACCAAGAGAGTTTTCATTAAAATGCAACAACAGTGGCGCGGCATTTTGGCGTAAGCTTAAAATAGGTGTGTTGTTAGCAAATACCAAGGACGTATTTGCGGTCAGTCCTAACCAAGCTGCACCAAAACCCAATTGTTGTATAAATTGTCTGCGAGAAGGTTGCATATCCAAAGTCTTCATTGCGTATATCCCTTTCTTAATTACAGCAACTTTAAAGGTGTTTGCTCAAAAAAGAAACAACATAAATGGTCAAACTTGGGTTTATTAATTGACTGCTTGTTAGCTCAAATTATTGGTTATGATTTTTGTATTTTTAGCTAGTAAATGGGTGTTCGATGGAACAACACAGTTCAACCGCATTTGGGAAATAAGAGTGGCTTGGCTGAAGATCAATAAAAACTGAAAATCAATGAGTTAACATCCGGCAAAACACCCCCTATTACCTAGCTTGTCACGAGTAAGTTAAGGGGTTGATTAGCCATTGATTGTTAATATTAATTGGTACTAGATAATTTTGCCGCTTGAATGCCTAAACCTTCGCATACAGAGTTAAATGCGTCACCTTCCATAAGAGGTAAACCGGGTAACATGTCCAACAGTTCTTTTTTAACGATAGGCGACAAACTCATGCCGCCAGTAATAAATAACATCTCTGGTGGTTCAGAGCTGTTTTCTAAACATTCGGTTACTAAACCCTTCACTCTAGCTAGCCAAGATTGCATTGAGCGCTTAAGCTCCTCAACGTTCAGCTTAACGTCGTAATCTTCCTCGATATAATGCAGCGGTAGGATGATTTCATCCTTTGTGGAAAGTAATTCTTTGGCTAATCGCGATGAATTCACTAGTCTTGCTGAGAGCTTTTCTTCTTGTACTTCTAACAACCGCTCTAATAACTTAGGCTCTTTGACCAAAGACTTGGTATTCGCAATGTCCAACCAGTACTCTTCTGAGAAAAAGCGGTTCAGCTTTGGAATGTCGTCGACCGCACACATATCAGAAAAATAAGCAGGTGGCACCGGCAAGCCGTTATACATTAATAAACCTTGCCCCATCGTTGGCGCAATAGATTTTATTATCAGGTTTTTGTCGCATTCCATGCCGCCCAAGCGAGTGCCGGTTACCGACATGACATCCTGTTGACGATCAACATTGGCTAGCTTTTCTGGTGACAACTTAATGCAGCAAATATCCGTAGTACCGCCACCAATATCCACCACAAGTACATTGGTGTGTTTATCAAGGGTACGTTCAATCTTGTAAGCAGCAGCTATAGGCTCTTCAAGAAAGTCGACCTTAGTAAAACCTGCCATATTTGCCGCTTGGGTCATAATATCTATGGCTTGGTTGTTACCGTCTTGCCCTCGTGTGCCATGAAAGCGCACGGGGCGACCAATCACGGCAGTGTCCACAGACTGGCCTAATTGCTGCTCAGCACTTAATCGAAAAAACTCTAACTGTTTGGCTATCAATCCAACAAATGCCTGATGTTGACCTGTCACTAAATTGGCCCCTAAAAAATTTTTGGGCGAGTATATCAACCGGCCTTTTTCAGGTGTTTTCAAATAACGTCTAAACCCTTCTTCACCAAAAGCAAACTCACCCGTTTCAACTAACTGTTGCAGAGGTAAGTCTTGCACCGTCATTTTTTCCAATAAAAGCTCAATAGCAAGCTCTTGCAAAGCAGGAACATCATGAAATTCCGCCCGCAACTCATCTATTCTATCACTGTGAATGCGCTGTTCTTTTGGTTCTGAAGCATCGTAATAACCTTCTTTGGCCTTATCAATTTTGTCAGAAATAGCGCGCTTTATTTGTGCGATTTTCGCTTCAATCATGGGAATAGGAGGTGTCGGCAATTCGTCTTTATAATAAATAAAGACCGAAGATCGAATTTTGTTTGCTGCTTCTAGACTAGGATCGAGTTTTACAAAATGATGTTGCTTACCATCAAAATACACCACCTCGGAGTTCGAAGTCCCATAATCTATACCTATTGCTGCCATATCCGCCGTTCGTCACCTAAAAATTAGGCCGAGAATTGTAATGGAAATGAACGTTAAATTCATTAGATGATTTGGCATAAATGGAATCAAAAAAAAGAAATATAATCTAAACAAAATAGCATTCTTGATAAAAAAAGCACAATGTCAGGCCAAGATAAATGGATGATATTCACCCATCCTTAATAATGCGGAGGGTTACTTCACTTAAGTTATGCCGTAGTGTCAAAATCAAATAAAATAAAGATTAAGAAGCTATGCACAAATGGCAAGATACTGCTTTAGTCAGAGTTTACTGTGAAGGAACAACTGAAAGCTCAACCAAATACAGTTAAATTAATGATACCCATCTCAAGCAATTATAGAGGTCATGAATGCCCCGTTATTTTCAAATCATTAATTGGGCAAGGTTTAGCGATGCCATATCCTTGCAAATAATCAATGCCTATTTCCTTCAGTTTTAATCCAATCTCAGTGTTTTCAACAAATTCTGCTACTGGCTTTTTACCCATCACACGACCCACTTCGTGAATTGATTTTACCATGCCATAATCGATAAGATCGTCCACTATTTCTTTTACGAACAAACTGTTCTGGTTAAACGGTACCGGACACTTTAATAAGAGACAATTAACCTTCAAATATTAAGGTGTGAAGATGTCACAAAAACGTAGCTACAAGCAATACCCAAAAGAATTCAAAACTGAAGCCGTTACATTGGTGTTATAGCAAGGTTATTCAGTGCCAGATGCGGCTAAATCATTGGGGATTGCTGCCGATATACTTTACCGCTGGAAAGAGCTGCACGAGCAGCAGATAACGGGTAAATCGTTGGTAGAAGACGAGCGCGAAGAGTTAAAACGTCTGCGTAAAGAAAATAAAGAATTACGCATGGAGAAGGAGATATTAAAAAAGGTCAGTGTAGATTCAAGAGCCTTCTTCGCGAGAAAAATGAAGTAAAGTTTTGCTTTATAAAGTCACAAGCAGCGAATTATCCGGTTCGCATCTTGTGCCGCGTGATGAAGGTAGGCAAGTCTGCGTTTTATGCCTGGACAACGCGCCCGGGGAAGTTGATAACGGCGCAAGAGCTGTCACTGTATCGACGAGCTAAGGTGCTCTTAAAAGCCAGTAGGGACAGTTTAGGCAGCCGAGAGCTGTCTAAAAAACTGAATGAGGAAGGCTTTAACAGTAGCCGATATTTAACTTGAAAGTTGAT
>Ga0307488_10001017_pt1 | contig 23428 bp, 23 predicted proteins | sample SB02metaG_FD_202248 | JGI IMG/M metagenome (GOLD analysis project Ga0307488, IMG submission 202248) | Sea-ice brine microbial communities from Beaufort Sea near Barrow, Alaska, United States - SB 0.2 | ecosystem: Environmental > Aquatic > Marine > Coastal | place: USA: Alaska | collected... | reverse complement strand
ATATATCAAATCCGTCAGAAGCAAAAATAAAAGAATTAGGTCAGGCGATTGTAAAGGCGAAATATGGAAATTTATTTCAGATGTACGAGAAAATCGTAGATGAGAATCCATACGAAACACCAATGATGATTTACCCTGCAGTGCACTATACAATGGGCGGTGTTTGGGTTGATTACAATTTGATGACTACAATTCCTGGTTGTTACGCAATTGGAGAAGCAAATTTTTCTGATCACGGAGCAAATAGATTAGGTGCTTCTGCTTTAATGCAAGGTTTAGCAGATGGTTATTTCGTATTGCCATATACTATTGGAGATTATTTAGCAGACGATATTAGAACTGGAACAATTTCTACGGAAAGTCCAGAATTTGAAGCTGCTGAAAAAGAAGTAACGCAGAGAATAGAATTCTTCATTAACAATGAGGGAAGACACTCTGTAGATTATTACCACAAAAAATTAGGAAAAATTATGTGGGATAAGTGTGGGATGTCTAGAAACGCGGAAGGTCTAGAAACGGCTATCGAAGAAATTTCTGCACTTAGAAAAGATTTCTGGCAAAACATAAATGTTCCAGGAACAACAACTGAATATAATGAGCAATTAGCAAAAGCAGGTAGAGTTGCAGATTTCCTTGAATTAGGAGAGTTGTTTGCAAAAGATGCTTTGATAAGAGAAGAATCTGCTGGTGGACACTTTAGAGAGGAATATCAAACAGAAGACGGTGAAGCAAAGAGAATTAAAGAATTCCAATTTGTTTCTGCTTGGGAATATAAAGGCGAGCCAAAAGATGCTGTTTTGCATAAAGAGGAATTGGCATACGAGAATATAGAAGTTAAAGAAAGAAGTTATAAATAAGATAGTTTATGGTTGAAGGTTGCTAGTGTATGGAAACAAAAGCTAACAACAAACAACTAAAAACCAAAAGCTAAATAAAAATGGACTTAACACTTAAGATTTGGCGTCAAGCAGACGCAAAAGACAAAGGAAAAATGGTTGATTACAAGGTGACTGAAATTTCAGGAAGTATGTCTTTCTTAGAAATGATGGACGTTTTGAATGAACACCTAGTGAATGCTGGAGATCAGCCCGTTGCTTTCGATCACGATTGTAGAGAGGGAATTTGTGGAATGTGCTCTATGTATATTAATGGTGAAGCACACGGACCAGACAGAGGCGTAACCACGTGTCAATTGCATATGAGAATGTTTAAGGACGGCGATACAATTACAATCGAACCTTGGAGAGCAGCTGCTTTTCCTGTAATTAAAGATTTAGTAGTAAATAGATCTGCTTTTGATAGAATTCAACATGCAGGAGGATATATTTCTGTAAATACTTCAGGAAATACGCAAGATGCAAATGCAACTCTTATTTCTAAAAAGGCAGCAGACGAAGCTATGGATGCAGCAACCTGTATTGGTTGTGGTGCTTGTGTAGCAACTTGTAAAAACTCTTCTGCAATGCTATTTGTGGGTGCAAAAGTATCTCAGTATGCATTGTTACCACAAGGGCAAGTAGAAGCTGGAGATCGTGTTAAAAACATGGTAGCACAAATGGATTTAGAAGGCTTTGGAAACTGTACAAATACAGGTGCTTGTGAGGTAGAATGTCCAAAAGGAATTTCTTTAGACAATATTGCAAGAATGAATAGAGAATTAATGAAAGCGAGTTCTCAAGGATAGAAAAAAACTAAAGACTGTATAAAGGTTTCAAGTCTAACTAGGAACTTTTTTATTTTTCCAAAACTGCATAACGATAAATGCACAAATTATTGACGAAGCCATTCCTTCTATGAAAATTGCAGCCGAGATTAAAGAAGGAGTTAATTCCCCTCCCCATAAAGCTGAATTTTCAACAACCTTTATAAACTGAGGGTCAATATAATGTAGGTAAATTGAAAATGCAATAATTGTAAAAATTACGCTAATAATAGATGTAAAAAGTCCTGTAAAAAGATTTTGAAGGTAATCATTAACTTTATTCAGATAGATACTTTCTTTAATCGCATTATTGACGCCCCAAAACACAAAAGTAAAATTTAGAATTCGCAATTCATTAATTTTTTCTAACCCTAGAAGTTTCATTAGAAAAAAAAATGCAATTATAGCCAGAAATATTTTAACTGCATTCTTGAATACTATTTTTTCAATTTTCATAAGTAAATTTTTAAGTTGAAAAAAAAAGGAGATAGTAAGGTAATAATAATTAATGAATTATAGAAATAATAGCTTTTTAGTTTAACTTTCTTCTATCAGTTTTGCTTCTTTACAGTTTTTATTTGGAAAATTTTACCGTTTAGATTATAAATATAAAGAGCTTTATTAAAACGAAGGCTATTTTATAGACTTCGAATTATAAAAATGAAAATTTTTTAGACTATCAAAAAGTGATTGAAATTAGTATCTTTACTTTATGCAGCATATTTCTAAACTTCCTAGTCTAGGTACGACAATTTTTACAGTAATGGGAGCGTTGGCTAGTGAGCACAATGCAATCAATTTATCACAAGGCTTCCCAAATTTTGAACCGGACCAACAATTGTTGGATTTAGCAAAAAACGCCATGAATTCTGGCAGAAATCAATATGCTCCAATGCCTGGAATTTTAGAATTAAGGCAAGCGATTTCTGACAAATTCTCAATACTTTACAATTCAACTTACCATCCAGAAAATGAAATTACAGTCACTGCTGGAGCAACACAGGCGATTTATACGATTATTTCAACTTTTATAAGGCAAGACGATGAGGTAATCCTATTTTGTCCAGCATACGATTGCTATGCGCCAGCAATAGAGGTTAATGGTGGGAAAGTATTGCCGATTCAATTAAGGGGACCATCATATAAAGTAGATTGGAATGAAGTAAGGCAGAACATATCTTCTAAAACTAAAATGATTATCATCAATACACCTCAGAATCCCTCTGGAACTATTTTCTCTAAAGGTGATATGCTGAAATTACAGGAATTGACCAAGAACACTAATATAATAGTGCTGAGTGATGAAGTGTATGAGCATATTATTTTTGACGGAGAGAAACATCAAAGTGTTTGTTTGTTTTCAGATTTAAAATCGAGAAGTTTTATAGTTGCATCATTTGGTAAAACATTTCATGTTACTGGATGGAAAGTTGGGTATTGTTGTGCGCCTAAAGTATTGATGGATGAGTTTAAAAAAGTGCATCAATTCAATGTGTTTTGTGTCAATCATCCAATGCAAAAGGCAGTTTCAGATTATTTAAAACAACCAAGTCATTATCTAGAATTGTCTGATTTCTACCAAGAGAAAAGAGATCTTTTTTTAGGTTTTATTCAAGGTTCTCGATTTAAATTTACGCCATCTCAAGGAACCTATTTTCAAGGATTGGATTATACAGAGATTACAAATGAAAATGATGTTGATTTTTCAAAAAGGTTGATTTTAGAGCACAAAATTGCATCAATTCCGCTGTCGGTTTTTAATTCCAATGGTCAAGATGATAGCATCTTACGATTTTGTTTTGCTAAAAAAAATGAAACCTTAAAAAGAGCAGCTGAAATAGTATGCAAAATATAAATATTTAATCATCTGATTGTTAAGAATATAACAATGATAAATGTGACTGTCGTATTGCTGTCGTGTTTATGAAATCAAGGTGTCGTTATAAAAATAGAAAACTGTAGATATCTTTGTGCTATAATAAAAACATATAAAAATGGAAAGAAGTAAGATTACATTAGCAGACATTAAAAAACTAAGATTAGAACGTCATTGGTCGCAAGAGCAGTTAGCGGAAATGAGTGGCTTAAACACTAGAACTATTCAAAGAATTGAGAGTGGACAAAATGCAGATTTTGAAACATTAAAATCATTAGCATCGGTATTTGAAATTAACTTGAGTAGTTTAAATAAAGAAGAAGAAAAGGAACAATTGAGAATTGAAGAGAAGCGAAATGAAGATATTAAAGGGCTTTATAAATTTATTGCGTTGGCAATTTTTTCTTTAATATTTACATTTTTTATAAGTTATAAGGAATCTAATTGGGTCATTTTTGGAATGACGTTTTTATCTTGGTTAGTAATTATAGGTGTATATTCGGTAAATACATTTGATTTATTTAAAAGTAAATAGCCTGAATAAAGTTTCAATATGAAAGACATACTTAATATAGCACTTATACAAGCAAACTTGTTGTGGGAGAATACCCAAGGAAATCTCAATTATTTCGATAAGAAAATTGAGAGCATTTCTTCTGATATTGACCTAGTCGTTCTTCCTGAAATGTTTTCAACAGGGTTTTCTATGAATCCAACAAGTTTATTTGAAACTATGGATGGAGTTTCTATTTCTTGGATGAAAGAAACAGCAATAAAAAAACAACTAGCAGTCGTTGGTAGTTTGATCGTAAAAGAGCGTGATACTTATTACAATCGCCTCATTTTCGCTCACCCAAATGGAGAGATTCATCTATATGATAAACGACACCTATTTACGTATGGTGGAGAAGATAAAGTATATTCATCAGGAAACGAAAGATTGACTGTAGAATACAAAGGATGGAAAATTTGTCCTATGATATGTTATGATTTACGCTTTCCTGTTTGGTCCAGAAATAGTGATGAATATGATGTTTTGATTTTCATAGCCAATTGGCCAAAACCTAGAATTTCTGCTTGGGACACTTTATTAAAAGCACGTGCGATAGAAAACATGTGTTATACTATTGGAGTTAATAGAGTAGGAGTAGATGGGAATAATTTGGAATATATTGGTCATTCTCAAGCCATAGATATGCTAGGTGAAGAAATGACATCTACTAGTATTGAGGGCGAAGCCGTTTTAGAAGTTACTTTGAATAAGAATATGTTGCGTGAAAACAGAAATAGATTTCGTTTTTTAAATGACAAAGACTCATTTTCTATAGAATAAAGAGTCTCTGTTAATTTATATTTTAATGATTTAAGCTGGATTCATCCATTTAAAATCAAACTTAGTATCAGGAATCACTATTCGTTCAGTAACTCGATACATTCTATCAGGTAATTTCATCAAATAATCACGAGCTTTTTGAGCTTCATCAGTTAAGCCAGTAATTTTATCTATTTCCCAAGCGGCATTTAATTTTCTAAGGATATCTACATAATCAAAACCAGTATACACACCTGCTCTCTGAGCAACTATTGAAAATTGATCAAAAGTATCACCTATTTTCCCTCCAGATTGTCTTAGGTTTAACGCAGGCATTATAATTTTATGCTTCATCATATGTTGAAAAGCCAACATCATTTCACTAGGATCATGTTTGAAAATTTGTTTAACAAACTCAGTATATGCAAGGTGATGACGCATTTCGTCACCAGCAATAATTTTAGACATTTTGGCTAATAATTTGTGGCCCCTTTTACGTGCAACTTTAGCTACATTGTTATGTGAAACATAGGTTGCTAATTCTTGGAAGCTAGTATAAACGAAGTTTTTATAAGGGTCTCTTGCGGTACCAATATCAAAACCATCAGTAATTAAATGTTGAGTTGTTATTTCTACTTCACGCATATTAACTCTTCCTGAAAGATATAGATACTTATTTAAAACATCACCATGTCTATTCTCTTCACTTGTCCAAGCTCTAATCCATTTTGCCCAACCATTATCACCACCATTTGCACTATGTTGTGAAACCCCTTCTACATCAAGTAACCAAGATTCATAAGTAGGTAATGCTTCTTCAGTTATGGTATCACCTACAAGGCTTACCCAAAAATCATCATCCAAGTCCTTTGATAATTCTTGAATTTCTTTTACTTCTTCAAGAAAATTATCACTCTGAGAGTTTGGCAAGAAATCAGTTGGTTGCCAGATTTTTTCTGGTGTGATTAGAAATTTATCGACAAACGTTTCGATATTCTTTTCTAGTGTTTGCATTACTTCTAATCGGATATTATGTAATGACATAAATTGTGTTTTACAGGTTTCTTTACAAAACTACTGCATTTTTAATGGTCTTCTCTGTTTTTTCAAACAAATCTTTAAAAGGTAAAGAGTCTGCTTTTATGGGGTCATGTATATCAAACTTTAAATGAACACCCAATCTCAATGGAAAACCGCCATGCTTTAAAAATCTCCAAGAATTATTTATTGTGATTGGAATTACATATGCAGAAGGAATTGTTTTCACAAGCATTTTAAAACCGTTTTCAGAAAACCGTTTAGGAGCGCCATTCTTACTTCTTGTTCCTTCTGGAAAAATCATCGCAGCATAGTTATTTTTTTCTATATATTTCCCAAAGTTAGTAATAGCAGAGATAGATTGTTTAGCGTTTTTGCGATCGATTAAAACACTCCCTCCATGACGGAGATTATAGGAGACGCTTGGAATACCTTTTCCTAATTCTTTTTTTGAAACGAACTTCGGATGCAATTTTCTCAAGAACCAGATAATTGCTGGAATATCATTCATACTTTGATGATTGGCTACAATGATAAGTGGAACGTCTTTTGGGATTCTATTAATATTATTAAACGATATTTTTGAGCCTAAAATATGAAGAAATCTTGTCAGACATAAGTTAAGTATTGCAACAGTCATTCTATGTGGATTATAGCCACCTATTTTTAATGCCAACCATTGTGTAGGATGAAAAAATAGTAGAGCCAATCCAAAGAATATATAGTACAAGATTGTTAAAGGGTAAGACGCTATTTTTAAAATAAAATTCATAGGCAAAAAATTTCCCGCTATTGTAGGAAAAGTTTTTTATATTAGTTAGTAAACCATTGATTCCAAGGGATTCTAGAAAGAATTAAAAGTAAAGCCAATCCATAGAAGATGACAATTGTTTTAAATTTTCCAGTATCAGTTGTTTGTTTTTTATGCTTAGACCATCCAATAGTTATCAATACAATTGCTAGTAACATCATTATAGGATGTTCTATTGCTAGCATTCGGTTTACTTCATTCACTCCAGAAGTTTTCATTGATTTGTACATAGGTGATGAAAAATAGACTCCAAGCCCTATCAACAATTGTATATGAGCAGTTATTAAAGTAAACAGCGATATACGTAAATCTTTATCCTTAAAATCTTTTTTAGAAGTATAACCAATAATTGCATTCACTAAAGCCAATATTAATATTGCTAAAACTAGATACGCCCAATAAGAGTGTATGGTATTCATCATGATAGTTTGTGTGTTTTGGTTTGAAACAAATGTACTAAAAAATGAATATAAAAAAAACCACCTCAATTGAGGTGGTTTTAAAATATTTAAAGGGAATTATTATTCATTTAATACCCAAACTCCACCTGTTTTAATAAAGCGGGTTGAATATTCATTCTCTCCATTATCATAAATGACGTAAGTTAAAAGATATTTTTGACCTTCTTCTGCACTTGAATCATAGTTATCAAGAAATAAAATCAATGCATAATGAATTTGCTCATCCGTCCAGTTATAGTCAAAATCACCATATTTTGCCAAGTTTCCTATTAAGCCTGCATATTCTGCATCAGTTAACTGAGATGCCATATACTCATAATCAGCATTTCTAATCAATGTATACTTTATAGTGTTATCAGGAACCCAAGTTGTTCCATCATGACCAAATTGAATTGTCATATCAGTAATTCCATTCCATTTTGAACCGTCAAAAGTGAAGTTTACATTTTCAATAGCAGTTACACCACTACCTTCATATGAGTTATATTGTACTGCCATAAAATCACCTTCTGCAGCATATGGATATAGATTACCTAAATAAACCTCAAGTAAACGAGCAGATTCTAATCTTTGCTCTACGTTTCTACCTTCTAAATCATCATCGTTATGACCTAAAGCGATATAATCTTCAGTAGTTAAAATATAAGGAGCTTCCCAGTTCCCAGTATAAACAAAAGTACTTGTGTTATCTACAAAAGCAAAAGTATATAATTGATAGGTAGGTGGATCAAAATCAGTAAACAAATCATAACTAGCACCATTTTTAATAACTGCAGTTGTTCTTGTTGAAGCAAAACCTTCATATACCGCATAGGTTACATTATAAATATCTCCATCTACTGCAGAAGGGAAATTATTTAATAGAATAGTTTCTATTTTTGCTCTACGAGCTTCAATAGTTTCTTCATCTTTACCAGCTCTAATATCAAAATTGTTATATTGACCATTTCCTACTAAATCAAAATCAGCATCAGTTAAAGTATAATTGGTGACTCCTGCTGTACCTGCTGTTAAGACAACTTCCATGTCCAATGTAACCACATCATAATCATTATTAAATCCTTTGTAAGTTACTTTATATATATCACCAACAGTTCCATCAGGAGAGTTGTTTAGTAAGATTGTTTCAATTTTGATTCTTCTTGCCTCAATTGTTTCTTCATCTTTACCTGTTCTAATATCAAAGTTACCATAATTATTACCTACTAAATCATAATCAGCAGTTGTTAATTCATAATCAACAATGTCTGGGTTGGACTTAAAAGTTAAATTTACAACGGTTCCTTTCTCTACACTTGGAAATTTATAAGCGAAAAAAGCATCAAAATCATCACTTGATAGTAAACTGTTTAATCCTATTTCGGTATAATCTCCAGCAGAAACAGTATAATCGGATTTATCAACTAATCCAGATACTAAAAAAGTAACTGCAGCTGAAGAATTGTTCCCCCATGCAGGAAACATTTCAGTTAATAGACCAGGGATCATTTCTCGTGCCTCTTCAACTGTGCTGAAAGTTCCTGAATATAATTCTAAAGCGTCGTAATCATCACTTGTTAGAGTAAGTTCTGTATCCCCTACTATAGCATTGTCCTGAGCATCAATCTCAGTGTGGATATCTTCTAATGGATCACATGAAGTGAAAACCATTGTAATAATTGTTAATAATAAAAATATTTTTTTCATGATTGTATTATTTAAAAGTTAACTTTTAATCCTAAACTGAATGTTCTTCCAGTTCCATAGTATACATTCGCACCTGCAGCTGTATGAGTTCCATCGTCAAATGCATCCGAGATGTATTCTACGTTAAAAATATTGTTCATTCTTCCTAATAAAGTTGCGTCAAATTCACCAATATTGAAACTATGTTTAAGTCCTAAATCAAACAAATGAAAATTAGGCATTTTCCAAGTATCCAATCGGTCTGTGCTTCTAGTAATATCAAACTTAGAATATAAATCTCCAGAATAATTATAATCTAAAAAAACCGATGATCTATCAAGCAACTTGTAATTTAATCCTAAAGCGTAAGTTGTCTGAGCAGCATCAGAAACTTTTAAACCATCAGCATTTACTACTACTTCTTCAAGTAAAGTTCCTGCTTGATCAAAAATCTCCCCACTTACATCACTTGTCCATGTCCAGTCTCCTAAAGAAACCATACCATTCATTTTCAATTTGTCAGAGATTTTATATACAAAATCTAATTCAATTCCTTGATGTAATGCATCTAATCCAGCAATATTAGCTTCTAAAAACTGATCTAGATTATCTGGATCAAGAACTCTTGCAGTTAGAGATTTATCTAACCATGAAGTTCTGTAAATATTTACATTGGCATTAAATTTAGAACTTCTATAACCATAACCTATTTCAGCACTAAAAACTTTTTCATTTAATGCATCCTCATTTAATTCTACAGATTCCTTATTAATGAAAACATTTCCTATTAAGAAGGGAGCTTTAGAAAAGTATCCTATATTTCCAAAAACATTTTGATTGTCATCAATATTGTAGTTAGCACCACCTTTTACACTATATCCAAGGAAATTCGCTTTCTCAGAATGTATACCATTTAGATTTGAAGAATCATCTAAGAAACTTGATTTACTATAAGTTGTATTTGATATTGCAGTAGATAAGAAAACAGACAATTCATCTTGTGTGTATTCCAACTGGGCAAACGTTCCATATCTAATGTTTTTACCAGTGTAGTCTCTATTGAATTTATCTCCTACTTTAAGTGCTTCATTAAAATTATTATCATTACTATTTGGGTTAAGATAGTATTGACCCCCCATTAAGTCTGATATTTCATACCAATGAAGTCCTTCATAATATCTTGCGTCAAGACCTGCAGAAAGAATTAAATTATCCGACAAATCAGTTTTTAAAGTAGATAATAAACCAAACCATTCATGTGAATTTCTACTTGCAGCAAAAACATCTGTAGAACCTAAAGCACCATTATCTTTGTTTTCCTTAACAATTCTATCAAAATCAATTGGTGTGTCAAAATCACCCACACGATAATCGTTGTTTGTGAACTTTCCAGACCCCTGAGTTCTTCTACCACCACCATTACCAAATGATGCATAAACGGCAGTTGTTATATATGTTCTGTCAGAAATAGTCCAATCATGGTTTAATGATATCTGAGGCTTATGATAAAAATTATATGAACTATTTTCTACTTCACCATTTCTATATCCCCAATCTGGATTAAATCTCTTCCCACCTTGTTCAGTAGCTCTATTTTGAGCAATTGTTCTTGTGGTGTACCTTTGACCATGAGTTTGTTTTGCTCCAATTACACTAAAGGATAATTTATGGTTTTCGTTAAATATTTTAGAAATATTTAAGAAGTAATTAACACCGCTAAATTGTAATCCATCAACATATCCATCTCCAGAAATTTTAGCAGCAGAAGCAGTAACAGCCAAACCATTATCCATTAATCCAGTTGATAAAGTCATCCCATATTTTAGATAACCATCGTTACCAACAGACATTTTTGCATTCCCTCCTTTTTCAATATCTGTAGATTTTGAAATGATATTGATTGTCCCACCTATAGAGGGAACAGCCACTTTAGAAGCACCTAAACCTCTTTGTACTTGCATCGCGCTAGTAACATCAGATAGTCCAGCCCAGTTTGACCAATATACTCTACCAGTCTCCATATCATTCACAGGTACACCATTAATTAATACAGCAACATTTTCTGAAGAGAATCCCCTTAAGTTAATTCTTGCATCTCCGTATCCACCACCAGTTTTGGTAGCATAAACTCCAGGAGTAGATTTTAGAAGTTCAGGAAATTCTTGAGTTCCTAACTTAAGTTCAATTTCACTCGCTTTAATTGTAGAAACTGCCACTGGAGTTTTCCTGTCAATAGCAAAAGAAGTTGCCATAATAACAATTTCACTAAGAGCTTCTGCCGAATCATCTAATTGAATTGTTCCTAAGTTTGTGTTACTTGAGTTAAACTCAATGTTTTTATCAGTAAAACCAATAAAAGATACTTTTAAAGTACCAGAAGCTATGTTTACATCTAACGAAAAGTTTCCGTTAAAATCAGTTGATACTCCAGTAGTAGTACCTGTTAAAACAACATCTGCTCCAGGTAGTGGTTGGTTAGAACCATCTACAACTGTACCCGTAAGTGTTTGTCCGTACATAGAAGACGCTGCGATAAACAACACTCCTAATAAAATTTTAGTAATTTTCTTCATTTTAAAATAATGTTTTAATTAGTTAATGCAAATATGTGTCTTTTTCAAATAGGATTCCTTAACTTTTTAACAAAATATTATGATATATCATAAAGTTAAGAAAAAATATGCGACTTATTGAAGTTTAAGGTGTTAAATGTAAAAAAGTTGTAAACAATGGAATTGTCTATGTTAAGCCAAGGTTAACTTTTCTTTTTTTTGCTTTCTAGGTAGATTTTGTGAGCTAATTCTTTTCCTAGTTCAACTCCAAACTGATCATAACTAAAGATGTTCCAGATAACTCCTTGTACAAAAATTTTATGCTCATAAAGGGCAATAAGACTCCCTAGGCTTCTAGGAGTTAACTTGCTGATTAAGATAGTGTTTGAAGGTTTGTTTCCTTCAAAAACCTTAAAAGGCAGTAATCTTTCAATATTATTAAAAGCTCCTTTGAATTTTAAATCTAAGTGCACATCTTCTTTTGCTTTTCCCAAAGCTAGTGCTTCAGATTGTGCATAAAAATTGGCCATTAATTTCTCATGATGTTCATTGTTTCCGTAAAGAGATTCTTTAAATCCAATAAAATCTGCTGGAATTAATTTAGTTCCTTGATGAACTAATTGCATATAGGCATGTTGAGAATTGGTACCTGAACTTCCCCATATAACACCTCCAGTTTGATACTCTATTTTCTTACCATTTCTATCCACAGACTTTCCATTACTCTCCATAATTGCTTGTTGCAAGTAGGTGGGAAATAAGTTCAAGTATTGAGAATAAGGTAATATTACTTCTGTTTCTGAATTGAAAAAGTTGTTATACCATATACTAATAAGAGATAAAATTACTGGAATGTTTTTTTCAAATGGTGTTGCTTTAAAATGTTCATCCATTTCCGAAGCGCCATTTAACAGTTGCTTGAAATTTCCAAATCCAATCGCTAAACTTATAGAAAGACCTACAGAACTCCATAGTGAAAAACGTCCTCCTACCCAATCCCACATTGTAAAGATATTCTCTTTTTCAATACCAAATTCTTGGACTGATTTAAGATTGGTAGAAACCGCAACAAAATGCTTTGATATTGCTTCTTGCTTTGCTGAACTTATAAACCATTCTCTAATAGTATTAGCATTTGTAAGTGTTTCTTGAGTTGTAAATGTTTTAGAAACAATTAAGAAAAGTGTCGTTTCAGGATTTAGATTTTTTATAGTTTCTTGCACATGATCTCCATCAATATTAGAAACAAAATGTAAATTTAAGTGTGTTTTATAATATTTAAGAGCGTCAACAACCATATTTGGTCCTAAATCTGAACCTCCTATTCCGATGTTGACAACATCTGTAAATGGTTTTCCAGTAAAGCCTTTTCTCTGGCCAGAAATCACTTCATCGCAGAATTTCTCCATTTTATTTTGAGATTCTTGAATATCAACTGTAATATCTTTCCCGTCTATATATATTGGGTCAGGTTTTTGACTTCTTAGTGCTGTATGAAGTACTGCTCTCTTTTCAGTTTCATTGATTATTTCGCCTGAGAACTGTTTAGAAATGGCATCTTTTAATTCCGTTTGGTCGGCCAATGAGATTAATAAATCTAATGTTTTTTGTGTAATTCTATTTTTAGAATAATCAACATTAAAACCTTTAAAATCAATTGTAAACTCCTCTTTTCTGTTTGGATTTTCAATTAGTAAATCTCTTAAATGAACTTCCTTTATTTCATTGAAATGAAGGGATAATTCTTTCCAAGCATTAGTAGTCGTTGGGTTTATGTTTTTTAATGTCATTTAAATGAAGATTAGCAGATTAATTTGCCGCAATTTCGGAAGAAAAATTTGTAATTCCAATTCTATCCAATTTTGATTTCATATCAATAATTGAATTTAAGTAGATAGGTATTATTTCACCTTTCATAGGCTCGGCTGCTGGTAATTTTTGCTTGAACGGATCTACTTCCTTTCCATTCTTCCAAAAACGATAACATACATGTGGTCCTCCAGTATTTCCAGTCATTCCTACATATCCAATCACATCGCCTTGTTTTACTACTTGACCTACCTTAACAGCCCGTTTACTCATGTGTAAATATTGAGTGCTATAGGTTCCGTTATGTCTTATTTTTACATACTTTCCATTTCCACCTTTCCTGCGTGATTCGGTTACAGTTCCATTAGCAGTTGCAATAATGGGAGTGTTTATACGAGCAGCAAAATCTGTCCCTTTATGTGGTCTTACTCTATTTCCGTAATACGCGATTTTTCTTCTAAGATTGTATCTTGAAGAAATTCTATATTGAAATTTGATGGGAGCTTTTAAAAATTGTCTTCGTAATATATTTCCTTCTTCATCATAGAAATCTTCGATTTGTTTTACCGAATCAGCAACAAATTTAAATGCATAAAAAGGCTTGTTTCCATGTTCAAAATGCGCTGCCTTAACTTGGCTTATTCCTGCTGAAATAGTATCGTCTATAAACTTTTCTTCATAAATAATTTTAAATTTATCTCCTTTTTGAAGTTTATAGAAATCTAGGGTCCACGCATAAACATGAGCAACATTATTTGTTAAATTTGGACTTAAATGTAAACTATCCATCGCAACAGAAAGACTGGAATTTATAACTCCTGAAGCTACTTTTTCAACATATTTAATTGGTTTTCTATTTTTTTTCGCAACAATAGAATCGGTAAAATCAATGATAGTACTTTCAATTTTATTATGCTGGTAAATAAAAACTTGAGCTTGTTCTGTTGAATCTTTTTTAGCAAGAATCACATATGGTTTTCCAGCTCTTATTCGTCTTACATCAAAGGTTTCTTTAACGGTTAATGCAATTTTATTTATGAGAGGGTAATCAACGTGGTTTCTGTCTAGAATTTGCCCAAAACTATCGCCATGGACAACAGTGTCAGTGATTACTAGATAATTATCAAGATTATAACCATACATAGTAATGGGTTCAGAAGTCTGAATATTTATAACTTCAATATTTTTAGGAGTTTCTTTACAGGATACAAGTATCAATAAGCTGAAAAGCAGGATAATTTTTTTTTTCAAAGGTGTTGAATTATCAATTTAAACCCCAAAAATACAATTTAATTATCAAAAATTATATTAAAAGGATTCGTCAATCCTTTAAATTCGTCAAGATCCGCTTTTAAAGATCCTACAACCAATTCTGCCTTAATTCTGACAGGAACTTTATTGTCATCTGCAGTTACCCAAACTGTCAAACTTTCCTCTGCTTTAAAGACTCTTCCAGACTGAACAATAGGTCTAAATTTATAGCATTTTACTTTCCCGAATTTTGTTCTTATTACCTCTGTACCTAAAAAACGCATCCTGAAATCAAATGTCTCAGAGTCAAAAAACATTTTAAGTTTTACTTCGTCAGCGATCTCTATATTAGTTAAATCTTGATTTCTCAGGTAATAAAAAGAAGAAATCATGTCTTGTACATTTTCAATAGTAACAGTTTTTTCTATTTTTTTCCTATGGTCTTTTATTAATGCTATGTTTTCTTCTTGATCAAAATAAACATCCCTGGAAATAATATGACCTCCTTCATCAACTCTTCTTCTAAAATGATATGGTTTATTATTCTTTTTATAAAAACGTGTTTGATAATTGTCTTTTACTTTAAAGAAGAATTTTGCTACGCCTGTTGTCCACCCTTTACCGACAACATGATAAGCCTCTTGGTTTTGATTACTTGTAGAATCAATTTTTATAGTAGCATATCCGGCATTAATAAAGCCGTAATGCATCCTATATTTCAACCACTCTCCGCTTTTATAAGCCTCCTTGTTCGACTGTGAAAAGGATGTTACGGTTAATAATAATAAGAGATATAGTAAGTATTTTTTCATCTTAACGATTTATGTGTTCTTGCATTTAGTATTGAAAATGCAATTACTATTCCAAAAATAAAAATAGCCTGACAATTTAACGTTAAGCTCTTATTAAAATTATGTTTAATTAATTTTTAGTCACTATTTTGTAACCTTCAAGATTGTCAATTCCCCAGTTTTTCAACTCATCCTCGCTCCATAATTCTGGAAAGAAAATACGGCGCTGATATTTAGGATGCATATACTTCTGCCAATGACTTCCACCCGTTGCTTTGATATTGCCACCGCTTAAATATTTATTAGCAGCATTATAATGCGCCATTACCCATTTCACATTAACGGTATGATCATAATGTCTCATGGCATTTATTAATTCGAGATTCTCTTGTGTTTCTTTTGGAAGTTCTTTAAATTTTTTCACAAGATTTATTTCATTATAATCTTCCATAAAATCAATAAAATCGCCCATATATTTCTTTTCAAATAACTTCAGCAGAATGGATTTTTCACCAGTTTCATAATTTTTACCTGCCGCTTGCCAGTATAAATGATCAAATGCATGCTTGAAAGGCGTATTCCTATCAATCGTTTTTCTAAAACGAGCGTCAATTAAATTAATTAGTTCCGTCGAAGCAAATTCTATCTTTCGATATTGTGCGCTCTGAAACCCACTTGCAGGAGTCAACGTATTTCTAAATTTTAGATATTGCTCAACTTCCATTCCTTCCTGCATTACTGAAAAAGAATTCGCAAGCATATCAAAATAACGACTTATTCTAGCCAAATGCATACTGAAATTTTCAGCAGAAATATTTTCTGATTTTGCAACTTGGTCAATTTCCCAAAGAATCATTTTAAATAACAATTCATTTACCTGATGATACATGATAAAAATCATTTCATCTTTTTCAGTAGTTCTCGGAATCTGTAATCCTAAAAGCGCATCCGTCTGAATATAATCCCAATATGTTGTAGGTGTGCTCCATAGAAGCCCTTCCAACATTGTGTTTAAAGGAACACCAAGTTTCTTATATTTTTCTTCAATTTGTTGAAGTAATTCCTCTCTTTCCATAAATATCTTTATAAAGTACCTCTGCTTGATTGCTCTCTTTCAATGGCTTCAAATAACGCTTTGAAATTTCCAACGCCAAACGATTGTGCTCCTTTTCTTTGAATAACTTCAAAGAACATGGTAGGTCTATCAACAATAGGTTTGGTAAATAATTGTAATAAATAACCTTCATCATCACGATCAATTAAGACTCCGTGCTCTTTAAGAACCTCTACATCTTCATCTATTTCTCCAACTCTATCCAATAAATCATCATAATATTCATCCGGAACATACAAGAATTCAACACCACGATCTCTCATCTCAGAAACAGTAGCAATAATATCATTGGTTGCAACAGCAATATGTTGCACTCCAGAGCCATTGTAAAAGTCTAAATATTCTTCAATTTGTGATTTTTTCTTTCCTTCGGCAGGTTCATTGATTGGAAATTTAATTCGTCCGTTTCCATTACTCATTACTTTACTCATCAATGCTGTATATTCCGTAGAAATATCGTCATCGGTAAAAGAAATTATTTGGGCAAACCCCATTACTTCGGCATAAAACTTACACCAAGTATTCATTTCTCCCCAACCTACGTTGCCTACCATATGATCAATAAACTTCAATCCAACCGGTTCTGGATTATAGTGAGATTCCCACTTTCTATATCCTGGAAGAAAAGTACCATTGTAATTTTTTCTTTCAACAAAGATATGGACAGTTTCTCCATACGTATAAATTCCAGAACGAATTACATGCCCATTTTCATCTTCTTCTCTTGTAGGTTCCATGAAAGGTTTTGCACCTCTTTTAGTTGTCTCTTCAAATGCTTTTGTAGCATCTTCAACCCAGAGAGCCATCACTTTTACACCATCTCCATGTTTGTTGATATGTTCATTGATCACTCCATCTTTCTCTAAAGAAGTTGTCAACACCAATCGAATCTTATCTTGTTTTAATACATACGAAACTCGATCTTTCATTCCGGTTTCTAATCCTGCATATGCATGAGACTGAAATCCAAAGGCAGTTTTGTAAAAATGTGCAGATTGCTTTGCGTTTCCTACATATAATTCTAAATAATCAGTCCCTAAAAGAGGTAAGAAATCTTCTGCATCTTCAAATAATTTTTTAAGCCCGTATTCTGTATTCTGTAAATCTTTTAATTTTTTTATCCCAGCCATAATATTATTTTTTGTCTACCCATGATTGATAATAAGAATCATCTGCAATTTTCATCGCCTCTTCAGTAACCATAAGCGGCTTGAAAGTGTCAACCATTACTGCTAATTCTTGTGTTTCTTTTTGCCCAATACTTTTTTCCATTGTTCCTGGATGAGGACCATGAGGAATTCCAGCAGGATGTAAGGTAATCTGTCCTTTGTCTACACTTTTTCTACTCATAAAATCTCCATCTACATAGTATAAAACTTCATCAGAATCTATATTACTATGATTGTAAGGAGCAGGAACTGCTTGTGGATGGTAATCATACATTCTTGGAACAAATGAACAAATGACAAATGCATTTGTTTCAAAAGTCTGATGTACAGGAGGAGGTTGATGTACACGACCAGTTATAGGCTCGAAATCATGAATAGAAAATTTGTAAGGGAAATTATAACCGTCCCAACCTACAACACTAAATGGATGTGCTGCATAAATATATTCATGAATCGTATCTTGTTTTTTAACTTTTAGGATAAAATCTCCTAATTCGTTGAAAGTTTCCAATTCTGAGGGGGGATGAATATCACGTTCACAAAATGGGGAGTTTTCTAAATGTTGTCCAAACCAATTTCGGTAACGTTTAGGAGTGTAAATAGGGCTTTTTGATTCTACAATAAAAAGGCGGTTGTCTTCAGTGTCAAAATCTATTTGATAGATAATACCTCTTGGAATAACGATGTAATCTCCATACTCGAAATCAATATTTCCGAGATGAGTTCTTAGTTTCCCTGTTCCTTTATGAATAAAAAGGACTTCATCAGAATCTGTATTTTTATAAAAATATTCTCGCAACGATTTTTTTGGTGCAGCCAATGCAATATAGCAATCACTATTTGCCAATACAATTTTTCTGCTCTCTAAAAAATCATCAGTTGGAGGAACTTGGAAACCTTTCAAACTTAAAGATTTCATGTTTTTATCGACTGCTATTTTTGGAGAAACGTCGTAAGATTTTTTTACTTCTTTAACTTGAGTAGGTCTTTGAGTGTGGTATAATAAAGATGACATTCCATCAAATCCTATTGTTCCGAAAAGTTCTTCATAATAGAAATCTCCTTCAGGACTTTTAAAAATCGTGTGTCTTTTAGATGGAATACTACCTAATGTGTGATATCTAGGCATATAAATGTTTTTATGTTATTGAATATAATTTTTTTTGTTATTTGAAAAAATTACGCAAAACTATTCAGGATTCCTTATGATTAGAAATTTTAAGAGGAGTAATAATTCTGTCCAAGGTGTATTCATAATAAAACAAATATAAGCATTTTTTTGGGAGGGCGATAATGCTATTTGGTAAGCTCTTGACTCACTTCAATTACTTTTTCAATCTGAGGGGCATAACGTTTAATAGTAGCTTCAACACCATTGGTTAATGTCATTTGATTTACTGAGCAACTGATACATGCGCCTTCTAGTTGAACTCTTACAATGTTATTTTCAATATTTACAAGCGAAATATCTCCTCCATCGGTAACTAAAAAAGGTCTAATCTCTTCTAAAGCCTTCTCAACATTTACTATTAATTCTTCTGCTGTCATAAGATTAATTTTTAATCGCGCTACATCCACTCATTGTTGTTATTCTCACTACTTCAGTAGGAGGTAAAGAAGTATTTCTTTTCACAATTTCAGAAGTAATATTTTTAGTAATTTCTATAAATATTTCTTCCAATTCTGTTCCGTCCTGTAAAGCAACTGGATGACCGAAATCTCCTGATTCCCTAATACTTTGAACTAATGGAACTTCACCAAGAAATCTAGTGTCTAAATCTTTTGCAAGATCCTTAGCCCCATCTTTTCCAAAAATATAATATTTATTTTCTGGCAATTCTGCAGGAGTGAAATAACTCATATTTTCTACGATTCCAAGTACTGGTACGTTGATGCTGTCTTGCTGAAACATTGCGACTCCTTTCTTAGCGTCTGCAAGTGCAATGTTCTGTGGAGTACTTACAATTACGGCTCCTGTGATAGGTAATGATTGTACAATTGATAAATGTATATCTCCAGTTCCTGGAGGTAAATCAATCAATAAAAAGTCTAATTCTCCCCAATCTGAGTCAAAAATCATTTGTTTTAAGGCCTTTGAAGCCATTGGTCCTCGCCATATTACGGCTTGATTTGGTTGTGTGAAAAAACCTAATGAAAGAATTTTAATTCCGTAACTTTCAACGGGTTTCATTTTTGACTTTCCATCAATATTAACTGCAAGTGGTTTAGCATTTGCCACATCAAACATTAAGGGAGTTGAAGGACCATAAACATCAGCATCTAGAATTCCAACGCTGAATCCCATTTTTGCCAAAGTTACAGCAACATTAGAAGTAATAGTAGATTTTCCTACCCCACCTTTTCCAGAAGCAATAGCAATAATACTTTTTATGCCTGGAATTTCTTTACCTTTAATTTCATTGATAGGTTTTTCAACAGCAATTGCTGTCACATTCACCTTTATATCGGCTTTTGGGTGAACTTTTTCATGAATTGTCTTCATGATATCCACTTCAACACGCTTTCTAGCTTGTAAAGATGGATTGTTTATTTCTACATCTAGGATGATTTCTTTGTCAAAAACGACTATATTTTTTACTGAATTACTTTCAGTCAAACTTTTCCCTTCTCCAGGAGCAGTAATAGTTTCAAGTGCTTTTAATATATCTGTCTTTTGAATACTCACGTGTCTAAATTATAATGATTCTAAACAACAAAGATACAGTTTTCAATGAATATAGGAAGCAGTAGTTGGAGTATTTGTTTTTAGGGGTTTATACTAAAATTAGAAATCAAGTAATTCCTCAGAAGGGTTCCAGAAAATAGTGTCAAAATCTTGTATTTGATGATCAATAACTTTGATTCCCTCGCTTTCTAGTAATTGCTGCATCAGATTGGTTCCATCGAAATGTTGCTTGCCAGTTAAAAGACCTATTCGATTCACAACTCGATGTGCTGGAATTGTCTCATCATTATGAGAAGCATTCATTGCCCATCCCACCATTCTTGCAGATCGTGCAGCACCAAGATATTTAGCAATTGCACCATAACTTGTAACTCTTCCGTAAGGAATAAGACGTGCTACTGCATAGGATCTGTCGAAGAAATTTTCGTTAGATTTCATTGATTGAAAGGTACTGTTTTATTTCGAAAAGGGTATTCAGAAATAATCTACTAATAATTCAATCGAAACTTTATATAAGTAATTGCTTTTCCAGTTTCTAGATATTGACTTTCATAAAAAGTCTGAGTGTCAATTACCTCTTTAGGAGCATGTTGTTCATTGTTATATACATCGTGATGTGCATATAAAATTTCATGCTTTTCACCATGTAATAATCCAAGCGTATAGCCGTGCATAAACTCACTATCAGTTTTTAAGTGAATGATGCCATTTGGTTTTAAAATAGTATGGTATTTTTTTAAGAAATCTTGATTGGTCAAGCGATGTTTGGTGCGTGTATATTTTATCTGAGGATCAGGAAATGTAATCCATATTTCGTCAACTTCATTTTCTTCAAAACATTGATTGATCAACTCAATCTGAGTTCGTAAGAAGCCAACATTTACTTTGTCATCTTCAAGTGCAGTCTTAGCGCCACGCCAGAAACGTGCGCCTTTTATATCTACTCCAATAAAATTTTTAGTTGGGTTTTTCTCTGCAAGAGCAAGTGTATATTCTCCTTTTCCACAACCTAGTTCAAGAACAATAGGATTGTCATTTTTAAAGAAAGTATTCCAAGTTCCTTTTAACGGAAACTCATTTGCTAGAATCGTCTCACGAGTTGGTTGAACAACATTAGAAAACGTGTCGTTCTCTCGAAATCGTTTCAGTTTATTTTTACTTCCCACAGGAAAAATTTAATATATAGTGAAATTTTAAAGAACTATTCAGTTCCTTGCTGTTTAAACTTTCTTAGTTGGCCCATCCAGTAAACAAAGGTAGTCGTACAGATAATTATTAAAATCCAACTAAAAGTGTTTTGTAACCACCAGTTATCCATAAAACGAATTCCATCAAGTGGTTTAAACGCTACATTTGTGAAAAAATCACCAATAGCTTTGAAAATATTGTTTGCAATCATTGTTAATTGTATTTACATTGCAAATGTATAAAAACTCCAGATGATAGCCAATTTTTTTAAAAAAACTAAACCAATCAATTCCTTTTTTATTGGCGTACTATTTTTAGTCTATTATATATTGTTTTTAATATATATTGATACAACTCCCTTCTCATTTTTGGAATTATTGAAAAAGAGTGGGCTTCTACTGCTTTTTTTAACGACCTTCTTTCTGGTTCGATTTATCAATCGAAAAAATTATTTATCAGGGCAGAGCGCATATGTTTTGCTTTTTTTAGCAATGCTATTTGGCGTTTTTCCAGAAACAATGAATGTAGGAAATGTATTTATCTCACATTTAGCCTTGCTATTAGGCTTTAGAAGATTGTATAGTGTAAAATCAAATAAACTCGTAAAGCAGAAAATTTTTGACTTTGGTTTTTGGGTAGGAGTTGCATCCTTATTTTATATGTGGAGTTCAATATTTCTTTTTTTAATTCTTGTTGCAATCATTAAGTTGAAAAAAAATGAGATAAGAAATTTTTTCATTCCTATTGTAGGGTTTATCACCCCACTTTTTTTAGTATTTATGTATTATTTTATGACTAATGGAACAGATGAGTTTTTTAACAAATTAATTTTTGAGTACAATATTGATTCCCTGCCTCCGACGATATTATTTTCAATAAGCGTCCTATCGTTACTGTCGATAACAGCAATTATATATATAAGTATTAAAATTAACACTTTAAGTCACGAATTAAAACCTGTATGGATTCAAGTAGTCTTTCATTTATTATTGGCAATAATAGTATTTTCAGTTGCTCCAATTAAAGACAATACAAGTTTATTGTTTTTGTTTTTACCGCTATCAATTATTCTAGCCAACTTTGTAGAATTGATTATTAAAAAGATTAGGAAAGAGGTTATTGTTATCGGAATACTGCTGATTTCTTTTTGGCGTTATTTTTTATAGTTTACTTCCGTAAGATAAATCTCCAGCATCGCCAAGTCCTGGAATAATATATCCTTTATCATTTAATTTTTGGTCAATTGCAGCAATCCATAAATGTGTGTTTTTAGGAAAGTGTTTTTTTACATATTCAATCCCTATTTCAGAACCGATCACACATATTATATGAATGTCTTTAGGCGTTCCGTTTTTTAACAAAGCATTATAGGTATCGACTAATGATCTTCCACTAGCCAACATAGGGTCCGCAAGGAATAAGGTTTTCCCTTCAAGTTCGGGAGTAGCAAGATATTCGATTTTTATTTCAAATTCTGATTCGTTAATCTGTTGTCTATAGGCTGAAACAAATGCATTTTCAGCATTATCAAAGTAATTTAAAAGACCATTGTGAAGAGGTAGTCCTGCCCTTAAAATAGAACACAATACAATATTGTCAGTTGGAAGAAGTATAGATTTACTTCCTAAAGGAGTTTTAATTTCGCTACTTGAATACGTAAGTTCTTTGCTTAGCTCATAACTTAAAATTTCTCCAATTCGTTCAATGTTTCTTCTGAATCGCATAGAATCTTGCTGTATTGAAATATTTCTTATTTCGGAGATAAATCTATTTAAAATAGAATTGTTTTCACCAAGATGATGTAAAGTCATTAGAAGTATGTTTTTAACAAATATAAAACTTTAATAAATTAAAAAGCTAAATAAAAGGTGTATACTGAGTGTTTGAAAAAATAAAAATTATTACCTATTAAAAATGCGGGAACTAAAGTTTTTGTCATAGGAGAAATTGCTAATAATTATTATGGAAATGCAATGAAATATCCAGAAATATTTGAAGCAAAC
>Ga0307488_10001014_pt1 | contig 23463 bp, 22 predicted proteins | sample SB02metaG_FD_202248 | JGI IMG/M metagenome (GOLD analysis project Ga0307488, IMG submission 202248) | Sea-ice brine microbial communities from Beaufort Sea near Barrow, Alaska, United States - SB 0.2 | ecosystem: Environmental > Aquatic > Marine > Coastal | place: USA: Alaska | collected... | reverse complement strand
GATGACGACGATGGCTTTAATATTACTTTTTGGTACACAACAAATAAAACAGTTCGTATTGAACATGCATTAAATTCTAATGTAATGCTATTTCAATGCCCACACGCACAAATGCCCCATGCTGACGGTCTACCTAATATAGAAAATTCACGAGACCGTCATTTCTTACAGTCTCGAATAAATGATAATGAAATTCTTATAAAAAATAATATGCATTATAATTCTGGATTTTACTACATTTCTTCTCGTGGTCAAGCTGGCAAAAGACCTTTCTCTGTTATGGAGTATTCTGACACTCCAATTGTAAAAACTGTAAAACAAGAAATTGCTCCTAGAGCAAGCGCTGAAGTTCTTTCTAGCTACACTGGAGTGATTAATTTTGTACCTATAGTTTTAAATATAGATAGAAACGTAGTCAGTTTTAGTGAAGGTTCTTATTCTTCTGATGTATATAGATACGAAATTGTACTTTCAGATGGCACAGTATATGACCTTGGCAGATCTGGTGAATTAGGAAGCTATCATTCTATAAATCTTACTCGGAACAGGAAAGATGGAGATTGGATAGGAGATGAAATAAGCATGGTAGCTATTGGCTATGATGTTAACAATAAAATAGTAATTGAGTCAGAAGTAACGCATGTAACTATTTACGGAGGATATGAGCAAGATTTAAAATCAGTTCACACAGTATCTACACAGAACAATGATGGGAGTGGCAACTTTATAACGATTGGTAGATTTTTCTTTGGGCGACAAAATGGTCAAGCATATTATAGATTTGGCGCTTCTTATTTTAATGACAGACCTACAGTAGACATGGTTAATCTTGGATATTTCCCTCTAGTTGTCGCAGGTCAAACGGAGGATGTAGATCCACTTACGGGTGAATTGCAAAGAAAGTTATTGTCTTTTCTTGACAATAGAGAACCAGAGGATGCATTTAGTACAATTTCGACAAAAATAGATAACGTACAGATATCTTCTTCTTCCACAAGTCTTGCTACAGCAGTTACATCAAATAATTCTTGGTACAGTCCAGACGACATAAATCGTGGTGAGTTACAGGTATACTTAGATTGGGCCAGTAATGTTTGGGTGGGTAGTTATATGTGGGTTGTATCAGTAATGCAAGTAAGAGATGAAGACAGAAAATTTGAGGCTATTTATTTTATAGACAAAATATACTTATCACCTATTGCTATGGTGTGTGGCAGGTTGGGTGTCCCTAAGTGCCAAAATTATTGGAATAGTTATGATACAATACTTTCTTTTCATCCCAACATGGACGAATGCAACCTAAGAAGACTACAAAAAGACGGCAACCCTTGTCTTCCAACAACTACTACTGCTGATCCATATGATACAACTACTAGTTCTACCACTACGACAACAACAGATACTCCTGAAGATCCGACCACAACACCACGACCACCCATAACAACAACTATTTATCCTCCACCTTGGCCTCCTGAATGGCCTGAGTCACCGTGGGATCTGTGTGAATTTGTCTTTTCACCTAGTTTTTATAATTTCAATTTATTTAATCGTTTTGATACTTTACAGAATTTAACTATTTATATAAATGGAACAAGAGTACACCCGGATGATAGTGATACATATCGACAAATAGGATATTCCAATCAGGAAGGACATGGGACAGGGGATTACTCAAGCTCAGATTTTTATGTTTTACCAATAGAATACCAAAGTCAAATTACAGACAAAAGTCACGCACTAGTACTTGGATTAAAATTTGTACATGATACAGAAAATCCATTTACTGTGGATGAGATTAGAAGTTTTAATATTGGTCAACACGAACGGGTTCTCTATTACACTCCAGTGTTCAGTAGCGCTTCCGAATCACATTCCCAACATTTGAACTTGGAGACAAGGTTTAGGACCGGCTGGACTCAATCCCGAATAGACCCCAATCACTACGGTTTCGCTGTACCTATTGCACTTAGAGGCGGTAATGTAATACGTGATTATCAAGACCCCGATTTTGAATTTAAAGTAGTCTATATAAGTACCGAATCCGGTTGGTTTGCAGCGCAGGATAATACACAATATATATATCATTGGATTTCAGACATTATTATTTCAGACGAGGAATTAACGCTCGCTGCTGAAATTAACCAAAACGCGATTAACCCCCTTTTCGGTAAGGGTCTTGAGGTAGCCTTATCTGTAATGGATAAGTGTTCAGACCTTCCTACTTTTAGTCTTAATGGACAGGTTGGAAAAGGCGTAGGATATAAAACAACAATTAGCGGAAATTATAAAATTGAAGCTGAAATAAAATATCATAAATCCCATGTAAAATGGCCAGTTCCTAATCCGGGGAGAGTGAGATTAAATAATGCATCACCTGTATTTCAAACAAATATTGCAGATTTTGACGATAACCATTTGCCGTTATCTTCTCCTATTGTTGGTAGTGTATCTATGGACATACATGAAGTTGGTTGTTTTTTAGGAGAGATTACTTTAAAGATTGAAGAGACAGGAGACTCTGTAGAAGTTTTGATTTCTAAAGCAGCAATAAGCGGCGAGACCGCAGAGGATCAAGATGATAAAAAATTCAATCTTGACTTCCGTGATGAAAATTTATTTAAACCATACGGAGGTTATATATATTGGCATCCTAAAGGTTTAAAATTTAATCCAAATGAAGGCAAGGTAGTTTTTAGTTATGATGTAGGTGACTCATGTTGGGACTCTCAATATAATGGTAATTTTTGGTTTAGGTCCATAAGGCAAGTACCAAACGGATCATTCCAAACCAATAGTGGTCCAGACTGTAATGATAATAGCAATAGTTTTGGAATGTATTATTGGGGTGATCTTGGTGAGCCACAAGAACGAGGCGTAGGTGGTTTTACTTCCATAGCTAATATTGAATCTTACAATGTATCTGAAGGATTACAATTAAAAGGCTCTGAGGGTGTATGGTATCCGAGGGTATGGAAAAATGCGTTATCTCAGTATCACGGCTATACAGGAGAACTTTATAAATACACGCTTAGTAATGGAAACTTCTTTATATGGAACGGAAGCCCTATAAGAAACACAAAATATGCTAAGTATATATATCTAGAAAACGCAGAAAGTAGAGGTGAATATACGGATCTTTACGACGTAATATATGTAGACGGAGATGCCGTAGTCATAGAAGGTAAGGCTCGAAAAATTTTCAAGAACAATAAACTTTATTGGCATGAATATAGTGTTAGTAAAGAAGATACTGATCCACCAAGCGCTGACGCTCCTTACGATTATTCTAAGGCAAACGAATGCTTTGGAGGTAAAGACAATGATGCTCATTATCGTCATTACGTAGTCTGGAGGTTAGACAGTGGCAACTAATAAAAAAATAGCTTTAGCTGGAAAACAATTTTTCTATAATGACGGCTCTAATTGCATAGAACCAAGAGGTAGAGTATGCGCTTTTTCAAATGCTTTTAGCACAAGACATTTAGAAGAATCAAATAGATATATTGGCACACTAATACTTAATGCTATAGCTTGGGTAAATATGCAGAAGGGTAATAATATAGCATACTTTGATACTGAAAATGAAAAATTTAATACAGACTTGGAAACTTTATTAACTACAGGTACTGCCCTACTCGGTACTTCTGGACATACTATTACCAAGTTACCACCTTGGTACGAACCAGAAAATACACCTACTGTTAACACGACAGCTTACAATAACTTCTCTGTTTATTTACTTTTCCCTAACTATAATGCAAAAAACGGAACACACATGCCTGATGCGTTGCAGCAATTTTTAATAGATAGGATTAAAGTATCGTCAGCAGGCTTGGTAACATCTGAATGGTTTCACTTTTTACAGTCTATAAAAAATGATGACAAAAGATCTTTTTCTTTTCATGGAGATGGAACAAAGCTTGATCAACTCCGCGATGAAACTCAGGGTCTCTTTACCGTATCTCCATTTGCGTTTTCTGATTTTCTCACGATAACTCAACAAACAAAAATGTTTCAAAAAGAACAACTTAAAGAAGATGATATTAGTTATGCCATGCCTGCAATAACTGTTACATATAACACAACTGGTCAGGGCGAATACACTACTAGTTACATCGGCACATCTGTAAGCATATTTGATCTTAACCCAGACATTCCAGTTCCAAGTTCTCAAGTGGGCTATGGAGAAAATAATTATCTTTTTTATACATCTGAAAGAACAGAAGATGAAGAAGAAGTTGTTGTAACTACTACTGTGGCTCCTGTTCTTCGTCCAGACATTAAATTCAAAGTTGCTGAAGTTTCTGAAGATAGTTCTTGTGGTCCAATGAAAAGGATTTTAACTGGTCAACATGCAAATTTGTTTGAAATGGAAGGCGATGATATCTATTTAATCAAGCGTCCATTATCTAAAGATATTTATAAAATAAAAGTTAAATATTCAGATTTAATGTCACCTAAAAGATTTGATGATTTCTACAAAGCTATGAGTATACCTGTACAAGAGTGCGGAACTCCACTATCAGTCCCGTTGGGTGACTACAGTATGGGCTGGAAGTTTGAAACAGGCTGTCGTGATGGGAGTATTCATAGCGCAAGTAGTCTTTCAGAAGATGCTTATACTTTTTCTGGAGAAGGAACTCCAGAAGTACCATTTGTTGTAGAATTGGGCGGTCGGTCTTGTGAGCAAAATCTTGTTTGGGTTCAAGTCAATCAGGCAGGTAGTTTAAGCTTTGAACTTTCAGCTTCTTCAGACTGTCAAGACGATGACCCAAGTGTATACTGCGAACCAAACGGTCAAACAAATAGAAACGATTGTGACTTTGGAACATTACATTTGGTTAGTGGTATTAATATTCATCCCAGACAACACCAAAGCAGTGCTGGAGGACTTACAAACCCGACATTTAATAACAACGATTATATAGTAAGAAATATATACAACGAGGGGGTTGCTGGAAAATCTGTCGTCAGAACTGGTAGCGAACCGTTTGTAATGGACTTTGATCCTGAGTCAAATGTTAAAGTTTTTATATTGGTTGGTTATTCTAAAGATAAAAATATTTCACTCTTTGATGATAAGATAACTGCAAAACTATTGATTGGCACTACTGAGCCACCAGATCCTGTTGTAGAAGAATTCACAGTTTTATTTATAAATAGAATACCCAACACATTTTTGGTTGGAAGCCATCCCGACTCACCAAACAGAAAGACGTTGACATTTAAAATGAGGGCTGGTAATGATATATCCGATGGAAGCTCAGACGCTTTATCGTCTCACATAAACGATCTAGATATTAGTTTTAGTATTAACTCAAAATACGAGATGTTGTCTGACCCTCTTTATACGATTATACCAAGTGACTCTCCAGTTACTGTCACGATTAATTCTTCTGACAAAACTAAAGCTTTTTTAAATACATTTGTTATGCCGATAGGTGGCGGTTCTGCTACAGTTTATATAGACGGAGAAACTTCACTAAAGCCAACAACTACTCCAGCCCCTAAGTTTACTTACTCGTTAGTTTTCAAAAACTTTGCTGCCACAACTAGGTTTGCATACAGGAACTCGATTATAGATCCGGGTGAAAAAGTCACGGTTAATTTTACTGGAGAAGTCGGTACAGGGTCAACAAAAACAGAATCGTCTTGCAGTGCGGATTATTTGACTTATCAAGTTATAAACTCAGACGGAAGCCTAGATCCAACAAGACACTATAGAGACGATGAAACTAATGGTTCTTATTTTCCATACGTATCTGTAACGGATAGTGTATTTAGCGAACCAGCTAGCAACGCTAATGTTTCATGTAGCACAGCTGATATAATAACCCAAACATTTAATAGTAATCCATTTAAATACTGTAAGGATAATGATAAAACGTTTGACATCATAGACGGTATATCTGTCTCATACGGAAGAGCATGTAATAGCGCTACTGACCCTTTCCCAATTAGAATAAGCATTCCAGACATACCGGATGGCGGTGGAACTTCTTATATTAGAATAGATGGTATTCCCGTAGCTACAACTCCTCCACCAACAACGGAACCTCCAGCAACAACGGAGGCTCCTCCGATTCCTTGTGATGACTTAATACTGGTTCAATGCGTTCAAGCTTTGAATTGTAGTCCAGACGGTGATTTGTGTGTCGAGAATCTTTCTAATAGTATTAATGTCCTACGGTATGAAACTTGTTGTCCTGATCTAACTGAGGACACTATAATAACTAGGGTATACTCACAGAAACTTGGGGATACTGGTGGTCAAACCGTTTCCAGCATGAAATTAGAATTAGAAGCTTTTTACGCACAATCTCAATACCAATGCTCTAGTGTCCCAACAATTGCTTTTTCAGAGTGTTTAGATCAAGAAAGCAATGGTAATTGTGTTAATGTCATTTCCACTAAAACTTTAGACGCTGTTACGTGTGGAGATTCATCAATGAATCCATTACCATAATAAAAAATTACTGTAACACTATTCCACCCGTGCGCATCGAGAAGTACAAACTCTTATGAATATATTTGAATCACCATTTTCTAAAAATACATGTGGCCTTCTGGATATTCCAGACGGTAAGAGTGGTGGTATTCAATTAATGATGGTTGATAAAAATGATCAATCTTGTAATGTTAAACTCTTACACACTAAAGAAACCACAGTTGAAGCTGGCACATCATTTACAACTGTTAGCGAAAAAATTTCATGTAGTCTATCTGTAAATAAATTTATTCTGTATTTAGATCAGCCATCATCGTATTCGTGGATTTTAGAAAACTCTATAACTATAAATATATATAATTTTAGAACTAACGTTTTGTTAGCTACTAAAGTTATAGGCAAGCAAGATAGTTTAGTAAGATTAGGCACTAGTAAGTATAAAGATAAGCCATCTATAGTAATTAATCAGTGTAATTCAAATATTGATTTTGACCTTGAAGGGAATTTTGTTAAAATAGAAATCATAAGCATGTGTGATCGTAACTCAAGTCCTTGTTGCGATTCTTTACCTACGCAGGTTTCTGTTAGCGGTTATGCTAACTTGTGCATACCAATGAATGATTTTTATATCGTTCCTAATTACCCAAGCCCAACGACTACCGCTCAACCATACTCGTTACCTCCACCCACAGTTTCTTTGTTAGATGATTTATCTGTTAAAGAAAGTTCTGGAATTCCATATTACATTGTAGATGCTCACGTTTCTACATCTGACGGCTCAGAGTTTTCTTATTGGTGGGAAAGGTCAGAAGATAATACTTCATGGTATCGTATAACAGACTTAAGGACTGAAGCAACAGAAACCTTATTAGCACTAAAAGAAGTTAAAACTAGAGATTATTATTATAGATTATATTTTGATTCTCCCCAAAAGATTCGCAGTAATATTGCATTTTATGATTATCCTGAAATAGTAACAACTAGTACAACTACAACGACTCCATCTCCTTTAGAACATCCAAACAGTCCCATTGGATTGCAGGCTAGCGGTGGTGGTTTTAGAAAAGTTCATCTTAAATGGAACCATACACAAGATGATGATGAGCGAGCGCCCAGAACTAATTACTCAGTCTTTGCAAACACCTCCTCTTCTACTGATTCTTATGATACATTTATTTTTGGCACGGGTCTTGCTGCTAGCACTACTGGATACTTTCAACCAGTTCCAACAATTTATGATGGTATAAAACTTCATTACTGTTTATATTCTGAAAATTTCTTTGGAAGAAGTGACCCCGTTTGTGCTGCGGCTACTACAATTAGTAATGAACCTCCAACCGTTGGAAACTTAACAGTCGTCACTGACGACCAAAATGGAGTAGATGGCTTTTTCTTGAACTGGGATACTGGTGGTATAAACGAAATATACCCATTGGTTTCACACAAAATTAGATACAGAACTAGAGGCACTACTGATACTTACAGTGTAATAAATTACCCTGTTGCAGACCTGTCTGTAACGCAAGTGAAAGTAACTGGTGTTTTTGCAGACTGCCAGAACATTGAGTTTTTGGTTGATGCTGAAAATACTATTGGTATGAGCGTTATACCAGCAACTGGCTATGCAAAGTATGGATTCTTACCTCATTCTCCCACAAACGTAAGTCTTGAACTTGAAGAAGATTCTTCGACCGGCGAATACAGTATTGATCTAGGCTGGACTGAGCCTACAGATAGTGGGCGTTGTGAACTGAGTGGCTATGTTTATAACTATAGACTAGCAGGCACACTAGATTGGAGTGCAAATGTTGTGCTTTCTACAGTTGAGATTGGTGGTGTTCCACCGGATATTACTCCTCTAACGACGAATCCAAACACGTTTTCAATTCAAACAAACACTGTTCCGTCTGGTGATTACGAAGCTCGGGTTGCTGCTATTACAGAGGTTGGCACAGGAATTTATGGAGCTATTAGTGCTGCCACCCTCGTCAAGCTAGACTTTGAAGATTGGATTCAAAATACTGGTCAAGCAAATAATACCACCTATGATCACTATTATCACATTGAAAATAAATCGTTATACGGCGCATATGCCAATATTGTAACGCACAGCCCTAACGATTACGGCGGTGAGGTAGTTGTTGCTGACCCTCTCTACGCAAGAGAGCAGTCTGCTAAATTTGGAAGTTATGGTTTTTACGGAAGCAGTCTTAATTTTAATTGCCCAAGGCAGATACATATTTATGAATCGGCAACTACTACGGAAACGTACCCATACAAACACGCATCGGTAAATTTTCGCGACTTCTCTCCTACCCCCGGAAGTCCTGCTGATAATGTCAGTAATACTAAGGTTTCTCTAACAAATAGTTCTACTCCATTAAATGATGAGGCTGATGGAGAAACAAGATCCACTATGGAGTGTTGGTTTAAGCTTCCCGCTTCAGCTCCAGATAATACTGATACTATTGATGCTACTTTGACTGATGCTAATATTGGAATTATGGGAGCGTATTTAGAGATTGATCCAGCTGTGGTCAGCAGATCTAATTTTCCTTTTTTGACAACTGATTTCGACGAAGATGACGGCACTTCATACCCAGAGAACACCTATAAAACTATTGATATTCTAGGTGATTACATACTTGGCTCTGGTATGAGACTAAAACTTAAACATAGTGTATGGGGGGGTGGCGGTAATGGAGATTGGGGGTGGCGAGATGAAGACATTGGCGAGGGGATACACGTTCGTAGTGACCTTGAGTTAACTGCGCCTCATCCTAATTATATTAATGATACTGAATGGCATCATTTAGCTGTAGTTTCTTCTGGTAATAATTTAAAGTTATACGTAGACGGAACTGTCATAATAGACAACGATTATACATGCAACGTGGGCGCTAGCTACGATAATTATTCTGTAGATTATTTAGCGTCTAATACTGGTATTGATGTACCAGCTTATTTTGGCACCTTAATAGTTGGCAGTTATACCACAAACGCATTACATGATATAACGGGTCAGGACGATCCTGCAAGCGCTTCCTCATACTGCGTCCACATAGACGAAGTTAGAATGAGCAAAATTGTCGCATACTCTGGTAATTTCGATGTCCCAACGGAGCCGTTAATATAATGAAACTATTTGCTGCAACTAAAGAACATCTTGTTGAAAGGTGTAATGAACGTGGATACACACTAGAAGAGGTTATGCCCTGTGTCATTAATAGCCACGGAGATGTGTGGATGATAGACATTGAACATGAAGCTTATCCAAAAAAAAATAAAAATACAGAAATACAGTCTACAGTAAAGGAGTCGCCAGAACCTGAAGGTGTAGGTACGGAATTAAAAAAATTATTATCATATATTAATATAAAAGCTACACCTAATTGTTCGTGCAATAAGCGCGCCAGATACATGAATGAAAAAGGAATAGATTGGTGCAAGACCCATAAGGATTTAATATGTGATTGGTTGAAGGAGGAGGCTAGTAAAAGAAAACTTCCATTCCTACCTTTTGCTGGTAAAAAACTGATAGATATGGCTATATTCAGAGCAGAAAGAAAACAAAAATAATATGTTTATATTGGCTGATAGAGTTAAACAAACTTCTATTACAACTGGAATTAGCGATGTTGTTTTTAACAGTGCGCTTCCTAGCTTCCAATCATTTGCGAATGCAATTGGAGATGGTAACTCTACGTATTATGCTATAGAAACATTCACTAAATTTGAGATAGGTATCGGAACTTATACTAGCTCTACTGATAGTTTATCTAGAGATACTGTTATAGTTAGTAGTGATGGTACAAGTAAAATAAACTTAGAAGGTGTGTCTACAGTATTTGTAACATATCCATCCAGTAAGCATGTAATTTTAGATGATGCTGGATTTGCTAAATCATTCGAGGCAACTTATGCTGGGATAAAATTTCCAGACGGAACAACTCAGAACAGCGCCTCCACTGGAGATGGGGATAATGGGGGTGGAGACTCTACCAGATCTCACATCGCTGTAAATTCAAATACAACTTTGGCAACTACTGTAGACGTTGTTTTAATTTCTACTTTAACGTCTGACATAGAGGTGACTCTACCATTCGCTTCTGCCGTAGAGGGGAAAACAATTAGTTTTAAATTTAATTCAAATCAAAATAAATGCACTATACTACCTCAGTCTGTAGATAATATAGATAGCTCAAGTTCTACTGTAATACAATACAAAAATGAGTCTATATCTTGTTTCTCTGATGGATCTGATTGGTTTATACTATAGTGTATAATATTATATAACCCAACTTATACGGAGTAAAAACTATGTCTTATAAACCACATACGGAAAACGTTCCCGGTGGAATTGTCTACTTTGGCGATCCTGCTGCGGATAAAATGCTATCAGCAGAAAGCACTTTTGCCTATGATGATAGTAACGATAGATTATCAGTCGGCAAGATTACTACTACTAGTGATGTCATCATTGGTGGGGATTTAACAGTAAATGGCACAACCACGACTGTTAATACAGAAACTGTAACTATAGCCGATAATAAGCTTGAGCTTAATAGTGATTATTCTGGCAGTAGTCCTTCAGCAGATGCTGGATTAATAGTAAATAGAGGTACACTAACTGATACTGAGTTTTTATGGGATGAAGGTAATAATCTTTGGGAGTTTAAATATGATACTGGAAATCAGTATTCTGTTAAAGAACATGTAGCAGCTACCGAAGGATTAAGTCACACAGATTCTGGATACTTAAGAACTATTAATCTTGACATTAGTACCTTAACTAACACTGCTAGTTCTGCCAGTGATAGTGATTTGATTGCTATTCACGATGGATCTACTACTAAAAAAATTACTAGAGGCAATTTCATATCTGGCCTTGGTGGTGGTACTGTTACAAGTGTAGCCATTGCCGGAACAGACGGTATAGATGTAGATTCTGGATCTCCTATTACTACTAATGGAACAATCACCATTGGTCTTAGTAATATTGCTAACGATAAACTTGCTAATAGTAAAATAGTACTTGCCGCAGATTCTGGAACAGCAGAAGATGTTTATTTAGGAGAAACGCTCACTGTTGCCGGAGGTGCTGGGGTAAGCACAGTAGTTAGCGCAACAGACACAGTAACTGTTTCTGTAAACGTTGATGACGCAACTATAGAAGTTAATTCTGATTCTTTACGAGTAAAAGCTGGAGGCATAGACACTAACGAGTTAGCTGACGCTTCCGTAACAGAAGCTAAAAGAGACAGAACAGTTGATACACACACTGTTAGCTCTACTAGTTTGTCTGACATAAATTTAGTAACCACTGGTGCTTCTAATCTTACTATGACTTTGCCAGCAGATCCTACCGATGGACAAATTGTTACAGTAAAAAAAATAGACAGTGGAGCTGGGGAAGTTATCATTCAAGGTGATGGTACTGACCCTATTGATGGTGCTACTGCTGGTAAAAGGTTATATTATCAATATGAATCCTTAACTTGTGTCGCTAATTCTGACGAATGGTACATTATCTAATATGCATTCTATTAGTTTACAATCATCTGATTCTTCTATCTCAGTCAATGATATACTTGGCAGGATAGGCTTTGCTGCATCTAACGAAACTGGTTCAGATGCACTTAAAGTCTCTGCGTTGATTTTGGCTGTGGCAGAAGACACATTTGGTGCAAGTAGTAATCCTACATCTTTAACTTTTAGTACTGGTCACAGCGAAACAGCTACTGAAAAGATGAGAATAGATAGTGTTGGTAATGTTGGTATTAATATTCTTGATCCACAAGTTCTTTTGCACGTAGGTCACGACAACAACGCAGCTGGAATTAGAGTTGAAGATACTACAACAGGCACTTATCTTGAAATAGGTGAATCAGCATATACCGCTAGTGATTCATATACTGGCATTACTCATAGCGAATATACTGGTGGTCAAGAATATATGTTGCTTAGTGCTGGTACTCATACTTATATGTCTGCCAAAACAGGATACGGATCGTATATTAGATCTGGAGCAAATGGAACATCTTATGAACTTTACATTGGTCCAAATGAAGCTAGTATAGGAACTAATGCATTAAGAGTTACCGCTAGCGAATGTGTTTTAAATGAAGCTGCTGGCAATAGAGATTTTAGGGTAGAAACTGAAAATTTAACTCACGCAATATATGCACATGCTAATAAAGACGAAGTAGTTATTTATAATGCTGTTGGGTATGGATTAAATTACGCTACATCAGAAGGTTGGACCGAAAGCACTGAAAGTCAAACTGGCTATTACGGTGGAGATTTTGTCAGAAACGGTGGAAACGGAGAAAATTCATGTGAGTTTGGAGATTTGCCAAATGGCATGAGGAGTTTGATATGGAAGACTAGAAACAACACTACTGATAGTGGTGCGGATGGAGGTTGGAATAAAGACATTGAAGGGTTAGATCCAGAAAAAACATATATTAGTATTGTATATGTTAGACGAGTGGGGTCTAATACAGATGGTCAATTTTGGCACGGTTGTGGAGCTTCTGGTCAAACTGAAACCTTGGCTGGTGTTTCTAGTACAAATCCATACTTTCACGGTTCCATACCTATATCAAACTTGCCGCAGGATGTTTGGTGTGTTTCTATTGGAATTATACATGCTCATAGCGACCCAGTGACGACAAGTACTGGTGTTGGAGGTCTTTATAGATTAGATACTGGAGCTAGAATTACCCTTCCCAATCATACAGATTTCAGAATGGGACAATCCACTACGACACAAAGGCACAGAACTTATTTATTCTATGATGCAACTGGTGATTCTAAATTAGATTGGTGTTGGCCCGGATTTTATGATGTCACATCGCCAGAAATTGTTAATTTTCTAAACACTATATTGTATGATCACGCTAGTAACATTGATATAACTGACTTTAATGCATCCTCAATCATAACAGAATCAGAAGGAATATCATCAAATGATAATGATACTACTCTCCCAACTTCAGCTGCTGTAAAAGACTATGTAGATAATAATAGTGGTGCTGGTAATACATCTTTAGGTAGCGTGTCTGTCACAAGTAATCAAACCGTATTCAACACAAGCGACACATTTACTAGCTCTAACTTGGCTGTATTCCTAAATGGTGTTAAGTTGGTAGACGGTACTGACTATAACGTAACCAGTAGTTCTCAGTTCACATTGACATCCACAGCAGTTTCTGGAGATGTTGTTGAGTACATAGCTTATGGCGCTACAGTAGCTAGTTCTAATCTCTCCAAAACTGGCGATACAATGACAGGTAACTTAACTGTCAATGCAGACTTAATTGTCACTGGATATAAAGAAACACATACAGATAATGGTAATACTGGTACTGCACAAACTATAGATATTAGTGATAGTACTTTACAAACATATACATTAAATGGTAATTGTACATTTACAATGCCAACGGCAGATGCTGGTAGAAGTTTTACAGTGTTTCTTAAGACAGGAGCTGGTAGTTTAACCGCTACGTTTACTGGCGTTAAATTCCCTAGCAATACTGCTCCTACAATCACTACTACTGCTAGTCGGATGGATATTATTACATTTTATTCAGACGGTACTAATTGGTACGGAAGTATTCAGCAGGAGTATCACGTATGATTTTTATTCCTAAAAAAACATTGATAACTGCTGGATCTAGTGACTTATCTGGCACAAACGGCCTTGGTGGAGGTGGTGGTGGTGGATATAATGGCTATACAGGTGGTTCTGGCATAGTAATAGTGAGGTATACAAGATGACAAGAGCAAGAGAAACAAGTGAAAACGCAAGACAGGCAAAGGCTTGGGTTAATTTTGATGGCACATTTGGAACTTCCCCATTTACTGAAGCTAATGGAGGAATTAGAGACTCATTTAATGTCGATAGTGTTACTGATATAAATACTGGACGATACACAGTTAATTTTACTAATGATTTTTCAAATACTGATTACGTTGTTTGCATTACTGTTGGAGGTGCGCAAAATGCAATATGGTTCAGAACTTACGAAGATTCAGTAGCAAGAACAATTAGTGCCTTCCACTTTGCAACTGTTCAATTTAGCAATGGTGGTTTTATGGATATGCCTCAAATTAACCTAATATTTTTCGGAGAATAAGGAGAAGAAATGAAATTAATAATTTATCCAAATGATGATGACGGAGTGGCTGTAATCCATCCATCTCCAAATACAAAATATACAACAGAGGAAATTGCCCTTAAGGATGTTCCTAAAGGCAAACCTTACAGAATTATAGAACATACAGATGTTCCTACAGATAGAACTTTTCGCAGTGCTTGGGAAGCTGACTTTACTGAACCTGAAGGTTTTGGTATAGGGGCAGACGAGTTCTTTAGATTAGGATATGGAGGTTAGTATGCAAATTAATATTAATATAAATAAAGCTAAAGATATATGGAAAGACAAAATTCGTGCAGATAGAGAGCCTTATTTTACTTCTTTAGATGTAGATTATCTTAAAGCTACAGAAGCTCAGAACGTAACACTTAAGAACCATATAGAGACAAAAAAACAACAGCTTCGTGATGCTCCAGAAGATTCGAGAATTACAAATGCTACTACGCCAGAGTTGCTCAAGTCAGTAGATCCTGTAAGTGAAATTATGTACATAACAGAATTAGACCAAGCTAAGTTAGATAAACTTACAGAGATAGATGAAGCTTGGAAAACAGTTCTTAATAACGGATGGCAAACACCAGAAGGTTGGAGTCTTGGTATTCATACAGACGATGTAGCTTTGTTGAGTGCTGCATATGCTTTTGCTAAAGAAGCAGCATCTTTAGGCTCTACAGACCCTGTTGTTATTTCAGACACAGACAGCGAACTTCATTCATTAAGCGTAGCAGAAATGACACCCTTGATGTTAGCTTATGGAGCAGCTAGAAGTCAATTAAGCGGAGCAGATGCAGCTAGGAGAAAACTAGTAAAAGACGCAACAACTGTAGAAGAACTAGCGGAGATATAACATGAGTATAGCCAGAGATATAAGTAGACAAACTTCAAGACAGACCGTGACTCTAACAGCAAACCAAACAGCGGTTACTGTTACTGGTGGATTTAGTAGCTCTACCGTAGAGGTATATCTAAATGGAGCCAAACTTATTCAGGGGTCAGACTACAGTTTAAACGGAACTAGCGGAATAACATTAACGCAGGGAGCTAGTGCTGGCGATATCATTGAGTTCTCTATTCGTAATAGTTCTAACTCTGGGCTTAGTGCTGTTAATACTAATGAAGTTGTAGATGGGGCTGTTACTTTTGATAAATTATCAGATAGCTCAACGACAGCAGACAATGTGCAGCAAAGAGTAGCTAAAGCTTGGGTTAATTTTGATGGCACATTTGCAACTTCCCCGTTTACCGAAGCTAATGGAGGAATTAGAGATTCGTTTAATGTAGTCTCTGTAACAGATATCGGCACTGGTCATTACGATGTAAATTTTGAAGATAGTTTTGCTAACGCTAATTATGCTTGGGCTGGATCAGCAGGAGACACTAATACTACTTTGTCAAATATCACACCAACCTCTGTTAGAACTGGACAAATGACTACAGATAAAATTAGAATTATTGTTAACTATTCTTATATGGGATCAACGGTTCTGCATGACTACGAAATGGTTTCACTAATAATTTTCGGAGAATAAGGAGAAAAAATGAAATTAATAATTTATCCAAACGATAATGCAATCCGCACAGGCAAAGAGTTCCTTGGGCAAGTAGTAACCACTGTTTATACTGGCAAGACAACAATTAGTTAAAGACAATAACCCTAAAACTTAAGGAGATATATTATGGCAGGTTTACCAATTTTAGACGCAGTGAATCCAGAAGTTATTCCTGCTAAAACTTACGACAGAGTGTGGATTGAAGAAGTAATTATTCGTGGACCAGATCCTAATTTAGATATATCTGGAGAGGTCAAACTGCGCAAATATGGCATGTTTGATGGTGTGGCTGAGTTTGAGCCGGGAAATGGTCAATGGATTCGTGTGAGTAATATGCTAGAAAAAGCACAAGAAAGTCCAAGTCTGCAAGCAGCTATGGCTGGAATCATAGCATACGTTGCTGAACTTGGCGTAGAAAATAAAATCGTTAGCCCGCCGTCAGAATAGCTTTTAGTGTATAATTAGGTGAGGTGTAGTATGTTTGGATTTTTTAGTATTTTACCATTTTCTGCTGTGGGAACAATATATTATAATGGAATAGACTCTGATTTGATTTTGAATATACAACAGATAGATATTCACAATCCTAATATATATTCTGTTATTGGTATAGATTTAACACTAGAGAAAAATCCACAGGTAATGATATGAAAATTCTAGATATCACATTATCAATTCAGCAACAATCCAACGTTACATTGAGAAAATAATATGGCTAGTGAAGTACATGTAAACGATGTAGGTACTAAGTTTTTAGCTACAATTAAAGATGACGGTGCAGCTGTAGACATTTCTACAGCCACTAGCATAACCATGATCTTCAAAAAGCCAGATGACGAGCTTATGCAAAAAGCTGGAACTTTAGATTCTGACGGAACAGACGGTAAAGTTTATTACAGCACATTAGCGGGAGATTTAGACGAGGCCGGACTTTATAAACTTCAAGCTAAAGTTATTCTTTCTACTGGAACTTATTATACTGATATTTATTCTTTTAAAGTACACTGTAACCTATAGGTGATATATGTCTTGGCAAGGTCAAATGTCCACAATTGTTCGACACTTAATTAGCGATACAGATCCCGCAGCATATAAGTATTCAGCAAAAAGATTGGAAACAACAATTTTAGTTGCGGCACAATTGCTTTCTACTGAAGTAGACTTAAATAACAATTATACAATAAATTTAGAAAGTTGCATATTGACTCCAGACCCAACAGACACTGATACTAAAGATAACGATTTTGTTTCTTTAGCAAGTTTAAAATGCGCTTGTATAATTTTAGGTGGTGAAATAAAATCTGAGTCTGGTAATGCAATTTCTATTAAAGATGGACCTAGCGCTGTAGATTTAAGAGGAGTGTCTGCTACTCTTATGTCTTTTTATAAGGATCTTTCTGCTAAATATGACAAGTTATTAATGGATTACGCTGCTGGCAATAGTATTTCAGGACATGCAATACTTGGCCCATACAGTCCGGGCAGTGATTTCATCAACCGTTCTTATTCCGACAACGACCTTAGAGGTGGATATTTTAGACACTAAAGGAGAAAACGATGGCAGTTAGAAAATTAACATGTGCTGGCGCAACGTGCGTTGAGTCAACAGACGGAGAAACTATTGAGTATCGCATACAGCAGCTACTTGCTGATAATAATGCTGGTAACATTAGCGCTGCTGACGTTAGAAACAATTTAATTGATATTGTAGATTCTGTTATAGAGAATGTCGCCAGTGGTGACTTTAGCTCTAGTGGCAAATCTTTTAAAAATGATTTAGAATTACTAGTAAATGTAGACCCAGAAACATCGGTAGAAAAAGGTGGTACTCTTTATGTAGGCTCTGGAGTTTATTTTGATACTAATGAAGCTGGTCAGCTTGGACTAGCTGCCGGTCCAGCTCGCATTCAAAACGTCCCATATCCCGGTCCCGGTTCTATTAGCCATGCGCAACTAGAGCCTGATTCTTTAGTAACAGGAGATCCACACACCCAATATGTTGGACGTTCTGGAAGCTTGATGACGGGCAATTTAGGAATGGGTGGATATGATAGTGTGTCTGCCAATTGGATTAACTCCATTGGTCCAAACGAAACGTCTCAAACCCTTGGTATAAAGTTTGTTAATCAGGGGAATACAGATATAAATGGCGATGCAACTAAAGAGCATGTCGTCTTGGGTTCTGGAACAACTCTAGAATTTGATAGAGACAACTCTAAGATTGCTTCATCTGTACCTACTGCTCACGCTTTTATCAGATTTCAAGGTGGAGCTGCTCCGGTAGTTCAATCCTCTTACAACATATCAGGCATTAAACGCATAGCTCAAGGTAAATACGAAATTTATTTTAAACCTTCTGCCGTGTTTGATCATAGTGATTATGTGGTTGTAGCCCACGCTAATGGTACTTCATCTGCTAATTCTGTAGAAGATATGGACCTCGTTAACGCCGCTTGCGTCCAAAGAAGTGGAGATGTGTTTAGCCTAGCCGTTCAAAACGATGGTGGTAATTATGTGGACTCGTTCCTTAACGACATTGTAGTTTTTGGTATAGCTTCAGGCGTAAACTCTTTAGAACACCCATTAGCATCAGTATTAACTTAATATGAAATATGGATATTTTTACACAATCGAGTTTATTAAGAGCAGACCATGAGGCGAAAGTCTCAGATGCGTTAGAGGACTACATTAGTGGTGAGGATATACTTAGGCAGGCTGGAAAAAATGCTGTCTCTGCGTTACCAATATTAAGGAACGAACTAACTACTTTTTATAATGATGTGTCAACAGAAAAGACTGTTAGGGTTGGCAAAGGAATATACATAGGTGGAACTTTACAAACAGTTCCTTACTCTGGAGTTATTCAACACAATGAACTAATAAATCTAGACGCTAATGATCACCCTCAGTATTTAACTAATACTGGTGGATTAATGTCTGGGAATTTAAGTATTAGTGGTGTTTGGATTAACTCTAAAGGTGAAGATAATTTAGGAATAAGCTTTAAAGCAAATTCGGAAGAGTCGGAATCTTTTATTATAGGTGATAATACATCTTTAGTATTTGATAATGATAATTCTAAAATGGACTCTGGAGGATCAGTAGCAAAAGCTTTTATTGCTTTTGATTCTACTGAAAATCCTATAGTAGTTAAGTCTTCGTATAACGTGCAGACAATACAAAAAATTTCCAATGGAAAATTCGTAATAACATTTAAAGATAAAATAACAGATGCTTATACTGCTATCACTAGTAGTAACGGACTAACTGGCGATTTAGCTGAAGATGTTAGCTTTGTCAGTGCTTCGTGTAGTCTTAGAAAACAAGATAGTTGTAGCTTCGTGGTGCAGAATAAAGCGGGTGAGTATGTAGACAGTACAACAAATGATTTAGTTATCTTTAGCATAAATTAGGAGAAGCAAGTGTCGAATACAATAAAAATTCACGACCGAGTAAAAGAAACAAGCACAAGCGTTGGTACAGGTGACTTTGGCTTACAGGGCGCTGTTCGTAGTTTTAAGTCTTTTACAGACGCTTTTAGTGATTTAGATGTTATCTTTTATGCTATCATAGATAGAGATAATTTTGAAATTGGCTCTGGTGTATTTCACGCCGCAGACGCAGAATCTTCTTATGCTAAGATAGAAAGATTTCCATTCTCAAGCAATAATAATAATCAGAAGATTAATTTCGGCGCAGGGATTAAAGAAATTTTTGCAACCTACCCAGCAACTAATGCTGTATATCAAAGCTCTGGAGTAGCTGGCTATGAAGCCCCAGACAATAAAGGTGTTGCATTTTGGTCTTCACCAAATATGCTTAGTTATGACTCTAATATTACATGGGATAAAGATTTAAAATCATTATCAATACAACAGCCAAGCCCAATATACGGAATTGAATTAGGGGGAGATGGCACATCTGAATCTCACATACGAGTAAACGGAGTAATTACTGGAACTAGTGGTGTATTTTTCCCAGCTAATAATGGAAACGATTCTTCATACACTGGTGGAACACAATACAAACACTTTGTACCAAACAAAAACGATGAGGGATTGTCATTTGAAACAAATTCAGAGCTATTAGTTGAATTTAGTGGAGTCTCTAATGAATACCTACTATTAAAACAACAAAAGGCTGGTTATATTTTTGCTGGACCTACTGGTGTTTGTGGTGTACCATGCTCCGAAGATTATCCAAAATTTAGAGAATTAGTTGTAGAAGATATTCCAGACCTTTCTGCTGCTTATACAACTTTAGAAAAGTTAAATACAACTTCCGGTGTACTGGAAACTTCTTTTTTTACAAAAGTTGCCGCTAGTGGCGAATTTCTAGATGCAAAATACACAGCTGTTTCTGGCGATATTATTTCTTACATATCTGGTCAAAACACGAGTCTAGTAAATCACTTTATAGCAGAGTCAGGAAGGGTAGACGATTTCTTTGACACGACCAGCGGAAGATTAGATAGTTTACTTCCTACCAGCATGGCATTCGTCAACACTCCTATTCCAGCCATTCCAGCAAACTCTACTGGAGTGTACCAGTTTGGATTTACAGGTCTGTCAACAAGTAATAATTATTCAGTTTGTGTTTCCCCAGAAGGTAGACTCGTTGATGTGCTTTTAAGTTATTCCTACGTAAATGGTAATGATTCAGTAGAGTCTGTATTTTATAATTATACGAGTAGCGAATCCTCTGCTCAAAATGCCAATTTCAATGTAACCGTAACTAGGGTAGAATAATGCCAATATCAATTCCAGAATCAGTATTCGATAAATATTATGATGTTATAGATTCCACCTTCAATATATTTGGTGTAACTTGCCAATTGGTTTCTATAGAGAAAAAAGAAGTAATAGTACATAATCCAGATAATAATCTACCAAATGTCAATACTATTAATGACCATCGAAGAGGAGGCGGCGACAGGAATAGAGGAACTGTTACAATACAAGAAGTAGAAACTCTCACTGACATAAGACTAAAGGTTTATTGGGATCAAAAACAGTGGGTTGGCGTTACTGACGCAGTACAACTTCCTGACAATTCTATACAAGTTATTGGGCTTATGTCAGATTTACAAAAAGTACTAATAGCAAAAGAATTAATAGTACACAAAGGTATAAAAGACGTTAAAGAGATGAGGTTCACAAGACATGGTGAACATATTCCTATGGGTCTGCGACACACTAGATATTTTGGAATGCTCTGGAAGCGTGTTTAATGTATTTTAAAATATTAGATAGTATTCCTAGTATAGAAAAAAAAGTTAACTTAGCTTTATCAGAAGAAATAAACAAGGAAGTAAGAAAAAATTTATCAAAAGTAAAACCAGAAGTTCAATCTTTTATATCTAACTCCATTATGAATCAGCCCGAAATGATTTCTTTGGTTGGAGGATATTTACGTGGAGCTTTTGGTTTGACTTCTCCAGACTCTGCGCTAAATAGTATTAGGTCAAGTGTTCTTAATTCAGTATACGTGAATTTTAAAAAATACGACGAAAAATTAAAAGGTGGTATTACTATAAATATTCAACCTTCTGATTTTTCCAATTTATTGAATTTACCAGAAGGTCATGTTTTTTATAGTAAAGGTGATCTACATTGGTTACGATGGTTGTTGGAATATGGAGATACAATATTAGTAGTTAATTATGAGTATAATCCACAGACGGGTATAGGAAGAAGTTCTCTTGGCAATATGATTGAGGGTTCAGGATTTAGAGTTCCCCCTGAATTTTCTGGTACTTTAACTAATAACTTTATAACTAGAGCTTTAACTGGCCCGCAAGAAGAAAAACATATATATAATATATTAAAGGGGGTAATACTTTGAGTGAACTAAAAGGATTTAATAGCGTATTTGAGACCACTCTTAACAATGAAATTCAAGACAACTTAGTTGAATTCTTGGATTATGGCCTTTTAGAAAAGGGTAATTACTTCAATGTAAACCTTGGTGAAACATCTAGTGGTGGTTTTGATTATAGTACATTAAATCTTTCCAATACTCAAAGTTATAGTACTGGTAGAGCTTGGGAAGGTTTTCGTAAGAATTGGGTTTGGCAAAGCGGAATTTCTGGAGTGGACGGAGCATCTGACCCAATTGTTGGTACTGATAATGCAAGGCCGGGTATTTCTGGTGTATATGTAGATGGAGTATTTCACGCTTCTGACAGTGTGGGAACCTACGCTCATCACGTAGACTATTTTAATGGAAGGGTTGTTTTTGACAGTCCAATGCCTACAGGCAGCGTGGTACAAGCTGAATTTAGCTATAAATATATTAATGTTATATATGCCAATTCTTTGCCTTGGTTAAGAGAAATACAGTACAGAAGCTTAGACTTAAATAGCATTGATAATACTGATTTTAACCTACCTTCCGAAATGAGGGTACAATTACCAGCAGTAGCCGTAGAAGTCGTTCCTAGACGATCATTTGCCCCCTACCAGCTAGGTGGTGGTCAATTTATAAGAACAGACGTTTTGTTTCACTGCCTTGCAGAAGACGAAATAACACGAAATACACTAGTAGACATTATATCTCAACAAAACGATAAATCAATTTTCCTTTTCGACAATGACTTATTAGCGAAAAGTGGCGATTTTCCTCTGGATTATAGGGGTGTTCCTGTTTCTGGGGCGCTTAGATATCCAGAAATAGTTCAAAAACATTTTGACATTAAAATGTCATTCAAGGATTCAAACGTACAAGGGATGGAGTTGATCAACTCTAACTTCTATGCGGGGATAGTACGAGTAACAATGGAAAGTATCCGCACAAATATATGATTTTTGTGTATATACAATTAGAGTTTCCTTTATCAATACAGGAGTATTACAATGGCGAATAATAGAGTATTCTACGCCTGTCAGAGTGTCGCATTGGGTGCAAAAGAAGGTGGTTCAGCTACCGTCCAACACGGCGTTCAATCTGTCGGGCTAAATTCTTCTTTCAGTTTTGAACAAGTTTTTGAACTTGGTCAGATTGAAATCTACGAAAATATCGAAGGTGTACCAGAAGTTGAAGCCACAATTGAAAGAGTCTTGGATGGTGAAGCCACCCTCTACGAACAGTTTGGAACGCAAGATTCTACTAATCCGGGTCAATCACTTCTTAATGTAGGTGATGGTCAAAAGTCTTTGTTACTGAGTGTTTTTGAAGACAATAAAGATTCAAACACAGGTACTGTTCAAACTGGTGTTGAATGTACTGGTATGTATATCGGTAATTACAGCATTTCCATTAATTTGGATGGACCATCAACTGAATCTTGCTCCGTGGTTGG